>OGGU01002154.1_pt1 | contig 10309 bp, 10 predicted proteins | sample 1571241 | NCBI WGS metagenome assembly OGGU01 (sample SAMEA2581934, study PRJEB24529) | metagenome | biome: Human gut stool | place: China | collected 2011
ACGCGGCGATCGTGTTGGATGCCAGCCCGTCGCCCTCCGTGCCGAGCACGATGGCAAGGCGCGGCAAGGTGCGCAGGCGCGCATCGTCAATGCGCAGCGAATCGTCACGCAGCGCCATGGCCGCCGTGCGGAAGCCGAGCGTGTGCAGAAGCTCTGTCCAGCCCTCCGGCAGATAGGCCCACGGCACCTGAAAAACCGTGCCCATGCTCACGCGCACCGCGCGCCGGTATAATGGGTCGCTGCCCGCGCTCGTCAGCAGCACCGCGTCCATGCCAAGCGCTGCCGCAGAGCGGAAGATCGCGCCGAGGTTCGTGGGGTTCATCACGTTTTCCAGCACCGCCACGCGCGACGCGTCCTGCAGCAGCACTGCCGGGTCGCGCAGCTTCGGCCTGCGCATCGCACAGAGCATCCCGCGCGTGAGATGAAAGCCCGTCAGCTGCGTCAGAACGTCCAGCTCCGCCGCGTAGACCGGCACGTCCGGGCACCGCGCCAGCAGCGCCGCGCCCTTGCCCTCAATATGCTTCTGCTCCATCAGAAACGATACCGGCGCGCAGCCCGCGTCCAGCGCCCGGCCGATGACCAGCGGGCTTTCGGCCACGAACAGCGCGTTTTCCGGGTCGGCGCGGTTCACCAGCTGGTTTTCCGTCAGCCGCGCGTAAACATCCAGCTCCGGCGCGTTAAAATCGGTGATCTGATGAATTTCCATGTTTTTTCGTCCCTTTTCGTCAGAATAGCTGTATTATAGCATTGACAAGCGGAGGCCGCAACTTTTATAATCGCATCGAATACAGATAAAGCGAGGATCAGACCATGTATCAGCTTGCAATTTTTGACCTGGACGGGACGCTGCTCGACACGCTGGCCGATCTGCGGCAGGGACTGAATTATGCGCTTTCCACGCAGGGCTTTGCGCCCAGAACGCTTCCGGAGGTGCGCGCGTTTGTCGGCAACGGCATCCGGAAGCTGATCGAGCGCGCCGTTCCCGCAGGCACGGACGAGGCGCAGATCGAAGCGGTCTTCGAGGCGTTCAATCCCTATTACGCCGTCCACTGCGCGGATTTTACAACGCCCTATCCCGGCATTTCGGAGCTGCTGCGGCAGCTGCAGGCGGACGGCGTCGTGTCCGCCGTCGTGTCCAACAAGCCGGATTATGCCGTGAAAACGCTCTCCGCGCAATATTTCCCGGGACTTCTGGCCGCAAGCGCGGGCGCGAAGGACGGCGTGCGAAAAAAGCCCTGCCCGGACGCCGTGTTCGAGGTCGTCCGGCAGCTGGGAGCCGAGGCGCTGCGCGCCGTCTACATCGGCGACTCCGAGGTCGACGTGGCCACGGCCCGGAACGCGGGCCTGCCCTGCATTTCAGTCAGCTGGGGCTTCCGCGACCGGGATGTGCTCGTCAACGCGGGAGCCGAAACCATCTGCGATGATATGGACGCGCTCTACCGTGCGCTGCGGGAGGGCTGAGGCGCGCATGGAGCGGAAAAATAACTACGAGATCCAGGCCGGACAGGCGCGGAAGCTGTTCTGCGCGCATGATCTGGACGCGGTCGCCCGCGCGCACGGATTGCGGACGGACGGGGATTTTTTATATCTGCGCCTGCTCAGTGAGGACTACCGCGTCAGCCGTGCAGACGGATATATCGCGCGCCGGGGCTCCGGCGCGTGGCTCCCGGCGGACGGGTTTGACGAGACGCTCACGATCTTCGACCTGCTCTGCGACGCGAAGCCGGGCCGCAGAGCGGCCGGGGACTGGAAAACAACACTGGACTTTGGCGGACAGGTCCACCGGGGCCTGATGGAGCCGAATCGCGCGGACGCGCTGGAGCTGCTGTACGACCGGCGGCCGGAGCTGCTGGAGCGCGCCTGCCTGCGCCTCGGCGGCACGCCGATGGCGGGCGCGGATGTGAGCTTTTCGCTGCCGTTTTTCGAGGAGCTTCGCATTGCCGTCCAGTTCTGGCACGGCGACGACGAATTTGCGCCCCGTCTGCGCGTCCTGTGGGACGCGAACGCGGATCAGTATCTGCGCTATGAGACGATGTATTATGCCATCGGCCTGCTCAAATCCCGCCTGCGGGCATATGGCGGGGAATAAAAAGCAGCGTGTATGCAGCCCTTGCATACACGCCGGTTCCCATGTATAATGAAGCAAACCAAAAAAGAGGTACTGCCATGCTTGATTCCTATCTTTCCGCGCTCTGCCAATACGCCGTGCGCACGGGGCTGATCCAGACGGACGATGTGGTCTGCTGCCGCAACGCGCTGCTGGAAGCGCTTGCGCTTGATTCCTTTGACGAGGCTGCCGCGCCTGCGGAGGCGCCGCTTGCCGAGCTTTTGCAGACTTTGACGGACGACGCCGTTTCGCGCGGCGTGTGCCCGGACAATCAGACCGCGCGCGATCTGTTCGACACGAAGCTCATGGGCGTTCTCACGCCCCGACCGCATGAGGTTCGCACCAGCTTCCGCACGCTCTATGAAGTCTCCCCGCGCGAAGCGACCGACTGGTTCTACCGCTTCAGCCAGGATACCAACTATATCCGCCGCGACCGCATCGCGAAGGATAAGAAGTGGACGTATACCTGCGAATACGGAACGCTTGACATCACCATCAACCTGTCCAAGCCCGAAAAGGACCCGCGCGCCATCGCTGCTGCCAAAAACGCGCCGCAGTCCGGCTACCCCAAATGTGCCCTGTGCGCGGAAAACGAGGGCTACGCGGGCCGCATGAACCACCCGGCCCGGCAGAACCACCGCGTCATCCCGCTGCAGCTGGACGGCGGCGACTGGTACCTGCAATACTCTCCGTATGTCTATTACAACGAGCACTGCATCGTCCTGAACGCGGCGCACACGCCCATGCGCGTCTCCGGCGCGACGTTCCGGCGGCTGCTGGATTTTACGAAGCAGTTCCCGCACTATTTCCTCGGCTCCAACGCGGATCTGCCCATCGTCGGCGGCTCGATCCTGAGCCACGACCATTTTCAGGGCGGACACTATACCTTCGCCATGGAAAAAGCGCCGGTCGAGCTGCCGGTCACGTTCGCGGGCTTCGAGGATGTCCGTGCCGGGATCGTCAAATGGCCCATGTCCGTGCTGCGCCTGACCGGCTCAGACCCTGACCGGCTGTGTGCACTGGCGGATAAAATCCTTGCCGCGTGGCGCGGCTATACGGACGAAGCCGCCATGATCTTCGCCGAAACGGACGGCGTTCCGCACAACACCATCACGCCCATCGCCCGCCGCCGGGAAGATGCGTTTGAGCTTGACCTCGTCCTGCGCAATAACCTCACCACGGCGGAGCATCCGCTGGGCCTGTACCATCCGCACGAGGCGCTGCACCACATCAAGAAGGAGAACATCGGCCTGATCGAGGTCATGGGCCTCGCCGTTCTGCCGTCCCGGCTGGACAGAGAGCTTGCGCTTTTGACAGACGCGATCTTGCAGAACCGCGACCTGCGCGCCGATGAGACGCTGCAGAAGCATGCAGACTGGGCGGAGGAGCTGAAGACGCGGTACGCGTTCACGCCGGAAAACGCAGAGGAAATCCTGCGGCAGGAGGTCGGCGCAGTCTTCATGCAGGTGCTGGAGGACGCAGGCGTCTACAAATGCACCCCGGAGGGCCGCCGGGCCTTCCTCCGGTTCGTACAGAGCGTATAAAGCAAATAAAAGCGCCTTCTCTGCGGAGGGGGCGCTTTTGCTGTGCCAAGTGCGCAGGCACGTTCGAATTGCCGGAGCTTTTGAAAAGAGGGCCTGACAAATTAGAGGCATTGAACTGCAATTCATAGCACAGTTATGAAACGATGTTATGAATGAAATGGAGGCGGCGGTATGGCCAAACAGATCGAAGGGGTTTCCGAGCGGATCTTGAGCGGCGCCAGAGCGGAATTTCTGGATAAGGGCTAATCTTCATAAATCTTTAACATTCTTCCGCTTGTTTTTTCGCTTGATTTCGGGTACTATTTTCTTTACTAATGAATGGAGTATTTGGCTATGAAGGAAAAGAACCGTCAGAGGCGGCTGCGGCTGGTCGCGGAGGCGAAGAAGAAGCCTGCTGTGTTTACCGTCTATATCATTCTGCGTCTGATCGTCGTGGCGATCCTCGTCTCGTCGATTCTGCGCGGCGAATATGAAAACGCGGCGATCTGCCTGCTGGTGCTGTTTTTGTTCCTGCTGCCGCTGTTTGTGCAGAAAAACTTCGGCATCGAGCTGCCGGGCACGCTGGAGATCATCATTCTGGTGTTCATCTTCGCGTCGGAAATTCTGGGCGAGCTGGGCTGCTTTTTCATCAATGTTCCAAACTGGGATTCCATTCTGCACACGACGACGGGCTTTTTGTGCGCGGCATTTGGCTTCGCGCTCATTGATATCCTGAACCGCAACGACAAGATCAAGTTCCAGCTGTCTCCCATTTATGTGGCGCTCGTTGCGTTCTGCTTCTCAATGACCATCGGCGTTCTGTGGGAGTTTTTTGAATTCGGCATGGACAGGCTGTTCCACATGGACATGCAGAAGGACACGATCGTAAGCTCGATCACCTCCGTCATGCTTGACCCGACAAACAGGAATATCCCCATCACCATCGACAATATCACCTCCGTTGCCGTCAACGGGCAGGATCTGGGCTTCAACGGCTATCTCGATATCGGCCTGTATGACACGATGGAGGATTTGTTCGTCAACTTTATCGGTGCGCTGACGTTCAGCGTATTCGGCTATTTCTATATCAAGCACCGCGGCAAGGGCCGCATCGCAAAAGCATTTATCCCCACTATCACGGAAAATAAGAAGGAGTCAGACCATGCACAGTCGTCCGAACAGGCAGTGGAAGATCGGGACAGTTGAAAATTGCCGCCACCACTGGTATCTTCTGATCTGGATCGTCTATTTCGTTCTGTTTTATATTGCCGAGCACGTTGTAACCGACCACTACTGGGTGTCCTATCTGCCGCTCGACGACAAGATCCCATTCTGCCGGTATTTTATCATTCCCTACTGTATGTGGCACCCGCTGCTGTTTGCCATGACGCTGTACCTCATGTGGTACGACGTGCCCGCGTTCAAGCGGTTCATGGTGTATATCGGCCTTGGCTTCGGCGGCTCGATCCTGTTCTGCCTGATCTTCCCGAACGGACAGGATCTGCGCCCGACGGAATTCGCGCAGCACGATTTCTTCATCTGGCTCGTGCAGCGCATTTATACCGCTGACACCAACACGAACGTGCTGCCCAGTATGCACGTCATCGGCTGCGCGGCGCTGACGCTGGCCTGCTTTGATTCGGAGCCGCTCTGCAGGCGGCACTTGCAGTGGGTCGCGCTGCCGCTGGGGCTGCTGATCTGCGCGTCGACGGTGCTCGTCAAGCAGCACTCGATCCTCGACGTGTTTGTCGCCATCCCGGTCAGCGCGGTACTGTATTTCATCGTATACCACAGAGCGTTCCGCAAAAAGCGGAAACACGCATGAATTTTCTGAAAAAAGCGCGGAAAACCGCGCTTTTTTCTTGACTTTCCCATGTAAGCATGAGATATTAACAAAATTTCACTGAAAAGGCTGTGTTGGAATTATGAGCATCCTGGAAATTCTTCTGCTGGGCATCGGACTGTCGATGGACGCGTTTGCGGTGTCGATCTGTAAGGGCCTTTCGACGAAAAAGCTGCAATTCAAGCACTATTTGATCGTCGGCGCATGGTTCGGCGGCTTTCAGGCGCTGATGCCGACCATCGGCTATTTTCTTGGCTCGACGTTCGAGCAGTACATCACAGCCTTTGACCACTGGGTCGCGTTCGTGCTGCTGGCCGCTATCGGCGCGAACATGATCAAGGAGAGCTTCTCCAGGGAGGAATCTAAAACAAGCGCCTCGTTTGCGTTCAAAACAATGCTGCTGATGGCGCTGGCCACGAGCATCGACGCGCTGGCTGTCGGCATCACGTTTGCGCTGCTGCCGGACGTCAATGTGCCGCTGGCCGTCTGTCTGATCGGCATCACCACGTTTCTCTGTTCCGCCGCCGGACTTCGGGTCGGCAATCTCTTCGGCCTGCGCTACAAGGCGAAGGCCGAGCTGGCAGGCGGCATCCTCCTGATTCTGATCGGCCTGAAGATTTTGCTTGAGCATCTGGGCGTGATCAGCTTCTGAAGTTTCTCTCCGGCAGGGCCTCCTGCCGGAGATTTTTGCAGAATCAAAAACGCTTCGGGCATTTTTCGTGTCCCGAAGCGTTTTTTGATGTATTTGGTCTTTATTTTGCGTAGATCAGTCCGACCAGCCAGTTCAGCGTTTTGGGCGGGAGGATTTTGACGAGGAAGCAGAAGAATTTGTATTGCAGGCCGATGGTATTGATGGGCTGGACGCTCTTTTTGTCCGCGACGTGCGCAATAAATGCGCCCGCCTTTTCCGGGGCCATGCCGTTCTGCTCGTCGCGCTCCATGCCCGCGACAGAGCGCGCGATGCGCCCGCCGTAGATGTCGTCCCCCTCCGGGTTCTTTTCCCGCGCGGCGGTGAAGCCCGTGCGGATATCGCCCGGCTGGACACAGCAGACCTGAATGCCGAAGGGCTTGACCTCGTTCGCAAGCGCCATGGTATAGGAGTTGATGGCGGCCTTGCTGGCCGAATAATAGGTCTGGAACGGGATGGGGATCGCGCCTGCGACGGAGCTCAGGTTCACAATGCGGCCATGGCACTGCCGCCGCATCACCGGCAGCACCTGCCGGTTCATGCGCACCATACCGAAGAAGTTCACGTCCAACTGGTGCTGCGCGTCCTCCGTCTTCGTGAATTCGACCGCGCCGGAAATGCCGAAGCCCGCGTTGTTGATGAGCACGTCAATGTGGTCTTCCTGCTTTAAAATTTCCTGCACGGCTGCGGCCAGCGTCTCTTCCTTTGTGACGTCGGCCATGATGTGCTTCATGCCGGGCGCGCCCTCGGCTCGTCTGGACAGCTCATAGACCGTGTAGCCCTTTTCAAGCATCGCCTGCGCCGTGCACAGGCCGATGCCGGACGTGCCGCCGGTGATGACGCATACCTTTTTTACAGGCGTCACAGGTCATACCCCCTTAAAACATCGGCGATCACGCCTACAGCCTCGTCGATCAGCGCATGGGTGTGCGTGGCCATCAGGCTCGTGCGCAGCAGGCACTCATGCGGAGCCGCCGCGGGCGGCAGGGAGGAATTGACGTAGACCCCGCGCTCATACAGCTCCTTCGCGATGGTGAGCGTCGGGATCGGCTCGTAGGTATAGATCGGGATGATGGGAATGCAATCGCCGTTGGACGGGCGCATTTTGATGTTCCGCTCGTTCAGAAGACCGCGCATATAAAGCGCATTTTCCTGCAGCTTCGTCACCAGCTCCGGGTGCGCTTCCAGCTCGCGGAGCGCGGCAAGCGCCGCAGCGGCGTTCGCGGGCGGGATGGACGCGGAGAAAATAAAAGGACGGGAGCTGTGGCGCACGAAGTCGGCTACGCGGCTGCTGGAGGCCATATAGCCGCCGAGGGAAGCAAGCGACTTGGAGAACGTGCCCATGTAGATATCGACATGGGCTTCAAGGCCATAATAGCTGGCTGTGCCGCGGCCTCCCTCGCCGATGACGCCGAGGCCGTGCGCGTCGTCGACCATGACGCGCGCGCCGTATTTCTTTGCCAGCGCGCAGATCTCGGGCAGATTGGCAATATCGCCGCCCATGGAGAACACGCCGTCGGTCACGATCAGGCAGCCTGCCGTTTCCGGCACCTTCTGCAGCTTCTTTTCAAGGTCCGCCATGTCGTTGTGCTGGTAGCGCAGCATCTTGCCGTAGGACAGCTTGCAGCCGTCATAGAGACTGGCATGGTTCTCACGGTCCATGATGACATAGTCATGCAGGCCGACAATGGCGCTGATGATGCCGAGATTGGACTGGAAGCCCGTCGAGAAGGTCACAACGGCGTCCTTGCGCAGAAATTTTGCCAGCTCGTCCTCAAGCTCCAGATGCAGCTTGAGCGTGCCGTTCAGGAAACGGGAGCCGGAGCAGCCGGAGCCGAGCGTCTCATAGGCGTGCATACCGGCTTTGACGACTGCTTCGTTCGTCGTCAGGCCGAGATAGTTGTTGGAGCCGAGCATGATGCGGCGCTTGCCCTCCATAATGACCTCGGTATCCTGCCGGGATTCGAGCGCGTGGAAATACGGATAGAGGCCGAGATCGCGGATCTCATCCTGAATATAGCGCTGATTGCATTTTTCGAAAATATCCATAGTGTCCTCCTTCGTTACAGAAGCGTACCGAGCGCCAGCAGCACACGTTCGGCGCTGCAAAGCTCCTCGGGCGTGAACTGCGCGGAGAGCGCAGCGACCTTTTTCTGCATTTCTTCTTCATTTTCATCAAAATAACCGGAAAACTTCTCCGAGGTCGTCAGCACGATCTCGCGCCGGTCGTGCGCCTGTACTGTCTTATGAAGGTAGCCCTTCGCAGCAAGCTGATTGACCTTATAGGTCGCGTTCGGCTGGGAAATGCCGATGGTTTCGGCAAACTGGGAAATCGTCGGGCTTCCGAGCAGATGAATGATATCTGCGGAAAAGGCTTCCGTCGCGCTGAGACTGCCTGGCTTTTCCCGCACGGCGGCAAACAGCTTCTGATAGCAGAACAGGCGGTATTTGCGGAACAGCGCCTCGATGGTCTGAAGCAGCATGGCGGCTCCTTTCGTTGCATAAAAAATTTTAATTAAAAATTTTTAAGTATCACAAGTATAGCGCGGGCTCCTGAATCTGTCAAGAAATTTTTGTGCAAATTCTGGCTGTATGTGCTATACTGAACTGGAATAGGAGGCTTGGTTTATGAAGGTTCTCGCCATTATCGATATGCAGAAGGATTTTATTGACGGCGCGCTGGGGACGAAGGAGGCCGTTTCGATCGTGCCGAAGGTCGCGGCGCGGCTGAAAAAAGCGCGGGAGGACGGGGAAACGGTCGTCTTCACGCGCGATACGCACCATGCGGATTACCTGTCCACGCAGGAGGGCCGGAAGCTTCCGGTCCCGCACTGCATGGAGGGAACGGCGGGCTGGCAGATCGACGCGGCGCTGCCGGTTCTGGACGCGCCGGTCTTTGACAAGCCCGGCTTCGGCTCCCCGGCCCTGATCGACTATCTCAAGGGTCTTCCGGAGCTGGAGAGCGTTGAGTTCATCGGCCTCTGCACCGACATCTGCGTCATTACGAACGCGATGATGACAAAGGGCGCGCTGCCGGAGGTTCCGCTTTTCGTCCGTGCGGACTGCTGCGCAGGCGTGACCCCGGAAAGCCATGAAACGGCGCTGAATGCGATGAAAATGTGCCAGATCGAGATCGTGTGAAGGCTTGACATACTGTTTCAGTCCGTTATAATGAAAGTCAGTACAGAAATGGGGTGTGACGACTATGCTCGAAGACCGGGATTATCAGGAAATTGCCCATATGTTCAAGGTCATTGTGGAAAGTGACATCGGCCCAAAGCTCAATAAGCTTGCAGAAGGGCAGCAGGTTCTTCTGGAAACGCTTGCACCTAAGAACCGTGTAGAAGAGCTGGAAGACGAGGTTTCTTTCCTGAAGTCGCTTATCCGTATGCACAGTGAACAGATCGCGGAGCTGAAAAAGAAAATCGGCGCATAAAAAGGGGCTGCTCGGAAGCAGCCCCTTTTTGTTTTATCCTGTCACAGCTCGCCGGGGAACAGCGCGTCGATGGCGGCTGCGGCGGCGGCCTGCTCGGCGCGCTTTTTGCTGCTGCCGCTGCCCTTGCCGCAGGGCTTGCCGTTGAGCAGGACCTCGACCTCGAATTTCTTGTCGTGATCCGGGCCGGATTCGCCGATCAGCTCATAGCAGAGCACCTGATCCTTTTTTCGCTGCACCAGCTCCTGCAGCGCGGTCTTATAGTCGAAATTATGCGGCTTGCCTGCCGGAACGTCGCAGAGGATCAGGCGGTCGATGATCTCCTTGGCGGCGGAGAAGCCGCCGTCCATGTAGCTGGCCGCGATCACGGACTCCATGGCGTCGGAGACGATGGAATCGCGCTTGCGGCCGCCGCCGTGTTCCTCGCCGTGGCCGAGCAGCAGGAAGCTGCCGAGGCTGATCGTGCCCGCCGCGCGGGCCAGATTTTTCTCACAGACAAGATCGGCGCGGATGCGCGTCAGCTCGCCCTCCGGCCTGTCCGGAAAGCTCCGGTACAGATAATCCGCCACGACGAAGCCCAGAATCGAGTCGCCTAAAAATTCCAGCCGTTCGTTGTCGCGCAGACCGCGCTCGCGGTTTTCATTGGCATAGGAGCTGTGTGTCAGCGCGTTTTCGAGAATGCTCTTGTCCCGGAACGTGTAGCCCAGCCCGGCTT
>OGGU01002160.1_pt1 | contig 10293 bp, 13 predicted proteins | sample 1571241 | NCBI WGS metagenome assembly OGGU01 (sample SAMEA2581934, study PRJEB24529) | metagenome | biome: Human gut stool | place: China | collected 2011
ACGGCAAAGGGAAGCTGGAAATGGATAACGGCACGGTGTTCCTGCCCAATGACCTCTACCCGCTGGAGAAAGAAACGTTCTGGCTCTACTACACCTCGGCATCGACCGACCAGCAGACGATTGACATTTATATCATCGACAGCTTCGGGCAGATGCAGCAACTTACACTATCATTTAATAATGACAACAGCGAAGAAGAAACGGAAACAATAACCCCCTAATAATAAAACGACATGGTAAAAATAGAATTGGATATAGAAGGCATCTCGTGGTACATAGAAACCACGTTGGAAACAGATACAGTTCCGGCAGTAGGTGACATCATCATTATGGACAAGGACTGTATTTCCGAACGTGACAGTGCTGAATTATGGAAAACGCCGTCCAATCAGGTTTTCAAATGGGCGGACGAAGAAGATGATGCGCCTGTAATGGAATGGTTCGATTGCGACACGGAAATGCTTGTCAATAAACGGACATGGAAATATGACATCGAGGAAGAAGAAACCGTGTGCATACTTGGTGTAAAATTTATTCACTATGAGGATTTATAGTTGCGACATTCGTTTTTATCATCCTCTTGGGAAACCGGGTATGGAATGATACGCAAAGCGTAAATATCGGGCAGACATCCCGCCGGGAAGCATCGGCGGGATGTTTCCATGATAGGGAAAACGAAAGGCTTCTTTGTTACTTTCTTCACCCGCTGGCAGGCTCACGGAAGAAAGTAACGGCGGCAAGCAGCCGCCGTTTTCTATCAACTGGTTTTAAGGCTCTTTATGGACGTGTATTTCTCTAACCACACCTTTACCTGCTCCATGTTATATTCGCCCGTGATGATTGCCGTATGGTCGTCTATAGCTACAAACCGGACACTTTCATAGCTGTTTACCCAGCCTTGCAGGGAACAGACACCCCACGTTGCAACATCTTCAAAAACACTGCGGTCTATCCGGCTGATTGGTTCGCCGAAAACTACCGTCATTATCTGAAAGTCCGGTTTATCCTCCAACAGTTGCAAATGGTGCAGCGTGCCGAACTCGTCTATTTTGCGCCCCCACGCCCACACATCATTATACAAATCATCGCCCCACTGGTGCGGGTGGTCGAAACGGACTTTTACCTCTATGGTGTGTTCGTTTTCTTCTGTGTCCTCGATAACGCCCGTTACCATTAAGCCCGTAAAAATGCACTCGCAACGCCTGCCGATAAGCTCCTTGTTTACTTCTGTTGTTTTCATGTCCCTAAAATTTACTTGTTTATTACTCCGTTCTTCTTCGCTACCCATTCGTCACGCCTGCGGCGGCACTCGTCCAGCGTTTTGGCTACCGTGCTGAAAAGTTCGCCGTCCGTGTGGCGGTAGTCATATTGATAATAAATTTGTCCCCTGAAAGCCCCTAAACAGCATTTCACGAACTTTTCTTCTCCCGGTGTTTGGGTAATGCTTACCCCGTTTTTGTTAAGTGACTGCATGATGTTCTATTTTTTTTAATGGTTATAATATCAGTAAAGAAAGCAACAGCAGGAAAAGCAGAGCCACGCCCAGCGCATAAAGGGCTGAAAGGCAGACCCGGAGCAGGAAACGGGCGGCACAAAACACGATATACGCCGTTATCGCCGTGCCTGCTCCGGCTACGCTGGTAAACCGCCATGCAAGGCAGAGCAGCAACACCCGCCAAAGGATTTTATAAATGCTTTTCCGTTTCATCGCTTGGTCGTTTTTAACGGGCAGGGCTTTGACACCCCGCCCGGATTGGTTGTTATGCCGCACGGAACACAAAACCGTCATCAAACCAGTAATCGCACATAAAAAGGTCACGGGCGAACTTTTCATAATCGAAATAGGTCTTTGCGAACTCCGGCAGGTCGTAGCATTCCTCGATAATTTCATAGGCGAAATCTTCTTCATCGTCATATTGACCCAGATACTCGTCCCGGAAATCACGTACAAGGTCGTCCGCATCTTCCTCGCCCAAATCATGGCTTTTATAGTTGCACCACACGAAAAAGGCTTCCTGCTCGGTGTCGCTCAAATCCTCCACCGCATCACGCAGGGCGAAGAAGTTTTCAGAAATCCAGCTTTCGCCGATTAAGCCCTCCGGCACGTTCTCCCAGTCCTGAAACATGTATTCCGCATCTTCCTCGTCCTTGTGAAGTTCCCGGCAGGCTTCATAAAATTCTTCCTTGTCCGAATAGTCCGAAAGGTCGAGCCATGCGCCGGACAATGAACCGTTGTTGTACTTGGCATAAGTGCCTACATAAACTTTTGCTTCCGATAATACCTTTGCTTCCATATTGCTGTAATTTTTTAAGTTTTTAATTTTATGCGGATTTGAGAGGTGAGGGAGTTGAAGTTTCACTGAACTTTTTTCCTGTTTCCCGTAAATCCGACTTTTTTTTTATGCGTCTTCCGGTCGGGTCGGTCGTTTTCGTTTCACATAGGCGTAAAAGGGTAGTGTTTAGAGTTTGCAAGGTTTTGGGCAAAAAATACCTCGCAAGGCAGGGAAGATTTTTTCGCCAAACCGGAACGGCTCGACCTTGCAAAATCGTGAAGAACACGTAACTACCTTTGCCTATTGAAATGATTAAAACGACTGTCCCGGCTGGGGGACTGCGTAAGAGGAAGATTTACAAATAGGGAAACTGGGGAAAAGTGCCTGTTCTCTTTCATCTTTTAGGGAACACTCCATGCGGGCGGGAAAGGCAAGGGTGTTGTGAGCTTGCTTGCAATACGCTTGTGCGGGTTTCCAACGGCTCTTTTCACGAAATACAGTCAGCCATGCCACGCACGGCTGGCGTTTCGGGAAATGTGCCAGTTGGAAAAGGATATAAAAAATGCGGGTAGTCGGTGGACTGCCCGCAAGGTGATAGAATGCACTTTGGTAGAATATAGCTTTTTAGAATGTTATATAGACAAAATCCATTATACAGATTACCTGTCTTTTAGAAATTTGAATAAATTATTTAGATTGATACCGATACCACCTATATTGGGTTCAAGAATTAGTGCATCATTTAGGATTTTACCAACTCCACCTTTCAATTCTTTCTTTACTTTGAAATCCTGAATAGCCTTCTTATCTCTTATATCTTGAAAAATCTTTTCAAGAAGAGCTACAACATCTTGAGGTCGCTGACAGATTTTGCGTATTTCTAAAAACACAAATTTATCTTTGGGAATATTCTTTCCTTTTAGTTGTTTATTATTTCCGTCTATAAAGTATTTCGGATGAAGGGTAGTTATCATTAATGCTGGTAATAATTCCAATGGGTCTATACCATTTATAGACTCCCAAGACATTAATTCCGAATAAAAATGACTACCTGCCATTCCTTGTATAACCACAGAATTATTATTAGCTGCAAATTCTGCTATTTTATCAAAATTTTCTCTTAAAGTGTTACCTATAGGTTCATCCCAATTATAATAATCCAAAATGTACAAATAATAATTTTTAGAAACGCTATCAGGTATTTCTGCTAATGTATGAATTTTCAATCCCATATTGTTACTTGCTTTTAGAGGACAAAGATATGCTTTATTTATCAATAGCTTACTTGCATTTAAGATTATCTTCGAAATCACTAAATTTATTATGTGTCATTTCGTTACCGAAATCGTTACCTATTTGTTACCTGAACGGTCATAGGTAACGAAACCTATCGGACGGCGTTCTTTTTGCTGTTGCGACTGGCTTAGAAGCTGGGTAAGGGCTTGGTACAGTTCGTTGAACTGCGCATCGGTGCTTACCTCCAGTTCCTCGATGCGCCTTGACAGTTCCTCGTAACCGATTGCCATTTGGCGCATGAGGACAAAAGCCCGCATGATTGAAATGTTTACTTCTATGGCTACTTTGGAGCGGAGAACCGAAGAAAGCATGGCTACGCCCTGCTCGGTGAAAGCCATAGGCATAGCAACGCCGAAGTTGTAAGCAGGGGGTATCACATTTTGTGATACCCCTATGGATAACAGCAAGTTAGCTTCCTCTTGGGTGAGTACAAACATAAAATCACCCGGAAAACGCTCGATATTGCGCTTGACCGCCTGCTTCAAGGCTCGTGTTTCCACTTGGTAGAGTTCTGCCAAATGATAATCGAGCATCACCCGGCAACTTCTGACCTCAAAAATCTTGTTTTGGATAATCTGCAAATCCATAATCGTATATTTTAGGAGATTTAGCAATGTTGGAATAATAGTAAGGACTGGTCACAAATTGTGACCAGTTCCATATAATCAAGATTACATGGCAACTTCCTTGTAAATCTTCTCAATGCCGACAAACTTCTTGTCAAGCCCCTGCATATCGCTGCCTATCTTGCTGTTGGTGATGCGGGCGTAGATTTGCGTAGTTTCTATGTTTGTGTGTCCCAGCATCTTGGACACCGTTTCAATGGGTACGCCCTTTGACAGCGTGGTGGTCGTGGCGAACGTGTGCCGGGCAAGGTGGAATGTCAGGTTCTTTTTAATACCGCATATATCGGCAATCTCTTTCAAGTAGGCGTTTAGCTTCTGATTGCTGATTACGGGAAGTATCTTGCCGTCCGGCAACTTGCCCTTGTACTTCTTCAAAATCATCTTGGGAATATCCAGCAGGGGGACATTCACGTCCGTGTTGGTCTTTACCCGCTTGGTGATTATCCAAAGGTTGCCGTCAAAAGACTTTTGGATATTCTCCTGCCGCAAATTGGCGACATCGCTGTATGCCAGACCGCAGAAACAGGAAAAGACGAACAAGTCCCTGACGTGTTCCAGCCGTTCGGAAACCATTTTCTTTTTAAGGATAATTTTAATCTCGTCCTCTGTCAGATAACCCCTGTCCACTTTTTCCAGCCGGATTTTGTAGCTGGCGAAAGGGTCGCCCACCAGTATGCCGTTGTTACGGGCGATGATGATGATACGCTTGAAGAACTGCATGAACTTGGCGGTGGTGTTGTAGCCGCACTTGCAGGCGGTACGCAAATACAACTCAAAATCGGTAATGAACATCGGGCTTATCTCCTTTATGGATATGTCCGATACGTTGTACTTGCTTTGGATAAATTCAGCGAGGTGGCGGCGGGTCACTTCATACTTGCGGTAGGTCGCTATCGTCTTGGATATGCCTACAAGCTGCTTCACATCGTCATTGTGCTTTTGGAACAATGAAAGGATTGTTTCGTGGCTCTCGCTGTGTCCCAAGAACTCGTTTTTCACTTTCTCGGCGGTCACGTAATTGTCACGCCGCTGCATTTCGTGGTAAATGGTATTCAGGGAAGAACGTATGTCGTCCAAAAGGGCGTTTATCCTCCCGGCATCCCTGCCTTTGGCTTTGCCCGCAGTAATGCTCCAGTTGTCGGGCTGGATGCTCTGTTTCGTACTGAACTGGCAAAGTTTGCCGTCTATGGTGATGCGTGCCATAATCATAACCTCGCCGTTTTTCTTTTCAGAACCTTTCTTCAAATAAAAAAGAACCTTGAATGTCGATTTCATAACTCACTTTTTTTAGTTGCAAAATTAATTTTTACCTCTCGTTTTCGAGTTATGCAGACTATGGACTAATCAAGTCATTATCAGGTCATTTATGGACAAATCGTTACCGTTTTTGTCCGGCGGGGAATAGGTAACGATTTAGTAACGAAACTTTGTCTTTTACCGTACTTTTGAAGTCTTGGAAGCAGGACTTTCGGGCAATAAAAAAAGCCACAAATCATTGATTTGTAGCTTTTTGTCCGTTTGCTGACCATTTCTGTCCAGCACGTTCAGCGGAGAGACGGGGATTCGAACCCCGGATACACTTTTGGCGTATACACGCTTTCCAGGCGTGCCTCTTCAACCACTCGAGCATCTCTCCTTTTAGGGGAAACATTTACATCCTCGTTTTGAAATCGGGTGCAAATTACAAAGAAATTTGGGAATAGCAAGCGATTTCAGTCACAAATGTATCCTTTTTTTTCGTCTTACACAGAATTCGGCGCCTCAATATTGGCATATCCCCTCAAATTTAATAAACTTTAAAAACTTATTTGGCCATTTTGAACACTTTTAAAGCGTTTTCGGTCGTTATGGCATCTATTTCTGCCAAACTCATGCCATAAATTTCCGCCAACTTTAACGCCACCTCTTTTATATAGGAAGTCTCATTTCTTTTCCCTCTGTTGGGCACGGGAGCCAAATAGGGAGAATCGGTTTCGAGCACGATTTTACCCAACGGGACATTCTTCAGTGTTTCGGGCAACGTACTTTTCTTGAATGTGACCACCCCGTTGATTCCAATTCTGAAAGCAGGATAGTCCGACAATTGCTCCGCCTCTTCCGCATTTCCCGTAAAACTATGAAAGATGCCGCTCAAATTCGTATTCTTATAAGGAGAGAGCACTTCAAACAACTCGGGGAAGGCTTCACGGCAGTGAATAATCAAGGGCAAGTCATACTCCAGTGCCCAATGTATCTGTTCGTCCAAGGCAGCTTGCTGCTCTTTGAGGTAGGTCTTATCCCAATACAAATCCATCCCCACCTCTCCGATGGCGATATAAGGGTGTCCTTCGGTCAACAACTTTTTCATCGGCATCAGGCGGGCTTTATAATCACCGTCCACCGACGTCGGGTGAAAACCCAGCATCGGATAACAAAAACCTTTATATGCCTCACATACCTCCAACAACTCACGGATGGTTGTATCATCAATGTTGGGCATAAAAACCTTCCTGACACCGGCAGCCTTGGCGCGTTCTATCACTTGCGGCAAATCATCGGCAAACTCTTCTGCAAAAAGATGGGAATGGGTATCAATCATCACACTTTTCTATTCATTAAACGACAAACAAAAGACTTTAACTCTTCTTTTCTCTCTGCCGGCAGACTCACACCATCCAGCAAAGCCAGCCCTTTTGCGTAATATTCATTGATTTTTTCATCGCAGATTTTATCAATGCCAATCTCATTATAGATTCCCGTCACAGCTTTAATCTTTTCTTCCGGGCAATACTCCGCACACGAAATCCATCGGTCCAGCTCTTCCTTCTGCCGCGGATTGCCCAAGGCCAATGCGTTTATCAGCATAAAGGTTTTCTTATTACATAAGATATCCCCCCCGATATTCTTTCCAAACACCTTGGGATCACCATACACATCCAGATAATCGTCTTGCAACTGAAAGGCCAGTCCCATCTGAATGCCGAAATCATAAAGTTTGCGGACATCCTCCTCGGAAGCATCCCCCAAAACGGCACCGATTTTCAATGCCGCCGATAACAAGACAGACGTTTTCAGACGAATCATTTCTATATATTCCGGTACAGTCACATCCGTACGTGTTTCAAATTCCATATCCCATTGCTGCCCTTCGCATATTTCCAAAGCCGTCTGTGTAAAGATATCCATCACCCGCTTCAAATACTTTTCCTGACAATCAGCCATCAGGCGGTAAGCCAATACCAACATAGCGTCTCCCGACAAGATTGCCGTGTTGTCATCCCATACTTTATGAACAGTAGGTTTATTGCGGCGCATATCAGCCTTGTCCATCAGGTCGTCATGCAATAAAGTATAATTATGATAAGTCTCGATACCTGCCGCCTGCGGCAAAATACAGTCCACATCTTCCTTATACATATTATAAGCAAGCAACATCAAGACAGGACGAATCCTCTTTCCACCCAACGATAATACATATTCAATAGGAGCATACAGCCCTTTCGGTTCACGCATATAAGGCATTTCAGAAAGATAGCCGTTGATCTTATCCGACAATTCGGTTGCTAAAAAAGCCATAAGAAAAAGAATTAAATATATTACTAAAAAAAGAGGCTACCCAATGAGCAGCCTCTTCATGATTTTTATCCAAAGATTACTGTAATTTAAAGATTACGGGCACGGTATAACTTACACGTACCGGTTTACCACGTTGTTTACCGGGTTTCCATTTCGGCATTGACTTCACTACACGCAGAGCCTCTTTATCCAAGTAAGGGTCTACACCGCGAACAACAACCGGATCAGCAATAGAACCGTCTTTTTCGATAACGAACTTCACTGATACTTTACCCTGCACACCGTTTTCCTGAGAGATGGTCGGATATTTTGCATTCTTCATCAAGAACTTCAAACATTCTCCCATACCGCCGGGGAATTCGGGCATTTCTTCTACAATCTGGAAAATCTGTTGTTCTTCCGGTTCTTCCTCTTCTACTACAACCGGTGTATATTTAACTTCCACAGCTTTTTCCGTATCATCTGATGCCTGAATAACGGTTTCTTCTACTTTAGCATCATTTTCTACGATTTCAATAATTTCTTCCGCTTTAGGTACTTCGGGAGGAGGAGCTTGTTGCTGTTCTTCCTGTTCTGTGATAGGAACCATTTCTTCTTCAAATACAACTGCGGCCATACCTGTATCTGTAGTCACCTGCTTATCGCGTTCAGTCCATTCGAAAGCGACAAACATAAGAGCTAAGATAAACACATAACCGATTAGCAGCCAGGTACTTTTTTTACCTTCAAGATCTGCTTTGGGCGATTTTTTAACTTCCATAAATTGTTGTTTAAAATTAAGTGTTTCTCATTCAAGGCAAATGTAGTACTTTTCTTTTAAACAAAAAGTATTTTCACCGTAAAAATTTGCTAATTCATTATATTTTAATTCTTTTTCATGGAAGGGCACCTAACTTTTCCCTATCTTTGAACCGCATATAGCAATATACTCATCTATACATTAATTATATATGAAAAAAATAACAATAGCCATCGACGGTTACTCGTCTTGCGGAAAAAGCACAATGGCCAAAGATTTGGCACGTGAAATAGGATACATATATATAGATAGCGGTGCCATGTATCGTGCCGTTACTTTATACTGCCTCGACAACGGGTTGTTTACAGACAGCGGCATCCGGGAGGAGGAGCTCCGAAACAGCCTGCCCGACATCAGGATTTCTTTCCGGCTGAACCCGGAAACCCAGCGTCCTGTCACCTTGCTGAACGGCGAAGAGGTGGAAGAACGCATCCGGACCATGGAAGTTTCTTCACACGTAAGCCCGGTTGCCGCCCTCGGATTTGTTCGGGAGGCATTGGTGAAACAGCAACAGGAAATGGGCAGGCAGAAAGGAATTGTGATGGACGGACGCGATATCGGAACAACAGTTTTCCCAAATGCCGAACTGAAAATATTCGTGACAGCTACGCCGGAAATCCGTGCCCGGCGCCGCTATGACGAACTGAAAGCGAAAGGACAGGAAGCCAGTTTCGACGAGATTCTGGAGAATGTGAAACAACGGGATTACATCGACCAGCACCGTGATGTCAGTCCGTTACGCAAAGCGGATGACGCCTTGCTGCTGGATAATACGAATCTGACCATTGCACAACAGAAAGAATGGCTGTTTGATCAATTTAATAAAGTTACCAACTAGTTTTCAGTAGGAAGCCCCTTATCACTCTCAAATCAAATTTTATGATTAAAGTAGAAATAGACGAAGGTTCCGGATTCTGTTTCGGTGTGGTGACGGCCATTCACAAAGCAGAGGAGGAACTGGCAAAGGGTGAAACGCTCTATTGCCTTGGAGATATCGTACACAACAGCCGGGAGGTAGACAGGCTGAAAACAATGGGACTAATCACTATTAACCGCGAGGAATTCAAGAAGTTACGGAATGCCAAGGTGTTGCTTCGCGCACATGGGGAACCGCCGGAGACTTACATTATTGCCCGCGAAAACAATATAGAAATTATTGATGCAACTTGCCCGGTAGTGCTCAGGTTACAGAAACGGATCAAACAGGAATTTCTGGAAAACGAACATCCGGAGAAACAAATCGTCATATACGGCAAAACGGGTCATGCCGAAGTGTTGGGGCTGGTAGGACAGACGGACGGAAAAGCGATCGTCATCGAAAAAGCGGAAGAAGCGAAAAAACTGGATTTGAGTAAGAGTATCCGGCTTTTTTCCCAGACCACGAAGTCATTGGATGAGTTTCAGGAAATTGTAGCGTATATCAAACAGAATATTTCACCGGAAGCGACATTCGAATACTACGATACGATTTGTCGCCAGGTGGCAAACCGTATGCCCAAGTTAAGGGAGTTTGCGGCTACACACGATCTGATATTTTTCGTCAGCGGGAAGAAAAGCTCAAACGGAAAGATGTTGTTTGAAGAGTGCCTGAAAGTGAACGCCAATTCACATTTAATTGACAATGAGAAGGAAATAGACCCTTCCCTACTCCAGAATGTACAGTCAATCGGGGTTTGCGGAGCTACCTCCACTCCCAAATGGCTGATGGAAAAAATATATAGCCACATTCAGTCGCTTATAGAAG
>OGGU01002161.1_pt1 | contig 10276 bp, 10 predicted proteins | sample 1571241 | NCBI WGS metagenome assembly OGGU01 (sample SAMEA2581934, study PRJEB24529) | metagenome | biome: Human gut stool | place: China | collected 2011
CCCGCCTCGCCGAAGGCGAAGGTGTAAACCTGCTTTTCCCAGTCGGAAAGGCCCTCCACCGTGAGGATGGTCTTGCCCTCCAGCTTGTCGGTCTGGGGGATGCAGGCCTTGGTGGGTTTGCCGTCGATGAGAACGTGGCAGGTGCCGCAGGCGCCCTCGCTGCACCCATCCTTAACGGAGGTCAGATGCAGGGTATCCCGCAGAAAGCGGATGAGCTTCTGATTTTTTTCCACGGTCACGCTCTGCCCGTTAACGGTGAAGGTTGCCATGTGATCGTCTCCTTTGTCCCGGCCCGCCGACATATGGGGGCGTGATCTCAAACATTACCGCTGATTATACCATATTCATTCATTCTTCGCAAGGTGAAGCCTTATCCTTCTTTCAGAATAACCCAGGGCTTGCTTTTCCGGTCCAACGAGTGTATGATGGCAAAAATAATAAACACAGAGAGGAGTTCTGACAATGGATCTGACGGAAAAATGCCTGGAAAGCCGGGAGGTATACAAGGGCCGCGTCCTGCGGCTGCGGGTGGACACGGTGGCCCTGCCCAACGGGAAAACATCCCTGCGGGAGGTGGTGGAGCACCCCGGCGGCGTAGGGATCCTGGCCCTGGACGAAAACGGCTGCGTTCCCATGGTGACCCAGTACCGCTATGCCTTCTCCCGGACGCTGCTGGAGATCCCTGCCGGGAAGCGGGAGCCCGGCGAGGAGCCCTTCGTCACCGCCCAGCGGGAACTGAAGGAGGAAGTGGGGGCCACGGCGGCGGATTGGCAGCCCCTGGGGCAGATCATCGCCTCCCCGGGCTGCTATGACGAGGTGCTGCATCTGTACCTGGCCCGGGGCCTGACCTTCGGCGACACCCATCCCGACGAGGACGAGTTCCTGTCCGTCCGGCGCATCCCCTTTCAGGAGCTGGTGCAGCGGTGCCTCAGCGGCGAGATTCAGGACGGCAAAACCGTCACCGCCGTGCTGAAGGCAAAGTTCCTGCTGGGGCTGTGATTTTCCCGAAAAAACAGTGGACAAGCGGCATTAGTTGTGGTAATATGAGGAATTAACAAAAGAGATAACGCTTTTGCAGTTTCGTTTCCGCTCTGTGCGGGAGAAAGGAAGGAAGGATTTCGTCATGGCTGTGAAGGAAAGCTACGCAGGGAAAATCAACCGCAAGCTCAACAAGAAGCTCCATGTCATCGACGTGGCGGCGGGCCGGGTCCCGGCAGACCTGGTGCTGAAAAACGCTACCTACGTCAACGTGTTTTCCAACGAGCTGTGCCGCGGGGACATCGCCGTGGCCGAGGGGCTCATTGTGGGCATGGGCGAATACCACGGCAAGGTGGAGGCGGACGTAGGCGGCAAGATCGTGCTGCCGGGCTTCATCGACGCCCACATTCACCTGGAAAGCTCCCTGGTAAGCCCCAAGGAGTTTGCCAAGGCCGTGCTGCCCCACGGCACCACCACCGTCATCACCGACCCCCACGAGATCGCCAACGTCATGGGCACCGATGGCATCGAGTATATGCTCCAGGCCACCGAGGACCTGCCGGTGGACGTGCGGTTCATGCTGCCCTCCTGCGTTCCGGCCACGCCGCTGGACGAGTCCGGAGCCAATCTGGACTATCGGGCCATCGACTCCTTCTACGACCATCCCCGGGTCCAGGGCCTGGCGGAGATGATGAACTTTGTGGGCATCATCAACGGCGACAGCCAGGTGGTGGAGAAGATCGTGGCCTCCCAGGCTCACCATAAAAAGATCGACGGTCACGCCCCGGGCCTTACCGGCAACGACCTGAACGCCTACATCGCCGCCGGCGTGTATTCCGACCATGAGTGCTCCAACGTGGAGGAGGCTATGGCCAAGCTGGAGCGGGGACAGTTCATCATGATCCGGGAGGGCACCGCCGCCCGGAACCTGGAGGCCCTGGCCCCCCTGCTGTGCGAGAAGTACATCGAGCGCTGCATGTTCTGCACCGACGACAAGCACCCCAACGACCTGCTGGAAAAGGGCCACATCGACTACATCGTCAAAAAGGCCATCTCCCTGGGCGCGGACCCCATCATGGCGGTGAAGGCCGCCGGGTACACCGCCGCCCGGTACTTCCTGCTGAATAACCGCGGCGCCATCGCCCCCGGGTATCTGGCGGACTTTGTGGTCATCGACAACTGGGAGAACTTCGACATCGAGATGGTCTATAAGAAGGGCAAGCTCATGTACGACGGCGTTCTGCGGGAGTTCGACACCCCGGAGATCGACCCCTATCTGGTCAAGCGGGCCCACGACACCTTCCATGTGGCCCCTCTGTCCGCCGCCGACTTCACCGACAAGCGCCCCCACGCCGTTATCGGCATGGTGCCCGGCGAGATCGTGTCCGAGGACGCGGGCTATGCCGACCACATCGACCTGGAGCAGGACATTCTCAAGATCGCCGTGATCGAGCGGCATAAGAACACCCACCACATCGGCCTGGGCTATATCAAGGGCTACGGCCTCAAGCGCGGCGCGGTGGCTACCTCCATCAGCCACGACAGTCACAACATCATCGTGGTGGGGGCCACGGAGGAGGACATGGCCGCCGCCGCCAACCGCATTGTGGAGAATCGCGGCGGCATCACCGTAATGGACGGCGGCCAGATCCTGGGCGAGGTGGCCCTGCCCATCGCGGGCATCATGTCCGACGACAGCCTGGTGATGGTGAACAGCGCCCTGGAGGCCGCCAAGGACGAGGCCTTCCGGCTGGGCGTGTCCCGGGGCATTGACCCCTTCATGACCCTGAGCTTCATGGCCCTGCCGGTGATCCCGTCCCTGCGGCTGACCACCCGGGGCGTGTTCGACGTGCTGACCCAGCGGTATGTGTGATGGGCTGCTGCCTCTGAACCTCCTGGAGCTGACCTGGCACTGCCGAAAAAACTGACGATGAAAAACGGGATATCCGGCGTCTCGAACCGGGTATCCCGTTTGAATCCCTCATTATATATAACAAACAGCCGCGCATGCCCAAGCGCGGCTGTTTGTTATGTTTGGGGTAGGAAAATCCCCATGGAAAAGATGGGCAGCAGGCGCTGCCAGGTATTTTCAGCGGCGAAGGAGGTAAACCATAGCCGCTCTCGGCTGCAAAATCAGAACTGGAGACGATTCTCCTTGGACCAGGTGGTCAGGTTCAGACGGGGGTAGCGCCGCCGCAGCTCCTCGGCGGTCTCGGCGTCGCCGCCGGTCATCAGAATGCGGTTGACAGCCTCCACATCGGCGGCCGGCATACCGTGGTCGGCGGTCTTGCCGCAGTCGCGGCAGGTATAGGTCCCATTTTCGGAAACCGTCACCTCACTGCTGCCGCAGAAGGCACAGCGATGCATCTTTGTAATCAGAGCCATTTTCGATTTCTCCTCTCTTTCCTCAAGTCCATGGGTAGGATATCATAGAATTTTACATTTGTAAAACGCATATTTTCGATTGAAGTCATGAAAAAAAGGGTGTACAATGAGGAATACAGTCAAAGAAAGACGAGGTGGGGGACATGAGCGCCACAAAATACCAGATTTTCCTGAAAACCGTTGAATGCGGCAGCTTTACCAAGGCGGCGGAGGAGCTGAACTTCTCCCAGTCCGGGATCAGCCACGCCATCAGCTCCCTGGAGGAGGAGCTGGGGGTGACCCTGCTGAGCCGGAACCGGGGCGGCGTGACCCTGACCGGCGACGGCCGGGCCTTGCTGCCCCAGATCCAGCAGCTGTGCACGGAATATCACCGCCTTGCCCAGCAGGCGGCGGACCTGCGGGGCATGGATGCGGGCCTTGTGAAGGTGGCCTCGTTTTCCAGCGTGTCCGCCCAGTGGCTGCCTATGATCCTGAAGGCCTTCAGCAAGCTGTATCCGGCCATCGAGTTCGAAATTCAGACCTGCGACTTCTATGACCAGATCGAGGAGCTGATCATCACCGGGCAGGCGGACTGCGGCTTTCTGCGGATGCCGTCCCTGAAGGGACTGCAGGTGTACCCCCTGCACCTGGACCAGCTGAAGGTCATTGTGCCCTGCGGGCATCCCCTGGCCAACAGCGATCCCTTCCCGGTGGAGGCCCTGGCCACGGAGCCGGTGATCCAGCTGGAGGAGGGAGACGATTACGAGATCCGGGCCGCCTTCGACGAAATGGGCATACGGCCCCATGTGCGATATATCGCACGGGAGGACCGGACCATTCTGTCCATGGTGTCCAACGGCCTGGGCATCAGTCTGCTGCCGGAGCTGATGGTGCGCCACAGTCCCTATCCGCTGGTGGTCTGCCAGCCGCCCAAGGCCTTTTATCGGCGCATCGCCATCGGCGTCAAGGACGAGAAGGCCCTGTCCAACTCCACCCAGCGGTTTGTGGACCACGTCCGGGCCTGGGTCCAGGTGAACGGGTTCAAATAAGATGATTTTCCTGCTTTACAAATCCAGCCGTCTGGGCTATGATGGGGAGTAGTATATAGAATAAAGGAGAGGCTTCCATGATCTATTTCAACAGCGACTATCTGGAGGGCGCTCATCCCAGCGTGATGGCGCGGCTCAACGAGACCAATATGGTGCAGACCGTGGGCTACGGCGAGGACGAATACTGCGCGGCGGCCCGGGAGAAGATCCGTGCCGTCTGCCAGGCGCCGGAGGCTGACGTGCACTTCCTAGTGGGTGGCACCCAGACCAACACCACCGTGATCGCCTCCATTCTGCGGCCCTGGCAGGGCGTGCTGTCCGCCGACAGCGGACACATCAACTGCCACGAGGCGGGGGCCATCGAGTCAACCGGCCACAAGGTCATCACCCTGCCTGCGGCAGAGGGGAAGATCACCGCCCAGCAGGTGCAGGATTATGTGGAGTGGCACCGGAACGACGAGTCCACCGAGCACATTGTCCAGCCCGGCATGGTGTATATCTCCCACCCCACCGAGGGTGGCACCCTGTATTCCAAGGCGGAGCTGACGGCTCTGTACGACACCTGCCGGAAATACGGCCTGCCGCTGTTCATCGACGGGGCCCGGCTGGGCTACGGCGTCCCCAAAGCGCGGAGATCGCCCGTCTGTGCGACGTGTTCTATATCGGCGGCACCAAGGTGGGAGCCCTGTTCGGCGAGGCCGTGGTGATCATGAACCCGGCGCTGAAGAAGGATTTCCGCTTCATCATGAAGCAGCGGGGCGGCCGCATGGCCAAGGGCCGTCTGCTGGGCATCCAGTTTGACTCCCTGTTCACCGACGATCTGTACTTCAAGATTTCCCGCCACGCCGACGAGATGGCCTATCAGATTCGAGACATCTTCGTGTCCGCCGGTTATCCGCTGCTGTTTGACTCTCCCACCAACCAGCAGTACCCCATTATGCCGGACGATGAGCTGGCGGAGCTGGGGAAGAACTTCGGCTATGAATACTGGGAGCGGGTGGATAAGACCCATTCCGGCGTGCGCTTCTGCGCCAGCTGGGCCACCACCCAGGAGCACGTGGACGCCCTGCGGGCCGCCGTACAGGCCCTGCGAAAATAATAAAAACCGGAACAAATTGGAACAATTTGAGGAGGAACGACACATGGAAACATACGGACTGGAAAAGCTGGGCATCATCAACGCCGGGGCGGTGTACCGCAATCTAACGCCGGCGCAGCTGGTGGAGCACGCTCTGCGCCGGGGGGAGGGCACCCTGTCCAACACCGGAGCCCTGGTGGTCAAGACCGGGAAGTACACCGGCCGCAGCGCCAACGACAAGTTCATTGTGGACACCCCCGCCGTCCATGACGACATCGCCTGGGGCAAGGTGAACCGGCCCATGGACAAGGCCCGGTTCGACGCCATCTATGCCAAGGTCACGGCGTATCTGCAGAATAAGGACGTGTTCATTTTCGACGGCTTCGCCGGAGCGGACCCCAAGTATACCAAGGCCTTCCGCATCGTCAACGAGCTGGCCAGCCAGAATCTGTTCATCCACCAGCTGCTGCGCCGCCCCACGGCGGACCAGCTGGAGAGCTTCCATGAGGATTACACCATCATCGCCGCCCCCGGCTTCAAGTGCATTCCCGAGGTGGACGGCACCCGCTCCGAGGCTGCCGTTCTGGTGGACTATGAGGCCCATCTGGTGGTGATCTGCGGCACTCAGTATGCCGGCGAGATCAAGAAGTCCGTGTTCTCCGTGATGAACTATGTCCTGCCCAAGCAGGGTGTGTTCCCCATGCACTGCTCTGCCAACATCGGCAAGGACGGCGACTCCGCCGTGTTCTTCGGCCTGTCCGGCACCGGCAAGACCACCCTGTCCGCCGATCCCGCCCGCAAGCTCATCGGCGACGATGAGCACGGCTGGGCCGACGACTCCGTGTTCAACTTCGAGGGCGGGTGCTACGCCAAGTGCATTAACCTCTCTCCCGAGGGCGAGCCGGAGATCTACAACGCCATCCGCTTCGGCGCGCTGGTGGAGAACGTGGTCATGGACCCCGACACCCGGGAGTTCGACTTCGACGACGATTCCCTGGCGGTGAACAGCCGGGTGGGCTATCCTGTGGAGTACATCCCCAATGCAGAGCTCTCCGGCATGAGCCCCAGCGTGCCCAAGACGGTGATCTTCCTGACGGCGGACGCCTACGGCGTGCTGCCTCCCATCAGCAAGCTGGATAAGAACCAGGCCATGTACTACTTCGTCTCCGGCTTCACCAGCAAGGTGGCCGGCACTGAGATCGGCGTCACCGAGCCGGTGCCCACCTTCTCCACCTGCTTCGGCGAGCCCTTCCTGCCCCTGGATCCCTCCGTATACGCCGCCATGCTGGCGGACAAGGTGGAAAAGTCCGGCGCAAAGGTCTATCTGGTGAACACCGGCTGGAACGGCACCGGCAAGCGCATGAAGCTCCGCTACACCCGGGCCATGGTCACCGCCGCCCTGACCGGCGAGATCGAGAAGGCGGAGTTCGTCACCGACCCCACCTTCGGCGTCCAGGTGCCCACCTCCATCGAGGGCGTGCCCAGCGAGCTGCTGATCCCCGCCAACACCTGGGAGGATCAGGCGGCCTATGAGGCCAGCTGCAGGAAGCTGGCGGCCAGCTTTGTGGAGAATTTCAAGAAGTATACCCGCATGAGCGCGGAAGTGGTGGCCGCAGGCCCCAAGGCGTAACGAAACAGCAACCGGGCTGGGCGTGAAACCCAGCCCGGTTTTTACAAAAGGAGAACCTATGTTAGAACTGCGTATTCTGGTGGACGACATCGACTATGACTCCATTGCGGAGTATCTGATCCCGGCGGTGGCGGAGAAGCTGCGCCGGGAGGAAAAGGGCGGCATCCTGGGAAACGTCCTGGCCGGGAACCCGGACATGGCGGCCTCCGTGGCCCGGACGGTACTGGGAACCATGAGCCAGGAGCAGAAGGACCAGCTGCTGGTGCAGCTGGTGACCAAAAATCGCGAAAAGCTGCTGGATAAGGGAAACCAGGCCGTCCGCAGCCGGGGCATCGGCGTGCAGCTGTGCGACGTGGCGGTGCGGAAGCTCTGAAAAAAACTGCTCAATATCGGCAGAGCAGCCGCCCCGCCGGGCGGCTGTTCTTTTTTGCTTGTAATCGGTGGAAGTTTCTGATATAATGCACTTATATGCTAATTTGGGGAGGAAGTCCTGTGGGATATCTGGAAAATTTGTGGAATGCGCTGGACTTTGGCTCCCTGCGGGATATGGTTCTGCGGCTGGTGTCGGTGTTCCTGTGCCTGACGGTGCATGAAACGTGCCACGGGCTGGCAGCGCTGGCTTTGGGGGATCCCACGGCCAAGCGGGCCCGGCGGCTGAGCCTGAACCCCCTGCGCCACATCGACTGGTTCGGCCTGCTGATGATGGTAACGGTGGGCTTCGGCTGGGCCAAACCCGTGCCGGTGGACCCCCGGTATTTCCGCCGCCCCAAGCAGGGCATGGCCCTGACGGCCCTGGCGGGGCCGGCGTCCAACTTCCTGCTGGCGCTGGTGCTGCTGTTTGCAGGGCGGCTGGTGTATGACTATGCCCTGTATTCCGCCGCCAACCAGCGGCTGCTGACCTTTCTGCTGACCACGGCGATCCTGTCTCTGGGCCTGGGGCTGTTCAACCTGATCCCTATCCCGCCGCTGGACGGCAGCAAGGTGCTGTTCTCTCTGCTTCCTGACCGGGCCTACAACACCATGCTGCGCTATGAGCGATACGGCATGCTGCTGCTGTGGGCGGTGGTGCTGCTGGGCGTGGGCGACAAGTGGATGAGCGCCGCCATCCAGTGGACCTATGAGCTATTCTGCCGCGTGGTCGGCTTTTAAGAGGGTACAGGCAATTGGAAAGTCCCATTTATAAGCTGGAGAAGGTGGTTCAGGGAAAAGAGGAGCTTCAGGATTTCGAGGGGCCTCTGGACCTGATCCTGTTTCTGCTGAGCAAGAATAAAATCGAGATACAGGACATCCCCATTGCCCTGATCCTGGACCAGTATCTGGCCTATCTGGACCGGCGCAAGGAGATGGACCTGGAGGTGGCCAGCGAGTTTGTGACCATGGCCGCCCATCTGATGTATATCAAGACCCGGATGCTCCTGTCCCTGGAGGACGAGGAGGCAAAAAACGAGATGGACGCCCTGATCCAGTCTCTGGCGGAGCGCCAGCGGGGCGAGGCCTATGCCCGGGTGCGCCGCCTGGCGGAGCTGCTGGGCCCCATGGGCGAGTTTGGCCGCAGCATCCTGACCCGGGACCCCGAGCCTATGGAGCGGGGCAAGGTATATGAATACGACCAGCAGCCCGCAGACCTGGTCATCGCCATGCAGGAGGTCACCGACCGCCGGGGCCAGGCGGAAACGCCGCCTCTGCGGGCCTTTGACGAGATCGTCCGGCGGGAGCCCTATTCCGTGGAGCAGAAGGCCAAGGAGATCGTCCGGCGGCTGAAGGAGGGCGGCATCACCCGGTTTCTGCTGCTGTTCCGGGGCAGCCGCAGCCGCAGCGAGCTGGTGGCCACGTTTATGGCGGTGCTGGAGCTGTGCCGCAGCCGGATCATCCGGCTGGCCGGACCCGCCGCCGACTGCACCGTTACCTGCCGGGAGGACCCGGAAAACACCGAGGAATAAAACATGGAAGCAATGGAAATGAAAGAAATAGAGGCCGCGGTGGAGGGAATCCTCTTCGCCTCCGGGGAACCGGTGGCGGCGGACCGCATCGCCGTGGCCCTGGACCTGGACCGGGACACCGTGGACCAGGTGCTGCGCCGCCTGGCGGACTACTACAGCTACGAGCGCCGGGGTATGCGCCTGGTGCGGATGGAGGATACCTGGCAGCTGTGCTCCGCCCCGGAGTACGCCGACCTGATCCGCCGGGCCTTCGAGATCCGCAAGCCTGCGAAGCTGTCCCAGCCGGCCCTGGAGGTGCTGACCATCATCGCCTACTATCAGCCCACCACCCGGGCCTATGTGGACCAGATCCGGGGCGTGGACAGCGCCTACACCGTGGGCCTGCTGCTGGACCGGCACCTGATCGAGGAGTGCGGGCGGCTGCAGGTGCCGGGACGGCCCCGGCTGTACCGCACCACCAAGGCGTTTCTGCGGGCATTTCATCTGAACTCGCTGGACGATCTGCCGGAGATCCCGGGCCTGGAGGCCGACGGACAGCTGCGGCTGAATGACGACGGCGCCGTTCAGGAGCCGGAACAATAATTACAGGAAGGGGGACCCTGCATGGTCGCGCTGTGGATACTGGGCATATTGCTGGCACTGATCCTGCTGGTGCTGTTTCTGCGGGTGGGGGTGCGCATCGCCTTCGGCGACGAGCTGCGGGTCACCGCCGCAGCGGGGCCTGTGCGGATACAGATCGTGCCGAGTCCCCCGAAAAAGCCCAAAAAACAGAAAAAGCACAAGGAGAAAAAGAATCCGCCCGAAAAGCAGAAGGCAGCGCCCCGGGAGAAGCGGAAGCTGGGCCTGACGCCCGGCGATATCCGGTCGGCGCTGCCGTACCTGTGGCAGTCCCTGAAAGGGGCCCTGCGAAAGACCCGGCAGCGGCTGCGCATTGATCCCATGCAGGTGTCGGTGATCCTGGGCGGGGAGGAGGACCCGGCGGCGTCTGCCGAGACCTACGGCTGGGTCAGCGCGGCGGTGTGGACGTTTATGCCCCGGCTGGAGGAGCTGATGCGTATTCCGGACCCGTATATCCACCTGGACGTGGACTATTCCGCCGCCGAAACCAAAGCGGAAGGGGAGGTGGGCCTGTCCTTCCAGATCCGGGACCTGTTCGCCATCGGCTTTGCCTTCGGTATCCCAGTGCTGAAGTGGCTGCTCCGGTGGAAGAAGGAGAAAAAGCTCCGGGAGGAGGCCC
>OGGU01002163.1_pt1 | contig 10262 bp, 8 predicted proteins | sample 1571241 | NCBI WGS metagenome assembly OGGU01 (sample SAMEA2581934, study PRJEB24529) | metagenome | biome: Human gut stool | place: China | collected 2011
GTAGGGTCGAGCTAATGTGACAGATCATCGGTCAGGATTCATCGAGGAGAAAAGATCGCGATAGGGTTGAGCTCCTGTTTGGTAGATGGCGTAGGGGGCATTGTCGATAAACAGTTTGGAAGCCGTAGCACATTCGTTCAAGAATTTTTCATAACCGGGAATTCCATGATATTTACGGAATGTTCCTTCGAACAGGCATATTCTCGATTTGAGGGCTAAGGCGGTCCAATGGGTTACGTTGTATAGGTCTTTTTTATCGGAAATGTTATTGATGGCATAAGTGAGATCATCAAGGATTTTATCCATGATAAAGTCGCGGCTGTCTCGTGGCCTGAACAATTCGGGATCGGTGGAAGAAAGCTCTCTGTCGAACCAGGGCACTTCGCCGAAACGTTTCACTTTTTCGAAATAGAAATATGCTCTGAAAAAGCGGGCTATACCGTCGAAATGTTCTCTTGCATCGACATCGTCGCAGCGCACCGAGTGGCTTAGATAGAAATTGACCGCTCTGAGGTATTCCCAGTTCCAGCCTCCGCCAGATGTGGGTACGGTGCGTATGCCCTGTACTTCGGCCGGTAGATTGAATATGCAAACGACATCGGCTGATTCGGTATATCCCGAAGCCGCACCGGGAAACATTCCGTAGAATTGGTTGGTCGCACTGCGTAATTCATCGGCGTTGTTGTAGTAGGTTTCCGGGGATATGGCATCGAGAGGGTATTCATCTAACATATCGGAACAACCGGCAGTGCCCGATAAAAGGGCAATGAAACTATATAATATAATGTTCTTTTTCATGATGATAGGGGTTAAAAAGTTATATCAAGTCCGAATGAAAATACTTTGGAAAAAGGATAAGTTCGGGCGTCGCTGTTTACTGTGATTTGCTCGGGGTCGATATAGTCTGATTTCAGTTTTGTCCAAGTGAATAGGTTGTCTCCACTGAAATATACTCTTAACCGGTCGAGTTTAATTTTCGAGGTCCATTCTGTGGGTAGGGTATAGCCTACGGTCAGATTTTTTAATCGGCAATAGGCTATGTTTTGGAGATATCGGTCGTTTTTGTGAGCCAACGAGCGGTTGCCTTGTGCGGCGTATCCTCTGATTTTGGGGAGATAGGCATCCGGATTTTCTTCGGACCAGACGTTGTCCAAGAAATTGGCGGGCACGAAAGAGGAATAGGGCCGTGCAAAACCTCCCCAGAACATCATGTTGTTTCCATCGGGGTAGCGGTGTTGCCGACCGACTCCTTGAAAGAAGGCCGAGATGTCTATGCCGTTCCAGCAGAGTCCGATGTTGGCGTTGTAGAGATATCGGGGTTCTTTGTTACCGATGATGACCATGTCACCACGATTGTCGGCTGTTTTTTCACCGTCGTCGATGCGACCGCTTCCGTCGATGTCTACATATCTGGGGTCACCGGCTTGTAATCCTTTGTAGTCGCCTACCGCCGTAACGAATATATTTTCGCAGACATAACTATTGTCTACGGCTTTGGCATAGGCGGCTGCTTCTTCGTCAGTCTGGAAAAGTCCATCGATTTTGTAACCCCAGATTTCGCCGATGGTCATACCTTCGTAGTAGCTCGATTTTGCGAATTCTTTCATGGGATTGTCGAATTTTGTAATCACCGATTTGCTATCGGATAGCCCGAAAGACAGGTTGTAGCTGAACGGTTTATTTCCAAGATTGAATTGATCGTACCAGCTTACTGCCAACTCAAATCCTTTTGTGCGCAGGTTGGCGGCGTTTTCTTTCGGAGGAGTCGCACCGTATACGCCGGGGAGCATTTTCCCGGGAACCAACATGTCTTTGGTATCGCGGATAAACAGGTCGGCACTGAGGTTGAGCCTATTGTCGAAGAATCCGAGGTCGAGTCCCAAATTGTGGTGGATAACGGTTTCCCAAGTGAGTTTCCCCGAGGGAGGGGCCGAGACGGCAGCATAGGTGACGGGTTCGCCATTCATGAGATATCCGCTCAAGCCTTGCATATTCAGCTTTTGTATGTATGGATAACAGTCGGATATGGCTTGATTGCCCAGAGATCCGGTGCTGAGTCGTATCTTAAAGTTAGAGAATACTTTGCGTATGGGGTCGAAGAAAGATTCTTCGCTCATTCGGTAGCCTACGGCAAAAGAGGGGAAGAGTCCGGCTCGGTGGTCTTTGGGAAACCGAGAAGAGGCATCCCATCGTATGTTGAACTCGGCCAGATATTTTCCGGCATAGTCGTATCCGACTCTTCCGAAGTAACCCAATAAGGCCCATTTGCTTTGTCCTCCCTGTACTGTCACGTCTTTCCCTTTTTCACCGAGGTTGAAGTCGTTCAGTTCGTCGGACTGGATATTCAGTTTTGTAGCGTAATGGTGTTTGTAGTGGTTTTGCTCATAGTTGAATCCGGCCACAGCGTATACGTGATGCGAGTTGAACGTGTTGTCGTAGTTTAGATAGGCATCGACACTGTGATAGAAACTTTTTTCATACTCTTGGATCAGTTTGTTTGAGAACCAAGAGGCTTGTGCCACTTCCTCGACTCCGGGGTATTGGGAGTATTTTGCCTGAGTGGAGCGCTCCATGTAATCGGTGGTACTGTGTTTGAAGTTATAGTTTGCAGTGAAAGTCAGCCCTTTCATGATTTTGAATATGGTGCTCCAAGAGTAGGTCATGTATCGGTTTTCTTCTATCGACTTGGTGGTTCCGTCTCCAATCAGAATATGTATACCATCGCTGGGACCGGATGCTTGAATGGGATTTTGGTAAACCCAAGTTCCGTCGGGGTTATAAGGCATCAGATAGGGCATCGCATGGAAAGTGAGGCTAGGAATGTTGTATCCGTGCCCTACACCGGGAGCCGTATATTTGGAGTCGTATAGGCGAGCCATAAATTTGACTGTTAACCATTTGTAGGCATCCGCACTGACTTTTGCCATTAAATTGGCTGTTCGGAGTTTGTCGGTGTTTTGTCGATAGATACCGTCTTGTGTCCCATAATTCCCGCTTAACAGGTAGTTTATTTTTTGATTCCCGCCGGAGATGCTGAGGTTGTGGTCCCAAGTGGGGCGTGACTGGTCGAACAAATAGTTGTACCAGTCGAAATTGGCATAGTACATATAGGATTCTACACCACCTCTGTTCTGTACGACGGTCCAGGGTCTTTCGGGATTCTCTGTTTTGTCAAATCTTCTTGCCTCCAATTCTTTGTAGTCATCGGAAGTGAAACGGGTGTAGGTGACACCGTTGTATGATCGCATGAATTCGTCAACGAGCATGGCGGCATCGTATCCTGTGGTTAAGAAGTCGGTTCTTGTAGTGGGTTTTGAAAAGCTGAATCTTCCGTTGTAGTTCACTTGGGTTTTACCCGACTCACCTTTCTTTGTCGTGATCAGTACCACTCCAAAAGGAGCCCGGGCTCCATAGATGGCAGCCGAAGAAGCGTCTTTAAGAACCGAAATAGACTCGACATCACGAGGGTTGATTTTATCGATGTTTCCTTCCATACCATCGATTAGGATCAGAGGTTTGGATTCTTGGTTGATGGATGCGAATCCCCGGACGTTCATGCGGGTTTTTTCTCCGGGTTTTCCAGAGCCGAATGAGATATTCAGGTTGGGTATCGCACCTTGCAGGGCTTGTCCTAAATTATTGACGGGTCGCTTTTCTAATTGTTTGTGGTCGGTGTATCCGACAGCTCCGATCAAATTGGCTTTCTTTTGCGTACCGTATCCCACGACCACAACTTCGTCCATAATATTGGCTTTCTCGGACAGCTCGATGTTCATTGTGATGCCCGGTGTGACGGCAATTTCTTGTGTGTTGTGTCCCACGTATGAAACGACCAATCGGGATTTCGGGGTGGCTTTGATGTGAAACCGTCCGTCGATGTCGGTCGATACGGCATTGTTTGTCCCTTTAACCAATACGGATGCGCCGATGAGCGGTTCGCCATTCGGATTTTTTACGAATCCCACGATACTTTCGGACTTTTGTCTGTTTTTTTCGTTGGTTATAATTACATGTTTCCCTTGTATCGCGTATTTGTATTTTAAGGGGCTTAGAATCATCGATAATGCATCGGTGAGTTTTTTGTTTTTGATGTTCACCGATATTTTTTGATGAATATTGATTTGCGTTTCGTCAAAATCAACGGAGATGTCGGCTTGTTTTTCTATCGATTTGAATATTTCGGATAGAGGCTTATCTGTCATATTCAAATCGATTGTTTGATTTTGGGCAAAAACGAATTGAACGGAGATAAGAAAATATAATAAAAAAGCAATTTTAAGCGAATTCTTTTTAGATGATTCGCCGGTTTTAATTTTTAAATTCATATTTTTGTGCATTAGATTTTAGATAAATACTGTAATTGAAGTCACAATGTAAGGTGTTTTTCTGATTTCAAACCGGAGAAAATGTTTTGGGTGGTTTTCTCCGGTTCTTTTTTTCATTGGTGTCGATTTTTAGTTGATGAATATTATATCGTTATTTTTTTTGTATTTCATGTTTTGCAGTATCCCTTCCAAAATGGATAATACTTCGTCTATCGTTTCGTCGTGGTCGAATTTTACAGTGAGCTTGTTGTTTTTGTATTTTTCTTGGTCGTAAAGAATCGTTACGTTGTATTTTCTTTCGATCGTTTTTACCAGTTTCCCGAAGGGCGCATTTTTGAAATATAGTTGTCCTTCTTTCCAATTTGAGAGTCTTTGGGCATCGACTATGTTTATTTCGCGTGAATGTGTGTTGCTGTCGTATATGAATTGTTCGTTGGGCGACAGTATGGTTTCATGTGGTATGGAGTCTTTGGTCGAGATTTTTATTTTTCCTTCTTCGAGTGTCGCTATCGTTTGTGGAGAGTTGCTATATGACTCTACATTGAATGTAGTACCCAATGCTTCGATGTCGAGAGTCGCAGTTTTTACGATGAAGGGCTTTTTTTTGTCGCGGGATACTTTGAAGTTGGCTTCGCCATTGAGAAACAGGGTTCTGGTGTCGCTCTTGAATGTGTTGGGGTAAATCAGTATGGATTCGGCGTTAACCCACACCTCGCTTCCGTCTGGAAGGAATATTTGCTTTGCTTTTTCTCCTTTGGGGACGAAGCATTCGATGAGTTGTTCGGTATCTTGGGGTGTGTCGAGTATCAACCAAGTGAAAAGGGCTCCCAAAATGGGAAGCAGTATGGTGGCAACGGCTTTATAGATAGTGCTGCGGAAGTTGGCCCTTTTTCCCGGCAAAAAGTTGTTTCGATGGAATGTTTCTAGTTCGGATAATGTAAATGCATCGGGTGTCTCGTTTTGGCAAGAGTCCCATATCTCTGAAATCGCTTGATCTTTTTCTTCTCGGTTTTTGGGGGAGAGCAGCCACTTTTTGAAAAGTATATCGTCGGTTGAGGGTTGGCTGTTGTTAAAAAATTTATGTATTATGTTTTGTATAATGTTATTCATGGTTCCGTCTTTTATCAGGAGACGGATATCTATTGAAACACTTCCTGCTCGTTAACTTTATTTAAGGAATGAGAAAGAGCAAGGCGGCTAGCATGTTTTTTTTGAGTTGTGTTAATACGGAACTGATGGTCTTTTCGACTGTGTTCTTTTTAAGGTTCAGCCGAAGGGCTATTTCATCGTTGGATAGGCCTTCTTTTCGGCTCATATTGAATATGGTTCTCTTTTGCGGCGGCAGACTTGCGATGGTCGTGTCCATGAGGCTAAGCAGCTCTTTGGCGTATATTTCGTGTTCGACCGAGGTAGACTGTGGGGCTGTTTCTTCCAAGTGGGATAGATAGTTTTGTTCGGCTATTTGTCTGTCGAATGAGTCGTATACAGCGTTACGGCACATTTTGAAAAGATAGGATTTCAGTGATTGTATATGCCCGAGCCGGTCGTGCGATATCCATAGTTTACAGAAAATATCTTGGGCGATATCTTGTGCTTGTTCTTTGTCTTTGATGAAGCCAACAAGGAATCGGAGCACAATAGGGTGGTAGTGTATAAAAATAGCATCGAATGATGTGGTATCTCCCTCGATAAGTCTTTTTAGATGGTATGTCTCTAATTCAAGATTCATGGTATAGCAGGAAGGCTCCGTGTTGTTTTTTGACAAAAGTATACTTTATTTTGGATAAAGAAAAAGAATGTGATGAATTTTATTTGCGAATACCTGAATGTTATGAGAAGTGTTTTTGAGGTTCAGTAGAAAATCCGTGGGGATAGACTTTAATGTTAATGAATGAGGGTGGTTGGAAAGATTTCATAAGTTTTTTGCAGTAAAAAGGTTACCCCTTGCTATGAGTATACTTTCCCTCTATTTTCTTGCATCTTAACCACCCAATAAAGGCGATGTATTTGGGGGTGAAGTTTTTGTTTGTATTAACCCCCTCGCCCTGCGGGCACTCCCCCTATATTTTGCTGCGCAAAACACAGGGGGAGAGTGTGAGATGTATATCCCTTTCGCCTCTGCTCCGATGTTATTCAAAATGCCCCGTAGCATTACGGGGTGTGGCGTTAGCAATAGGGGAGGTGTCACGAAGTGACGGAGGGATTGAAAACGCCATCGTATCAGTCTGTTTATACCGGATATATTCCTTTCTCCCCTGACGTGCCCCGTAGCGTTACGGCGAACTGTGTTAGCAATAGGGGAATATACACGAACAATCCCCGTTAATTATCTACTGAGCCACAATCCTTACTGATTATCTACTGAACTCAAATATTGTGTATATTTAAAATGCTAAAAGCGTAATGCTTTATTATAAAAGTACTACGCTTTTTGCTTGCGGAAAGAGAGGGATTCGAACCCTCGGTACCCGTAAGGGTACAACGGTTTTCGAGACCGTCCCGATCGACCACTCCGGCATCTTTCCAATGGTCTATTATTTTCGAGGGGCAAAGGTAGAGAAAAGAATCGAGTAGAGATTATTTTAATTGTAAAAAAAACTAAAATAAATTGACTATTCTTTTTCTTTCCATGTTTTATAGGGGTGTTTTGCCAGATTGGAATTGTAATAGCGGGGGTCGCCTGTAACTTCTGTTTCTATGAAAGGAGGTAAATCGAATTGTTCCGACTCTGATTTTAGCTCGATTTCGGCAATAACCAGTCCGTCATTATTGCCCATGAATTCGTCTATTTCCCATTTGTGTCCGGCATAGGGATAAATGTACCTTTTCTTTTCGATGATTGAAGGAAGACAGAGTGATCCGAGCATTTCGGCAGCATCGGCTACCGGAATGGGGTATTCGAATTCTTTACGGGTACAACCTGTGGTAACGCCTTTGAGAGTAATGAATGCATTATTCCCGGAAATTCGTATGCGCACGGTTCTTTCTTTATCGATTGAGATGTATCCTTGTTTATAATATTTGCATTCGATTGATTCTTGTCGGTATGACTGGTCTTTTACTGTGTATTTGCGTTCTATTTCGGCACTCATGATTTAACATATATAAATAGAATGCCGAATATAGTACATTTATTTGGTTTAAGAAGCAGAATAGAAATCCCGACATTATTAAACATTGTTAAACCCATAAAGTGAAGATAATAAAACTCCGAGAGCCGACAGTTTTTTTGTACTTTTGCATTTTGAAAATTCGAGAGAATCGAATATCGGGACCAATTATAATATACAGTTTGTGAGACTTTTATGACAAAAAAGATATATGTGGTATTAACCCTTTGCCTATTATTTATAGGACTTCCTATTTCGGCTACGGCACAAAAGGCGACAGTGATAAAGGGGATAGTACGAGATTCCATAACCCATGAGCCTATATCTTATGCTTCTGTTTTTTTTGTGGGGAGCGATAAGGGACTTATGACGGACGATGACGGTAAGTTTGCCGTTTCGGTACGTGATAATTTTCTCAATGTTCGATTTTCTACGTTGGGTTATCGAGAGAAGACGGTTTTTGTAAAGAAAGGAGCCGAGAATGATTTGGTTATCGATTTGGTTCCATCGGATTATGTCTTGAAAGAGGTAGTCGTGAAACCGAAAAAGGAGAAATACAGTAAGAAAAATAATCCGGCAGTGGAGTTTGTAAAAAAATTGATAGAGCGTCGCCACGTAGGAGATCCGAAAAATCACGATTTTTATAATTATGAAAAGTATGAAAAGATGACTTTTGCCCTGAATGAATTTTCGGAGGAACAAAAGAAAAAGTGGCTTTTCAAAAAATTCCAATTTATTTTTGACTATGTCGATACTTCGGAGGTTTCGGGCAAACCTATTCTGACTGTTTCGATAAAGGAGAAGATCGCCGAGAATTATTATCGTCGCAGCCCGGAAACTGAGAAATCTGTGGTGACCGGTATTAAGCGGGCAGGAATCGACGAAATATTCAGCCAAGAAAGCGTGCAAATGTTGTGTGAGGATTTATTCCGGGAAATCGATATTTTCAGGAACGATATTACTCTGTTGAATAATAGATTCGTGAGCCCTTTGTCCAACATAGGTACTTCGTTTTATAAGTATTATTTATTAGATACGATTCTGGTAGACGGCGTGAAATGCGTGGATTTAGGCTTTGTTCCGTTTAATTCGGAGTCGTTCGGCTTTACAGGTCATATTTATGTGCCCGAAGGAGATTCGACCTATTTTATCAAGAAGGTGAAGTTGAACGTGCCTCGGGATATCAATCTTAATTATGTCGAGAATATGTATCTCGAACAGGATTATGAACGTTTGGAAGACGGGACGCGTATTAAAACGAAAGACGATGCCATTATAGAGTTCCGGATTATGCCTGCCACGCAAGGATTGTATGCAAGGCGTATGACCACATATGATAAATTTACCTTTACTCCTCCCGACGATTTGTCGGTTTATGATTTTGAAGGTCGGGAGAAAGTAGAAGTGGATGCTCAGGCAAAACCGGAAGAGTTCTGGGTAGACAATCGTCATGTGCCGGTAAAGAAAAAGGAGAATGCCGTAGATAAACTTTTAGCTCGACTACGAGAGGTTCCGGTGTTCTATTATACGGAGAAAGTTTTGGGAATACTAATCAGCGGTTATATAGAAACAGGGAAAGATAGTAAGTTCGATTTCGGGCCGATGAATACGACTATTAGTGCAAATGAAATAGAGGGAGCTCGTTTCAGAATAGGTGGACTAACCACCGCCCAACTAAATCCACATTGGTTTGCTCGCGGTTATGTAGCTTACGGGACCAAAGATGAAAAGGTTAAATATTCGGGCGAAGTAGAATATTCGTTCAATAAGAAGAAATTTCATTCCCGGGAGTTCCCCATCAATTCTATCAAGCTGAGCCATTCGTACGACATAGACCAATTGGGACAGCATTATCTGTACACGAATAAAGACAATGTTTTCCTTTCTTTGAAACGTAAGGGTGATAATAAAGCTACTTATTTAAGAAAGACCGAGTTGTCTTATTTGCAAGAACGAAAGGGCGGTTTTTCATTCGGTTTGGGTATTCGTAACGAGATACAGCAGATGGCGACCGACCGTATCGCTTTTATCGATGGATACGGTAAAAAGATAAAGGATTATATGCAAACCAATTTTGAGGTGAAATTGCGCTTCGCTCCCAATGAAAAATTTTACCAAACGAAAAGCCAACGTTTCCCAATCAATTTGGATGCTCCCGTGTTGACACTCTCTCATAATTTTGCTTTCAAAAATTTCTTGGGCAGCAAGTATTCATATAATCATACCGAATTTGGGATTCAGAAACGTTTTTGGTTCTCGGCATTCGGTTATTTCGATGCTATTGTGAAGGCCGGAAAGGTATGGGACAAAGTTCCTTTTCCTATGTTGATACTTCCTAATGCGAATCTTTCTTATACGATTCAACCGGAATCATATGCTTTGATGAATGCTCTCGAATTTATCAACGACCAGTATGTGTCGTGGGATTTTACCTATTATGCAAATGGAGCTTTGTTCAATCGTATCCCTCTGTTGAAATATATGAAATTGAGAGAGGTGTTTGCGTTCAGAGGTTTGTACGGTAGTTTGAGCAAGAAGAATAATCCACTGTATAATAAAGATTTATTCGTATTCCCGAAGGGTAGTACCGAAATGGATAAAATGCCCTATATGGAATGTAGTGTAGGTCTTGATAATATATTTACCATTTTGCGGGTAGATTATGTATGGCGATTGACCTATCGGGAAAGCCCGAACGTGAGCAAAGGTGGGGTACGTATCGCCTTGCATTTTTCGTTTTGAGGGTGGCTTCTCTTGACTCTTTTTGTGATTTGTGATAGTGCATTGCCCGGTCGAAACGATGGCGTGGCTAGGGGAATCGTTTGCC
>OGGU01002166.1_pt1 | contig 10248 bp, 10 predicted proteins | sample 1571241 | NCBI WGS metagenome assembly OGGU01 (sample SAMEA2581934, study PRJEB24529) | metagenome | biome: Human gut stool | place: China | collected 2011
TGCGGCATACTGGCGGGATTCATCCACTCGGCGCTGGTGCTGCAGACCGGCGGCCCGGTGGCGGGATTGAACCTCTACAACAACGGCTTTTCCGGCGGCCTTATCGCCATTGTGCTTTATCCGACCCTGACGGCTATTATCCGCCATCGCCGGCCGAAGCTCCGGGATGCGGATTACTATGACCTCTTTGAGGCAGACCAGCCCATCAATATGTCTACCTGGCATACCCACCGCCCCACGCCTGAGGAGAAGGCCGCGGAAGCGGCTGGCCGCATGACGGATGATCTGCCGGAGCGGGAGGGCTTTCAGCGGATGCAGAAAAATGAGAAGAAAGAAAACGGGTAGGACTTGCCCTTTGGGTACGTTTGTGACATAATATCCTCTGAACCATTAAGCTTTTGGGTATAAAGGAGCAGAAAAAATGACCCCAAAGAAAATTGCCCTGCTGACGGACTCCAGTGCCGACCTGCGTTGGGATCAGGCCAGGGAAAACAATATCTTTTTTGTCCCGCTGCGGATCCTGTGCGAGGACGGCGAATATCTGGACGGCGTCAACATCACCGGCCCGGATATTTATCAGCGGCTTCATAACGGCGAGCTGCCCCAGACCTCCCTGCCCCGTGTGGAGGACTTCAGCGCGAAGCTCCGGGAGATCTTTGATCTGGGATATGACGGCGTGATCGCCGTCATGCTGTCCAGCGGCCTGTCCGGGACCTATAATCTGGCCCGGATCCTGGCGGGAGAATGTGCGGAGCAGGGCTATGCCATGAAGGTGTTTGACTCTGTCAGCGGCGCATTGGGTCAGGGTATGACGGTGCTGCAGCTGGCTGAGGATATCAAAAACGGCATGGACTGGGAAGAACTGACGGAGCGCCGGGCTCCGCAGCTCATCGCCAACACCTATCCCTTCTTTTCTGTGGATACGCTGGAGTATCTGGTGAAGGGCGGCCGGATCGGCAAGGTCACGGCTATGGCCGGCACCATGCTCCAGATCAAGCCCATCATCACCTTTGCACCGGACGGACAGCTGCAATCTGTGGCCAAGGTCCGGGGACGGCATCAGGTGATGCGGAAGCTGGTGGATATGGCTGTGGACCGCTGCGGCGAACACAAGCGGTACAATCTGGCGGTGGCTCATGGCGGCGCACCGGAAGAAATGGAGACCGTGCGGCAGATGCTGACAGAAGCACTGCCCAACAGCGACCACCTGTGGGACGGCGAGATCGACGGCACCCTCAGCGTCTACATCGGAGACGGCGTGCTGGGCGCTGCCGTTCAGGTGCTGGACTGACCAAAAGCAGAATACCAGAAACAGACACCCCGCCTCGGCGGGGTGTCTTTCTATCATAGACAAAATGGCGGAAAATGCTTGCAAAACAGAAAAGACTGTGATACTCTTAAAATTAGAGAAATGTAACAAAGGAGGAGCGCTCATGCTGGATATTTTTGAGATCCTTGGACCAATTATGGTAGGTCCCTCCAGTTCCCACACGGCGGGAGCTGTGCGCATCGGGCGGATGGCCCGGACCCTTTTGGGAGAACCGCCGGTGAAGGCGGACATTGGATTGTACGGTTCCTTTGCGGAGACCGGCCGTGGCCACGGTACGGACCGGGCACTGGTAGCGGGATTGCTGGGTATGAAGCCCGATGATCTGCGGATCCCGGAGAGCTTCTCCGTGGCAAAGGAGCAGGGATTGTCCTTTGTGTTCCACCCCGCCGAGCTGCGGGAGGCTCACCCCAACACGGCAGTGCTGACGGTGGAGGGTGCCAGCGGAAAAAAGACCAAAGTGCAGGCAGCGTCCATCGGCGGCGGCCGGATCCGGGTGGATCAGCTGGATGGCGTGGCGGTGGACTTCACCGGTATCTTCAACACCCTGATCGTCCGTCACATGGACGTGCCCGGTGAGCTGGCGACCCTGACCAAGGTGCTGTCTGACGGCGGCATCAACATCGCCAATATGAGCTTGGTGCGTGACCGCCGGGGCGGCAGTGTCATGACGATTTTTGAGATCGACCAGCCGGTGCCCGCAGCGGAGCTGGAGCAGCTGAAGGCGGTGCCGCAGGTGCTTGGCGTGATCTATTACGAGAAGGAGGACGACTGATATGGCCCTGAATTCCATGCAGGAGATCTTTGAAAAGGCGGCTTCCCGGTCCATCCCCTTCTGGCGGGTGGTTCTGGAAACTGATATGGAGGAGCGGCAGGTAACGGAAGAGCAGTCCATGGAAAAAATGCGGGCTGCCTGGCATGCTATGCTGGAATCTGCTGTCAGCTACCAGGGTGACCAGCGTTCCCGCAGCGGCCTTGTGGGCGGAGACGGCGCCCGGATGCGGCGTTACGCCGCGGCGGATACTACATACAGCGGCCCCTATGTGCAGGAGGTCATTGCTACGGCCCTCAGCGTAGGCGAGTCCAACGCCTGCATGCGGAAGATCGTGGCGGCACCAACCGCAGGCGCCTGCGGTGTGCTGCCTGCCGTACTGGTGCCTCTGTACCAGATGGGCCGCGCCACCGAGGAAGAGATTTTGCAGGCTCTGTATACCGCTTCCGGCATCGGCGCGGTGGTCAGCTTCCGGGCCTGTATCGCCGGTGCTTCCGGCGGCTGTCAGGCTGAGATCGGCACGGCTTCTGCTATGGCGGCTGGCGCGCTGACCTCCCTGCGGGGCGGCGATCCTCAGCAGATCGGCCACGCGGCGGCTATGGCCCTGAAAAACCTGATGGGCCTGGTGTGCGACCCGGTGGCGGGTCTGGTGGAGGTCCCCTGCGTGAAGCGGAATGTGGTGGGCTCTGTCAACGCCGTCAGCTGCGCGGATATGGCGCTGGCCGGTGTGGGAAGCCGGATCCCTGTGGACGAGGTCATCGACTGCATGGGTGAGGTAGGCCGCCGGATGCCCATGGAGATGCGGGAGACCGCTTTGGGCGGTCTGGCTGCCACGCCTACCGGCAAGGCCGTCAAGGAACGGATGGAGCAGCAGGACTGACCCGAATTGAATCAAAAAAGCGTTGGGAACAATATGTTCCCAACGCTTTTTTTGATAGTTGCGATTTTATTTGTCAAGTATGTGGACGTTGAGGTGATCGTAGGTCATTTCAACATTGTGCTTGGCGAAAGTGTCCCGCAGCTTCTCATTGATGGAGTGGTAGGCGGGCCAGTAGTTCTCCACGGTGCACCAGCAGTAAATGGTGTATTCGATGGAGCTTGCCCCATAGTTGGTGAGATACACCGCCGGGGCCGGGTCCGGCAGAATGTTGGCGGTGGCTTCCACGGCCTCCATACAAGCGGTCATGACGGTTTCCGTAGGCGCGTCATAGGAGGCAGTGACGGTCCGGACGATCCGGCGGCGGCCCAGAACGGTATAATTGATGATCTTGGAGGAGGAAAGGTCCTTGTTGGGCATCAGGACGATCTGGCCGTTGGCAGTCTCCAGCTTCGTGTGGTTCAGACCAATTTCGCGGACGGTGCCGGAGGTGCCGCCGGCTTCGATAAAGTCCCCCAGTGCGAAGGGATGGGAGGACAGGATCACCAATCCCCCAGCCACGTTGCCCAGAATGTCCTCTGCCGCAAGGGTGATACCCAGGGTCAGGACGGACAACAGCGCCGTCAGGGAGGAGGTGTTGACACCCAGCGCTTCCGCGGTGATGATGACCGTCAGCACATAGAGGAGCACCTTTACGCTGGTGCGAATGACCTTTTGCAGCCGCTCGTTGACCTTCTGCATCCGGCTCAGCAGCCGGGTGACGACCTTCATAATGAGCCGCACGGCGATGAGGCAGACCAGCAGTGTCACCAGAGCGGAGAGGATCTTGCTGAGACTGTATCCCCCTACGGCGGTGTTCAGAATTTGCTTAATATTCATGCAATCGTATCTCCGTTACCGTCCGGCCTTCCGGTCGGCCTCAATGAGCCGCTTCAGACCCTCCACGGCCACTTTTACGGAGGCGGAGGTGTCCTCGCTCATTTTCTGATCCAGACCTGCGGCCTCCCGCTCCTGATTCCAGATCACATGGAAGCAGCTGCCGCAGCGGCAGCCCAGGGCGTCGGCCACCACAAACAGGGCGGCGCTTTCCATTTCGCTGGCCTTCACGTGCAGGCGCTTCCAGGCCTCCCACTTGTTCAGCAGCTCATAGGACACCGGCATTCTGGCGGGGCTGTGCTGGCCATAGAAGGCGTCCTTGCACTGCACCACGCCGGTTTTCAGGGACTTGCCCAGGTTTTTGGCGGCCTGTACCAGGGCGCAGGTGACGTCGAAATTGGCCACGGCCGGGTACTCAATGGGGGCATACTCCCGGCTGGTGTGCTCAAAGCGGATGGCCCCGGTGGCCACCACCACGTCGCCGGAGCGCACGTCCAGGTCGATGCCGCCGCAGGTGCCCACCCGGATGAAGGTATCCGCGCCGATGTTGTGCAGCTCCTCCATGGCGATGGAGGCGGAGGGGCCGCCGATGCCGGTGGAGCAGACGGAGACCTTTTCCCCCAGCAGGGTGCCGGTATAGATGGTGAATTCGCGGTTCTGGGCCACAAAATGGGCGTCGTCGAACAGGGCCGCGATCTTTTCGCAGCGGCCGGGGTCGCCGGGCAGGATGACGTAACGGCCCACGTCGCCCTCCACGCAGTGGATATGGAACTGTTTGTCCAGCTTTTGCATAGCTGCGCCTCCTTGATAATTGATCCGTGTGATGCCGTCATTATATCACAGGAAGCTGCCGGGTGCAAATAAAATGCCCGGGGCGGGTGCTTATACGTTGCCGTACATAAACAGGTCGCACTTGATCATGCCGTTATAGAGCTTGCGCTTCTTCTTGGCCTGGTGGCCGAAGGTGCGCTCAAATTCCGTGTGGCTGCTGAGGACCAGCGTCCGCCAGGTGTCCGGCAGCCGCTCCCACATTTTGCCGAAGTCCCGGTACAGGGCCTCGGCCTCCTGCCGCTCCAGCAGCCGCTCGCCGTAGGGGGGATTGGTCACCAGCTGGCCATAGGTGTCGTCCCGGCGGAAATTCCGCATATCCGCCACCTCGAAGCGCACCACGTCCTCCACCCCGGCCTTCCGGGCGTTGTCCCGGGCAATGGCCACGGCCCGGGGGTCCACGTCGCCGCCCCAGATGTCGTACCGGCCGTGGAACTCCTTGTCCATGGCCTCTCCGGCGGCGGTCAGCCAGTCCCCGGAGGGCACGAAGCCCCAGCGCTGGGCGTCGAAGCTGCGGTCCAGGCCCGGGGCCCGGTTCATGGCGATCAGCGCCGCCTCGATGCAGATGGTGCCGCTGCCGCAGAAGGGGTCGCAGAAGGGGTCCCGGCCCCGGAAGCGGGACAGGGTCACCATGGCCGCCGCCAGCGTCTCCCGCAGGGGGGCCTCCACGCCCACGGCCCGATAGCCCCGCTTGTACAGTCCCTCGCCGGAGCTGTCCAGGCAGATCATGGCCTCGTCCTTGAACAGGGAGAACCGCACCTGATACTTGACCCCGTCCTCCGGGAACTGCTCCAGGCCGTAGTGGGCCTTCATCCGCTCCACCATGGCCTTTTTGATGATGGACTGGCAGGCGGGCACCGCGTGCAGCTGGGAGGAGATGGAGTAGCCCTTCACCGGGAAGGCCGCGTCCCGGGGCAGATACTCCTCCCATGGGATGGCCCGGGTGCCCTGAAACAGCTCCTCAAAGCTGCGGGCCGGGAACCGGCCCAGCACCAGCAGCACCCGTGCCCCGCAGCGCAGGTTGATGTTCAGCCGCGCCAGGTCGGACAGCTCCCCCCGGCACAGCACCCGGCCGTTTTCCACCTGCACGTCCTTCAAGCCCAGCCGCCGGATCTCGTCGCCCACCAATTTCTCCAGGCCCAGCAGGCAGGGCACCATAAATGTATGCATATTGCACCTCGTTTCGTGATTTGGGGTCATTGCAGCATGTCCAGCAGCTGCTCCGGGGTGTCCGCCACCAGGGGCGCGCCTGCGGCCTCCAGAGCCGCCCGACCCCGGAACCCCCAGGCCACGCCGATCATGTCCAGCCCGGCGTTCCGGGCGGTGGCCACGTCCACCTCGCTGTCGCCCACATACAGAGCCTCCTCCGGGGCCGCGTGAAGCTGGTCCAGAGCCGCCCGGACCATATCCGGGGCGGGCTTGGAGGCGATGCCCTCCCGCTGGCCCATGGCCCCGTCCAGCTCCGGGAAGAACCGGGCCGCCAGGGTCCGGGTGGTCCGGTCCGGCTTGTTGGACACCACCGCCGTCCGCACGCCCTCCTGCCGCAGCCGCTCCAGCAGCGGCCCGATGCCGTCATAGGGCCGGGTCTCCACGCAGTTGTGGGCCTGGTAATAGGCCCGGTAGTCCGCCAGGATTTCCGCCTCCCGGTCCGGGTCCACCCCCTGGGGCAGGGCCCGGTGAATCAGCGGTCCCGCGCCGTTGCCCACGAACCGGCGCACCTCCTCCAGGGTCCGGGTGGGATAGCCGTATTTTTCCAGGATGTAGTTCACCGCTGCCTGCATATCCGTCAGGGTGTCCAGCAGTGTTCCGTCCATATCAAATAAAATCGCCTGATATTTCATGTTATTTACTCCTTATTGGCAGCCGGGGCCGGTTTCTTCCCGGCGGGCCGGGGCAGCTTCCGCAGCAGCCCCTCTGCCTGATTTTTCCGCACAGGACTCATCTCTTTCCGATTTTTCTCGTTCTCTGTCTTTTGGAGTATACCACGCCGCCGGGCATCCGTAAAGCCGGGCGGCGAAAATTTCGCCCTTGGCCGGGCCCGGCATTTTACCGGGATTTTACAAAACACGCCTTTCCGGCTTTACATCCGGCCCGTATCCTATGAACTGTACCGAGGATATCCAAAATCCGTTGAATCGAAAGGAGATTCTGAAAAAATGAAAAGGTTTCTTTCCATGGCCCTGTGCATCGTCATGGCACTGGGCATCCTGTCCGGCTGCGGCCAGAAGACCAATGACACCCCTAAGAACGACGATAACAGCACCGCTCTCTCCGGCTCCGTGTCTACCAACGGCTCCACCTCCATGGACAAGGTCATCGGCGCGCTGAAGGAGCAGTTCACCGCCGACAACCCCGGCGTCACCGTCACCTATGATCCCACCGGCTCCGGCGCCGGCATCGAGGCCGTGAAGAACGGCTCCGCCGATATCGGCCTGGCCTCCCGGGCCCTGAAGGACCAGGAGAAGTCCGCCGGTCTCCAGGAGACCACCGTGGCCCTGGACGGCATCGCCATCATCATCAACGCCGATAGCAAGGTCGCGGACCTGACCGTTGCGCAGATCGCCGACATCTTCACCGGCAAGATCACCGACTGGAGCGAGGTGGGCGGCGACCCCGGCGCCATCTCCTGCATCGGCCGTGAGTCCGGCAGCGGCACCCGGGACGGTTTCGAGTCCATCACCGATACCAAGGATGCCTGCAAGCTGGACCAGGAGCTGACCTCCACCGGCGGCGTCATTGAGGCCGTTGCCGGCAACCCCAACGCCATCGGCTACGCATCTCTGTCCGCCGTGGAAGGCAAGTCCACTGTCAAGGCCCTCACCGTGGGCGGTGTGGCCTGCACCGAAGCCACCGTCCTGGACGGCAGCTATGAAATCCAGCGTCCCTTTGTGCTGGTGACCAAGCAGGGCGTGACTCTCTCCGCCGCCGCCCAGGCTTTCTTTGACTTCGCCACCTCCTCCGCCGCTTCCGACCTCATCAAGAACGCCGGTGCGGTGCCCGTGGCCAAGTAACCATCCCCGGGAGACCTCCCCTGACCCGTTATCCCGGGCCAGGGGCCTTTCCCGTTCCGGACCAGAAAGGAACCGACTATGCGTTCAAAGAATACAGGGGCCCGCAAGGCCCTGGAAACCGTGATCCATCTGATCTTCCTGCTGTGCGGCATCGTGGCCGTGGGCTTCGTGCTGGTCATCAGCGTGTATCTGATCCTCTCGGGCCTGCCCGCCATCCGCCAGATCGGCCTGTTCAAATTCCTGTTCGGCCAGGTCTGGGACCCCACCAACACCACCACCGGGGCCCAGTACGGCATTCTCCCCTTCATCCTCACCTCCATATACGGCACCGCCGGGGCCATGGTCATCGGCGTGCCCATCGGCCTGATGACGGCCATCTTCCTGGCAAAGCTGGCCCCGCCCAGGGCCGCCGCCGTGATCCGCACCGCCGTGCAGCTGCTGGCGGGCATCCCGTCGGTGGTATACGGCCTGGTGGGCATGATCGTGCTGGTGCCCCTGATCCGCACCACCTTCTCCCTGGGGTCCGGCGCCTGTCTGCTGGCGGCCATCCTGGTGCTGTCCATTATGGTGCTGCCCTCCATCATCAACGTGTCGGAAACGGCCCTGCGGGCGGTGCCCCGGGAGTATGAGGAGGCCAGCCTGGCCCTGGGGGCCACCGCCACGGAGACCTATTTCCGGGTCAGCCTCCACGCCGCCCGCAGCGGCGTGGCCACCGCCGTGGTGCTGGGCGTGGGCCGGGCCATCGGTGAGGCCATGGCCATCATCATGGTGGCCGGAAACGTGGCCAATATGCCGGGGCTGTTCCAGTCCGTCCGGTTCCTGACCACCGGCATCATCTCCGGCATGTCCTACGCCCCGGTGGGCAGTCTGTATCAGCAGGCCCTGTTTTCCATCGGCCTGGTGCTGTTTCTGTTCATTATGCTCATCAACGTTTTTCTCAATGTGTTCATCAAAAAGCGGAAGGAGGACTGACCCATGGAGCAAAAGCTGTCGCCCCGCCGCCGTCTGTATGACAGAGGGCTGCGGTTTCTGGTGTGGCTGTGCGCGGGACTGACCTGCGCCCTGCTGCTGTTTCTCATCGGCTATATCTTCTATCGCGGGGTGCCGGGCATCACCTGGTCCCTGCTGACCAGCCAGACCAGCTATATCAAGGACACCGTGGGCGTCCTGCCCAACATTCTCAACACCCTGTATATCATCGTGGTGGCCATGGTCATCGTCCTGCCCCTGGGGGTAGGGGCCGCCATCTATCTGACGGAGTACGCCGCCAACCGCCGCCTGGTGGCCGTCATCGAGTTCGCCACCGAGACCCTGACGGGCATCCCCTCCATCATCTTCGGCCTGGTGGGTATGCTGCTGTTTGTGCAGCGGCTGGGCCTGAAGGCGGGCATCCTGGCCGGCAGCCTGACGCTGGTGGTGATGATTCTGCCCACCATCGTCCGCACCACCCAGGAGAGCCTGAAAACCGTGCCCCAGTCCTATCGGGAGGGGGCCCTGGGCCTGGGAGCCGGAAAGTGGCACATGATCCGCACCGTGGTGCTGCCCGGGGCCGTGGACGGCATCGTCACCGGCTGCATCCTGGCGGTGGGCCGCATTGTGGGCGAAAGCGCCGCCCTGCTGTATACGGCGGGCTTCGGCCTGGAACTGGTGGGCTTTATCAAGTCCCTGCACACCTCCGCCGCCTCCCTGACCGTGGCCCTGTATGTCTACGCCACCGAGCGGGGCGAGACGGCCCTGGCCTTCTCCATCGCCACCATCCTGATGGTGCTGACCCTGCTGATCAACCTGACCGCCTCCCTGGTGGGGCGGAAGCTGCGAAAGAAATGAGGCAATTTATGGAACCGATTCTTGAGGCCAAGAGCCTGAACCTGTGGTACGGGCCCAATCACGCCCTCCACGATGTGTCCGTGGCCATTCCGGAGCGGCAGATCACCGCCTTCATCGGCCCCTCCGGCTGCGGCAAATCCACGTTCCTGCGGACGCTGAACCGCATGAACGACCTGATCCCCTCCGTGAAGATCGAAGGGGAGGTGGACTTCCACGGGAAGAACATCTATGACGCCAGGGTGGACCCCACCCTGCTGCGCAAGCGCATCGGCATGGTGTTCCAGAAGGCCAACCCCTTCCCCATGAGCATTTATGACAACGTGGCCTACGGGCCCCGGACCCACGGCATCCGCAGCCACGCCAAGCTGGACGACATCGTGGAGCGCTCCCTGCGCTCCGCCGCCATCTGGGACGAGGTGAAGGACCGGCTGAAGAAGAGTGCCCTGGGCCTCTCCGGCGGCCAGCAGCAGCGGCTGTGCATTGCCCGTGCGCTGGTGGTGGAGCCGCAGGTGCTGCTGATGGACGAGCCCACCAGTGCATTGGATCCGATTTCCACTTCCCGCATAGAAGAACTTGCCATAGAGCTGAAAGACAGGTATACTATTGTTATCGTCACCCATAACATGCAGCAGGCCGCCCGTATCTCTGACCGCACCGCCTTTTTCCTGTTGGGCGAGCTGGTGGAGTGCGGCGACACGGAGCAGATCTTTGCCCAGCCGCAGGACAAGCG
>OGGU01002167.1_pt1 | contig 10243 bp, 10 predicted proteins | sample 1571241 | NCBI WGS metagenome assembly OGGU01 (sample SAMEA2581934, study PRJEB24529) | metagenome | biome: Human gut stool | place: China | collected 2011
TCAAGGAACTGTACAAGGATTCGTGGGAAACCATCCCCGGCAACTCGGATACCCTCCTTTACCTCGGCGGTAACGAGTACGGCACATACGAATATCTTTCCAAGATTCTCGGCAAGGAAACCGAACGCACCAAAAGCCAAAGCATTGGCAAAGGCAGCCGGGGCAGCAGCAGCGACAGCCTGCAAACCGCTGGCCGCGAACTGTGTATGCCCGACGAAATCCGCCGTATGCGTGACGATGAGTGCCTGCTGCTGATGCGCAGCGAGGACCCTGTCATCGACAAAAAGTATAATCTGCTCCACCACCCGAATGTAAAATATACACCCGATGCAGGAGGTGAGCCTTATGTAATGCCGCCCGACTATATGGGCGACGCCGTCACTATCACAATGGATGCTGTTGCCGCAGCGACAGCACCCGAAATCACCGAAGAAATGTACGAACAGCTCGACTACTTAGAAAAACACTCGGAGGAAAATTATTATGAAAATGAAGAAAACTTCTCGCAATGGTATGAACAAGGTGGAGAATGACCGCAAAATCAAGCGCATTTATCTGACGGCGGCGACGGTGGTTGCCGCTGCTTTTGTTATGGCTATGCCTGCCTTTGCAGATGACCCGCTGACGACTATCAACAATCTGAGCGACTTTGTGTTCAGCGCCATTAAAGCCATCGGCGCGATCCTGCTGGGGTTCGGCATCGTGCAAATCGGCCTTGCTCTCAAAGGCCACGATGCCAGCCAGCGGGCGCAAGGCTTTATGACGTTCTTCGGCGGCGTGGTTATCTACTTTGCAAAGGATATTCTTGATATGATTCTGTAAGCGATGCCGTCTCGTTGACTTTTATGCTAAATAAGCGTATAATGTTTAGCGTGAAAGTCAATTTGAGAGAAGGTGTGTGCTATGGATTCTACAACGAAGATTATAGAGTTGGCTTCTCAAAATAATGGCATCGTAACTGCTGCTATGATTTCTTCTGCCGGAATATCACGCGGAAGCTTGAAATATTTGGCCGATACAGGCCGATTAGATCAGGTCTCCCGTGGGGTATATACCCTGCCGGAAGTTTGGGAGGATGAATTTGTATCCATTCAAGAGCGATATAAGCGTGGTGTATTTGCATTGGATACCGCACTGTTTCTGCATGATTTGACTGACAGGACACCACACAAGTTTCACATGGCATTTCCCTATGGATATAATACATCCAGTCCAAAAGCAGCGGGAATTTTATGCTCTTGCAAGAAAGAGCCTTATTACAGTCTTGGAATCGCGCTGGTTGACACCCCTGCCGGAAATACAGTCCGGGCCTACAATGCAGAAAAAACCCTATGTGAAATTCTAAAGCCCATCAGCCACACGGATATTCAGATCATTACAGATGCATTCAAGCGGTACGCTGGCCGTAAAGATAAGAACATTCCTTTGCTTTCGGAATATGCTCATCAACTACGCGTAGAAAAACGGCTGCGTCCTTATTTGGAGGTACTATTATGAAAAACGCTATGCAGCTGAAAGCGATTATGAAAAAGCTGGCGAAAGAAAACCAGATTTCCGCACAGCTTGTTCTGCAAAATTATATGCTGGAACGATTCTTGGAGCGGGTATCATTATCCCCGTATCGGGATAATTACATTATCAAAGGTGGCTTTTTAATTTCCTCTATGGTGGGGCTGAACTCCAGAGCGACAATGGATATGGATGCAACCATAAAGGGTTATCCAGTTACGCAGGATGCCGTCCAAAAAATGATAGAGCAGATTCTCACCGTTCCTGTTGACGATGACATCACATTTACATTCAAAAGCATTGGTGAAATCCGGGAGGGTGATGAATATACTGGATACCGCGTAGCTTTGACAGCCGATTTTCCGCCTATGGCAGTTCCCTTAAAGCTGGACATCACTACTGGCGATAAAATCACACCACGCGAAATTCAATATGACTACAAGTTGATGCTGGAAGATCGTCATATTCAAGTTATGGCATACAATTTGGCCACCATTCTGGCGGAAAAGCTGGAGACTGTAATATCTCGCAGTGACCAGAATACCCGGCCAAGAGATTATTATGATGTCTATATCCTTACCAAACTGCAAGCAGAAAATATAGACTTTCCCGCTTTAGGGGCGGCACTGATGGCTACAGCCAGTAAGCGAGGCTCTGATTCGATTTTGCAAGATTATAGAGCAATTGTGGAAGCGGTGCGAAACAGCGAGATTATGCGTAGGCAATGGGATAATTACCGAAAAGATTTCGACTACGCTTCCACTATCAGCTTTGATGAAGTGTGTGATGCAGTTGCTTCTACAATGGACACCCTAATAACAAACAATTTTTTTAATTAAGCTATGCAGTCGGCAGACTTTCTGTCGGCTGTTTTCTTTTATCTGAAAGTGGGTGAAAACTTGAATCAAAACTGGATCGTCGAAAATCTGAACAACGCCTTTTCTACATGGAATGGAAAGCTGGGCGAGTTATGGGGGCTGGTGACAACCGGCCCCCAAACTTTTAAGGGCGGCGCAGTGTGGAGCGTGATGCAGACACTGCACAATGGTATGGTTGGCATTGGCTATGCACTGGTCGTGCTGTTCTTTGCTATATCGCTATGCAAAAACACAATGAATTTTCACGAGTTAAAACGCCCCGAAGCTGCAATCCATTACTTTCTCCGCTTTGTGGCGGCAAAAGCGCTTGTGGGATACGGCATGGACATTATGCTGAATGTGTTTTCGATCTGTAACGGCATCGTCACAGATATGGCCGACAGCATGGGCGGTATCTCAGAAGCTATGGTGTCGCTGCCCGCAGAAATGCAAACGGCTATCGAAAATGTGGGATTTCTCGCCAGCATACCGCTATGGCTCGTAACGATTCTCGGCAGCTTATTCATTACGGTGCTTTCCTTTGTAATGATCCTTACCGTGTATGGTCGCTTCTTCCGTTTGTATATGTACACGGCGCTGGCTCCGCTGCCGCTGGCGGCTTTTGCGGGGGAAAGTACACAATCTGTGGGCATATCATTTTTGAAAAGTTATGTCGGCGTGTGCTTAGAGGGTGCGGTCATTGTGCTGGCCTGCGTGATTTACTCGGCGTTTGTCAGTACGCCAACAGTAGCCAGCGGCGAGGCGACCACTATTGTGTGGAGCTACCTTGCCGAAACCGTGTTCAATATGCTCGTACTTGTGGGGCTAATAAAAGGCTCTGACCGAATTATCCATGAAATGATGGGGTTATAAATCATGCAAATACCAATCAACAAAGAAATCCGCCATTACCAAGAGGAAATCTTTTTGGGGCTGAATCTGCGGCAGATGATTTGCTCCGGCGCGGCCATTGCCGTGGCAGTTGCGGTCTATTTGGGGCTGACCCCGCTGTTGGGTCATGAAACGGCGGGCTGGGTCTGCATTGTGGCCGCTGCGCCGATTGCAGCAGCAGGATTTTTCACTTATGACTGTCTGACCTTTGAAAAATTCCTGCTTGTTGTAATCGACAGCACAGTTATCAGAAACGACTGGCGGCTATGGAAAACCGAAAACAAATATTGCAAAAAGAAAAAAGGTGATAAGCATTGAGATTGAGTGAGTACGCATCTACGCGAAAAACACGCGGCAGCCATAAAATGCCCCGTTCCGTGCAGCAGAGCATCCCCATCGACAGAATCTATGCAGACGGTGTTTGGCAATCGGAAAATGTGTTCAGCTTGATGTGGCAAATCAGTGACATCAACTACGCCATGCAGAGTGACGCGGCCAAGCAGAATATTTTAACGCAGCTTGGCACGGTCTACGCGGGCATCCCCGCTGACTGCTGGATGCAAATCTGCATCGTCAGCCAGCGCATGGATGAAAAAGTCTTTGCCCGTGATGTGCTGTACCACCGCGAGAACGACGGCTTTGATGCCCTCCGCGCCGAGCGTAACCGCCAAATCAAGGCCAACGCCCGCGAAAATGGAAATGTGGTGCAGCATAAATACATCATCGTGTCCACGAACAAACCCGGCGTAAAAGAGGCCCGCGAACGCTTTGTACAGGTGCAGGGGCATTTGCTGTCTGCATTTTCCGCCTTGGAATGTGCCGTCACGCCGCTGGACAACCGCGCACGGCTGGATGTACTGCACAAGTTTTTCCGCATTTCCGAGGAGGGTCGTTTTAACTTCGACTTTGATAATTGCGCCAAACTGGGGCAGGACTTCCGCGATTCTATCGCCCCGGACTGCATCCGCTTTTGCAAAAAGCATATTGAAATCGAGGATTTTTATGCCAAGTGCATGACGATCAGCGAGTACCCGCAGCAGCTTGATGATAAGTTTATCTCCGCACTGCTTCAGCAAGTGCCATACATTGTGTTATCAATTGATATTGAGCCGGTGGAAACCGAGGATGCTTTCAAGGAAATCGACAGCGCACAGATGAAAACCGACGCCGAGAAAGTCCGTTTCAATAAGAAATCCGTGGAAAATCTGGACTTCACTTCCTCCGTACCGCAGCGGACGCAGGAGCAGGACCGCATCATTGCCAACATCCGCAAAGAAATGACGGAGAACGACCAGCAGATGTTTTTGAGCCTGCTCACCGTCACTTACTTTGCTGACACACTGGAAGATCTCGCGCTGGAAACCGATGCACTGAAAACCACGGCGGCAAACTATAACTGCCGATTCACCGAGTTGTATTTTCAGCAGGAACGCGCCTTTAACACGGCCATGCCTTACGGCTTGCGCCGCATCGAGAGTGTGCGCACGATGCTGACGAAATCGCTGACAGCACTTGTACCGTTCAATACCCAAGAAATTCTCACACCGGGCGGCATTTGTTACGGCAGAAACGCCGTGACAGGCAATCTCATCATCGGGCTGCGCACTAGCCTTGTCAACGGCAATGCAATGGTTGTCGCTACCTCCGGCGGCGGCAAATCCATGTTTGTTAAGCTGGAAATTTTGATGCTGTACCTGCGCTTCACAAAAGCACGTTTCTATGTCGTAGATCCCGAAAATGAGTACGCGCCCCTCGTGCAGGAATTGGGTGGCGAGGTTGTGAATATCTCGGTGGACAGCGCTACGCACTTTAATCCGCTGGACTTCAAATACGATAAGGCAACGAAAATTCCTCCCCATGTTGCAAAAGCAGAATTTGTGTTGAGCCTGTGCGAGCAGATAATGGGCAAGGAGCATATTCTGGCCGGTGATAAAAGTCTGATTGACGATGCCCTTGAAAACATCTACAAACCCTTGATGGAATCCCACTATACCGCGCCATGCCCGACTATCAAGGACTTGTGGATGGCACTGAACAATCAGCGCGATAAACGGTCAAAGGAAATCGCGCTTGCATTGCGGATTTTCGCCACCGGCAGTATGCAAGCGTTCGCCCAGCCCACCAACGTGGACATGAGCAACCGCCTTATCTGCTTCAACATCCAGAGCTTGGGGGAACAGCTAAAGCCAGTTGCTATGCTGTCCATGTTGGAGTACATCAACACCGCCGTTATGAGCAACGAACGCAACGACCCCAAGGCCGCCACATGGGTATACTTTGATGAAATCTATCTGCTGCTGCGCGATTCTTTGAGCGCCAATTTCCTGTACACAAGTTGGAAGCGATTCAGAAAGTACAACGCCTACGCCACCGGCATCACGCAAAATGTGCAGGACTGCCTTACCAATGACACCGCCTATGCCATGCTGGCAAACTCCGAATTTGTGGTCATGCTGCGCCAAACCAAGGACATTGACAGCGTGGTGGAGTTGTACGGACTGTCCGAGCCGCAGCGGAAATATTTGCTGTTGGCCCAACCCGGTGAGGGTATCATCAAGATGGGCAACAGCCTTATCCCATTCAACAACCCCCAACCCAAGGATACTAAGACTTACAAATTACTCACGACTAAACCCGGTGAAATGGAGTGAATCCTATGAGTGAAAATGAAATCCGCGTGCTGTATGTACAGCCCGGTAAGTACCCGGAGGAGCGCACGATTCCCAACACATTAAGGGCATTGCAGGAGCTTGTCGGCGGTGATATTGAATGTTGCCGTCCGTGGAGAGATAGCGTTTGCGTTATCTGCAACGACTCCGGGAAGATTGACGGTTTGCCGCCTAACCGGCTTTACGGACATACAGATTTTCTTGCAGGTTCTTTTGTGGTCTGCGGCAATGGCGGAGAAGACTTTATCAGTTTGACTGATAGACAGGTTTTCTTATATGAAAGGCTGTATCATAACCCTGTTGTCTTTCTCCCCACGCCGCACGGCCTGTTGCCGATGAAATGCACTCCTGAACAGTACGAGCAATTCCAGCGCGATGGCAATAAGCTGAAAATCAAACCCATCGACCACGGAGATCGCTAAGAGCATGATTTTACACAAACAAAAGGCGGGGTGTCGCCCGCCTTAGAATCTCAAAAATATAACCTCATATATAAAGAAAGCAGGAGGACACCCCCATGACCGAACCTAAGTTTATGACCCCTGCCCACCGTAGGGCATACTTAACCCACCTCAACCGCTGCAAGGCAATGGACAGCTACCACCGCGCACTGATTTACACCCTGACTGCCGTACCCGCACTCCGCAACAACATTGAAAGTTGCTTCGACTTTGAAAAAGATGAAATCAAGCCGGAATCACTGGCCGCCGGTTGGCAGACCGGCGGCACAGTCAAGCTGACCCATTTTGCCTATAACCTTTGGAATGGGTACTCTGACAAATCCTGCACACCCTATGACCTGTTCGACTGTTCCTTTGCGCCGTATATGTACGAGGCCGTAAAACTGCGCTACCCGGAATATACGCGCCAGTTGGACGATATGGTAATTGACGATGTCCGGAATTAAAGCAAAGCGCAAGCAGCTTGTGCGCAAAACACTTATGCGGGCCAAGGCGCAGGGCGAACGCGCCGCCGAGCAGCGGCAGGAATTACCCGAAGAATACGCACAAACCGAGGTGCAGCAGGGCATTTCCGATGTGGCTGCCCGTACAGGCAACACCGCCAAAAGCACCACCCGCATCAGCTACCGCAAGTTTCGTGCAATGCAGGAGAAGCGGAAAAATCTCACCTTGCAGGGCAGCACCCAATCTGCATCAAAACCGACTGAAAAAGAGAAAGTCACTGTTCCCACGCAGACCGAGCGCAGGGAAATGTTCAAAAAGAAGCGCTTCCGGCAAAAGGCCATCGCAGCCAAAACACCAGCGCCGCAAGCCCCGGTGCCGTCATCGGCCACACCGGCACCGCCGCCTTACCAAGCCCAAATGCAGCAGCACTTAAAGCGGCAGCACTTGACCCGCGAGGCTGTGCGCCGCTATCTGCAAAAGCAGACGGCTGCCACAGCGACGGGCAATACCTCTCCCATCGTTACCCACGCACCCAAACTGCCCACAATCAGCAGTAAACAAGCCACGGTTGAAGCAATCAGCCGTGGCGTTCATTATATCGCAGCCAAAATCAAAGCCCTGCTCTCCCAAACTGTGCGGCACGCCGCGCAATCGCTGTTGGCGCTGCTTGGTGCGGGCGGCGTGGTGCTGTTGCTGGCGATGGTCATAGGTGCGGCTGCGGCGGTGATCGGCTCACCGATGGGCATTTTGTTTGCCGATGAATCCGGCGACCCGAACAGCATCCGCATTGCCGAAATCGTTGCCGAAACCAACGCCGACTTCGGCACGGCGATCAATGACATTGTGTCGGCGCACCCGGAATGCAGCGAAACCACGATGGATTACGACTACGAGGACGGTCACACTTGGGTGAGCTACTGGCCCGAAGTGCTGGCCGTCTTTGCCGTGCAGAACAACCTGAACAATGACGGCGATGTGGTCGTCATTGACGAAAGCAAGAAGCGGTTGATTCAGGACACCTTTTGGGCGATGCATGAAATAGATGCCGAGGTGGAGGAAGTGACCGCCACACCGGAACCGACCGAGGACGAACCCGACCCGGAGCCGGTCACGGAGTACATTCTGCACATCACGGTCAGCAGCAAATCGGTGGACGCGCTGGCAGATTTGTACCGCTTTACGCAAGACCAGCGGGACATTTTGCACCAGCTGCTATCCGAGGAAATGCGCCCCAGTCTGCTTGCTCTGTGCGGTGGGACCACCGTTGCTGACGGTGAATTGTGCTGGCCGCTGCCGGGTCACACCTATATATCCTGCCACTTCGGAGAGGTGGACGCTTTCGGCAACGCCGGGCACCGCGGCACGGATATTCCCGCGCCGGAGGGTACGCCTATCCTCGCCGCCCACAGCGGCACGGTGCTGGTCAGCGGCTGGAACGACAGCTACGGCAATCAGGTGCTGCTGGATAACGGCGCTGGACTTTCCACGCGGTACGCCCATATGACGCAAACTGCCGTTACCGCAGGTGAAGCGGTAACGGCAGGGCAGATTATAGGTTATGTAGGCAGCACCGGCGACAGCACCGGCAACCACCTGCATTTTGAGGTGATGCAAAACGGCGTGAGAATGAACCCCTTGGAGTTAGTGTTCGCACAGTAGTCTGCAACATGATTTTGGGTTTATTTAATAAGATACCCATATTAAGCGCTATATCGACCAGGGTATTCCTCCGATTTGTCACTGCTTACCCGTTAGCTTGAACCAGCACTGGGTCGTTCCATTCAAATATACTAACGGTTCTGGCTGGGATAGCAATAGAGACAGGTTCTCAAACCAATGCCATAGGACCGACACAAATTGGCAAGTCAACGCAACAAAGCGCGCTTGTCTATCGGGTCGAGGATATTGCCCAAATGCTGTCCATCAGCCTGCGGGCAGCTTATACACTGTGCAACACAACAACGGATTTCCGTGTGCTGCATATAGGTACTTCGATCCGAGTCAGCAAGGCCAGCTTTGACGCATGGCTTGCCCGCATTGAGGAGGCTTAACTATGGCATACATCAACAAACGCGGCGACGGCTAACACTCGATTTGAAGCCAGGCAGCGGCAGTTCTAATTTGCAGACCTCTGCAAAGATTCAACGCATCAAGATTTGCACCCGCCCACTCCGTAGGTTTCGACCAAGGCGTTGATCAGCACCCACGCAAGCGCCGCAGCGGCGAGTAGCCGGAGCACCGGCACCCATTGCCCCCTAAGTTTAGGCCTGTACGATACCCCATACAGCGCTTCAGAACTGGGGGCAAAGCTGCTTTTCCTGTGTATTTTCACTCTCATGAAGATTGCAGAATCACTTTTTGTGGATAAACAGACATGACGAGGCTTATATCGGAAGTGGAAAGGTTACACCATTCCGTATTGCGAAAAGCATCCTTATGGAGTCCAATCGCCATTGCGAGTTCTTCGGTTTCACCTACGGATAGCTGCGACGGCTTTTTTGCCAGAGGGTTCAGCGATTCGAAAATTTCCGGGGAAACCAAATTTCGCCAGCCATCTTTTTCCGCTCCGCAATAATCAAAACGATAGTATGTCAACAATGGGGAATCCGACACCTTCGTCACAGATATATGAAACAGTGCGTACTTTTCTGACAGGGAATCCGAAAAAATTGATTCCCGATCGATGTTATATTCCTGTAAAAATGCTTCCCCGTCAACAATTTCAGCACCGATCAATTCTATTTTCAGGCCATTCCACTCGATAGGCTTTTGCGGATACCCATAACAATCCTCGGTTGCCAAATAAGAACCATTTAAGCGTGTGATTCTCAGGCCGATTGCGAAAGAGAGAACCAGCAAAATGAGCAAAAGCAGAATCGCACGATGATGAAGTCGTTTGTTTTTCACTTCAAACCTCCTCGTGGCAATTCTTGTCCACATTCACAATCCGGCCCTCACGCATCGCTATGATTTCATCCGCAAGCGATTCCATTTGCTGGCGATCATGGCAGGTCAGCACAATCAGCTTTCCCTTTTGGCGCAGTTCACGCAAAAGGTCACGTATTTCTTTTATTCCCGACTCATCCAACGCATTAAATGGCTCGTCCAACAGAATCAGATCAGGTGATTCAACGATAGCGGCTGCGATTCCAAGGCGCTGCTTCATGCCGAGAGAATATTTGCGGAAGGGCCTTTTGTCGGATGGGTTCAGTCCGACACGACGCAACGTATCGCCAATCTGCGCTTGCGAAACAAGTCGTTTGATATCACAGAGAAGAGAAAGATTTTTTGCGCCAGTGAATTCATCGATAAAGATTGGGTTCTCCAGCAAAAGGCCAATGCTTCGCGGGAATGAGATACCCTTACCAATGATTTCTCCATCGATTGACACGGTGCCCATTGTGGGAAGCAC
>OGGU01002176.1_pt1 | contig 10205 bp, 7 predicted proteins | sample 1571241 | NCBI WGS metagenome assembly OGGU01 (sample SAMEA2581934, study PRJEB24529) | metagenome | biome: Human gut stool | place: China | collected 2011
CGCGTTTCTTATACCCTGCCAAGGGCTACGGGATTATTTCACTAACTTTCAATTTAGTAAGGCAGATATATTACTGACCCAAAATAGAATTCTTCCGTTTAGGAGGTATATTTGCTTCCAAATATACAACTTGTTAGTAGAAGCATACAAGTTGTAGAATGGGAATATAGAAATCGTATTTTCAGAGGAGGTATTACTTATGTTACAGACGAAAAATTATCAATTCTGGTTTTGTACAGGCTCGCAGGACTTGTATGGAGACGAGTGCCTTGCGAAGGTGGCGGAGCATTCCCACAAAATCGTGGATGCCCTGAATGCTTCCGGTGTGCTGCCCTACGAGGTTGTATGGAAGCCGACCCTGATCACCAACGAGCTGATCCGCCGCACCTTCAATGAAGCCAATCTGGATGAAAACTGCGCCGGCGTGATCACCTGGATGCATACCTTTTCTCCGGCGAAATCATGGATCCTGGGATTGCAGGAGTATCGCAAACCGTTGCTGCATTTCCATACGCAGTTTAACGAGGAGCTGCCCTATGATACCATTGATATGGACTTCATGAATGAGAACCAGTCTGCACATGGTGACAGAGAGTACGGCCACATTGTCAGCCGTATGCGTATGGAGCGCAAGGTGGTGGTGGGCCATTGGTCAGACCCGGTGGTACAGGGCAAGCTCGCATCCTGGATGCGCACCGCGGTAGGCGTGGTGGAGAGCAGCCATATCCGTATCATGCGTGTGGCAGATAATATGCGCAATGTAGCGGTAACCGAGGGCGACAAGGTAGAGGCACAGATCAAGTTTGGCTGGGAAGTAGATGCTTACCCCGTAAACGAGATCGCAGAGAGTGTAGATGCAGTTTCCAAATCTGATGTCAATGCTCTTGTAGATGAGTACTATGAGAAGTATAATATTTTATTAGAGGGAAGAGATCCCGGAGAGTTCAGAAAGCATGTAGCGGTGCAGGCACAGATCGAACTGGGTTTTGAACGCTTCCTGGAGGAGAAAAACTATCAGGCGATCGTGACCCATTTCGGTGATCTGGGTGCCCTGAAGCAGCTACCGGGACTGGCGATCCAGCGGCTGATGGAGAAAGGCTACGGCTTCGGTGCGGAAGGCGACTGGAAAGTAGCAGCCATGGTGCGTCTGATGAAGATCATGACCGGGGGAGTGAAGGATGCCAAGGGTACTTCCATGCTGGAGGACTATACCTATAATCTGGTCAAGGGAAAAGAGGGTATTCTGGAAGCTCATATGTTGGAAATCTGTCCTACTATTGCGGACGGTCCGATCAGCATCAAATGCCAGCCTCTGTCCATGGGAGACAGAGAGGATCCCGCCAGACTGGTATTTACTTCCAAGGAGGGACACGGCATTGCTACATCCCTGATCGATCTGGGCAATCGTTTCCGCCTGATCATCAATGATGTGAACTGTAAGAAAGTAGAGAAACCTATGCCAAAGCTGCCCGTAGCCACCAATTTCTGGACACCGGAGCCGGATATGTATACCGGAGCGGAAGCCTGGATCCTGGCAGGCGGTGCGCATCATACCGCCTTTACCTATGATCTGACGGCTGAGCAGATGGGTGACTGGGCAGCTATGATGGGTATCGAGGCTGTATATATCGACAAGGATACAAAGATCCGTGATCTGAAGAGAGACTTGATGCTGGGAGAGGTATTCTACCGCTAGGGTACTTCAAGTGGACAGGAACCCCAAAAACTTCTATCCGCAGTAAAAAGAAGGGTATCGTAAAAATGTTAAAAGTGTTTTTGGTGGAGGATGAATTCGTCATCCGCGAGGGAATCAAAAATAATATCGACTGGGAGACTCATGGCTATGAGTTCTGTGGGGAGGCCGGTGACGGAGAACTGGCCTATCCCATGATCCAGAGGCTGCGTCCGGATATCGTGATCACTGATATCCGGATGCCGTTTATGGACGGGCTGGAGCTCAGCAGACTGATCCGCAGAGAGCTTCCGGACATCGAGATCATCATTCTGTCCGGTTATCAGGAATTTGAATACGCGAAGGAAGCCATCAAACTGGTGGTGGCGCAGTATTTGTCCAAGCCGATTAACGGAGAGGAACTTCTGGCCGAACTGGAGGAACTCTCAGCAAAGATCGAGGAAAAACGCAGAGCTACCCAGATCCGTGAGCGCTATTTGAAGGAGATGGAGGAAAATACACTCAGAGAGCGAAAAAAACTGTTCCAGAGTCTGGTCGTTGGCGATAATACCGCAGCAGAATTACTGGAGTCAGCGGAGAGACTAGGCATCGATCTGTCGGCACCGTGGTACAATATTATTTTATTTAAGACGCAGTCACTGCGCCATGCACAGGACGAATACTCCGGCAGCCTGATCCGCATCGAAGAAGAACTGCGGTCACTGGAGGACGGAACAACGGTAGTATCATTTGACCGTAACCTGGAGGGCAAAGCATTTCTGCTAAAGGCGGAATCTGAAGAACAGTTACAGCTTCAGCAGCAGGAATATATTGAGAAGATCAAAGATATTATGGAAAAGTATGAGCACGTCCGCTATTTCGGAGGCATTGGCAGACCGGTGAACCGTCTGCGGGAGCTTCCGGTCTCCTTTGAACAGGCCAGTCATGCTTTTGCTCACAGGTATCTGGTGCAGGACAGCCGCATCCTGGATGGCGGGTATCTGGCACAGGGAACGGAAGAAGAGCACTTTGATATCAAGCAAGTCAATCCCAAACAGATCGATCGGACCAGGATCCAGGAATTCTTAAAGCAGGGAGACAGAGAAGAGGTCGTTTATTTCGTAGAAGAATTTTTCCGGGATCTGAGCAACAAAGCACTGCAGTCCAATATTTTCAGGCAGTACATCACGATGGATGCCTATTTCTGCGTGGCGGATTTCCTGGAAAGCCTGTCAACAGATACGCAGGATCCGGAGACTCCGAGCCAGGATGAGAAGACGCAGCAGGACAGCGACAGTGCTATACAGTATATTATACGGATCCTGGACAAAGCGCTGGAAGCAAGAGACAGAGTAGCCAGCAGCCGCTATGACGATGTGGTGGAGCAGGTGATGAAATATATAGAGGAAAACTATGCAGAAGAGGAGCTGTCATTGAATCTGCTGGCATCCCACGTGAATTTCTCACCGAATCATCTGAGCATGATCTTCAGTCAGCAGACAGGGATGAGTTTCATTAAATATCTGACGGATTACCGTATGAACAAAGCAAAGGAATTATTGCGCTGCACCGGCAAACGCAGCAGCCTGATCAGTCAGGAGGTAGGGTACAAGGACCCTCATTATTTTTCCTATCTGTTCAAAAAGACCCAGGGGATGACACCTACCCAGTATCGGGGCGGCATCAAATAGCCACGATCGCGGAAAGGACTTCTTATGAGAAAAAGGTTAAAAGAAATTTACGATCATTCTACGCTCGTGGCAAAGATAAGATATTCTTATCTTTGCCTTTTAGTGCCTTTTGTATTGTTTCTGATCTTCTGTTTCTATAATCTGTGGAATAACAATCGCAGATATGAGGACATGGTCAATTCCTCTGTTATGGCCAGTCAGTTCAGCCTGGATTTCCAAAAGGATTTTGATTATGAGACCTATCTCCTCATTGTGGGCAACAAGACGCTGGAGGAATCCAGTCTCCATGCCATGCTGGAGGAAGCAGATGAGATCGTGGCAGGACTGGAGGAATTAACTGAATCACAGGAGAATCGCAAGCGCCTGACCAGCGTAAAGAAATATCTGAATAACCTGGGAACCTATATTGGAAGGATCGAGGACAATATCCGTGAGGGTAACCGTTACGAAGATAATATAGAAATCTGGGAAAATGATGTACAGATCGTGACATCTCTGGTAGGAGACACGATGTCACGATACATCTATTATGAGATCCGTGGGATCCAGGAGAGCAGACAGCAGTATCAGGACTTTTTTGTGAATATGATCCGGTTTTCTGTGATCGCTTTTGCATTGATCCTGATGTTGTGTTTATTTTTATCCTATTATATTCCGCTGAGTATTACAAGACCTATCAGACGACTGACCCAGGTGACAGATCAGGTGGCGAAAGGGGATCTGACGGTACGATCGGATGTGACCGGCGGATTGGAGGCCCGGGTGCTCAGCGATTCTATGAATACCATGATCGACAAGATCAATGAACTGCTGGAGCAGGTGAAGACCGAGCAGGTGCGCCTTCGCAAGGCGGAATTTGAACTGCTGCAGTCCCAGATCAATCCTCATTTTCTATATAATACGCTGGATGCCATCGTATGGCTGGCGGAGGCCGGTGAACAGAAAAAGGTTGTGAGTATGGTAGGCAGTCTGTCCGATTTCTTCCGCATTTCATTAAATCAGGGACAGGATATTCTGGATGTCAGGGAAGAGCTTCAGCATGTGCGCAGCTATCTGGAAATCCAGCAGATGCGCTATCAGGATATTCTCCAATATGAAATCTGCGTGCCGGAAGAACTGTACTCCAGCCGGATACCCAAGATCACATTGCAGCCGCTGGTGGAAAATGCGCTGTACCACGGCATTAAGAACAAACGGGGAAAGGGTATGATCCGCATTGATGGGGAAATGGAGGACAGTGACTGTATCCTGCGGATCACCGACAATGGCAGGGGCATGACACCGGAACGCCTGGGACAGGTACGGGAGGGCATCCGCAATCGAAATGCCTGTGAGACGGAAATCTACGGACTTTATAATGTAAATGAACGGATCCGTTTGAACTTCGGGGAAAAATATGGGATCACCATTACCAGTACCTATGGCGAGGGAACCTGCGTGACGGTACGGCTGCCGGAATATACTTTGTGAGAAAAATAAACCATCATCGTAAAATATTCAACCGTTTACGAGGGTGGTTCTTTTTTGCCATAAAAATTCCAACTTTTCCGAGAGGTATCTTCATGGTTTTTTGCTTTTTTTCACGATAAAATAGGATCATCAAAGAAATAGTTCTTTGAACAACAAAAAAATTGGGAGGTTACACAATGAAAAAGAAAATTTTAGCAGCAGTAATGGCAGCAACCATGGTATTTAGTCTGGTAGCATGCGGCTCCTCTGATGCGGGCAGCAGCGCAGCCACCGGAGGTGCAGCTACGGACACCGCAAGCGCCGGAACTACAAGCGCGGATGCATCCGGAGATCTGATCAAGGTCGGTATCATTAACAATGACCCTAACGAGTCCGGTTATCGTACCGCAAATGATAAGGATATGAAAGATACTTTCACTGAGGCAAACGGCTACGAAGCATCCTTCGCATATAGCTTAAAGAACGACGAGCAGATCACCGCAGCACAGAAGTTCATCCAGGATGGCGTTGACTACCTGCTTCTGTCTGCAGCAGATACTGCCGGCTGGGATTCCGTATTGAAGGACGCACAGGATGCAGGCATCAGAGTTATCCTCTTCGACCGTACCATTGATGCAGATGAGAGCCTGTATGAGGCATCCATCGTATCCGATATGGCAAAGGAAGGCCAGACCGCAGTTGACTGGTTAAAGAGCCAGAACTTAAGTGAATATAACATCATTCATTTACAGGGTGTTATGGGTTCTGCAGCACAGCAGGGACGTACCGGTGCCCTGGATGACGCGGCAGCAAACGACGGCTTCAATCTCGTAACACAGCAGACCGCTGAGTGGAACGCAGAGAAAGCACAGCAGATCGTACAGTCCGTGATCGATGCAGGTACTCCTTTCAACGTAATCTACGCTGAGAACGATGATATGGCTAAGGGTGCGGTAGCAGCTCTGGATAAGGCTAATATCTCCCACGGCGTAGGCAAAGACGTTATCGTTATGGGCTTTGACTGCAACAAGTGGGCTCTGGAAGAGCTGAAGGCAGGCAACTGGAACTACGATGGACAGTGCAATCCTTTCCAGGCTTCCTATATTGATGAGATCATCAAAAAGCTGGAGAACGGTGAGACCATCTCCGAGAAGACCATCATCATGGACGAGAAGGGCTTCGATGCGACCACCATTACTCAGGAAGATGTAGACAACTACGGTATCTAGTCTGACGTAAATGACCAGAAGCGCGGCGCATGCTAGCTCCGCGCTTCTTTTATCAAAGATCAAAGAAGATTAAGGGGTGAAACTTTTGGACAATAACAAAGTATTGGAAATGAGAAATATTCACAAAAGCTTTCCCGGTGTACGAGCTCTGAAGGGTGTGGATTTCCATCTGAACAAAGGTGAGATCCATGCATTGATGGGAGAAAACGGTGCCGGAAAGTCAACCCTGATCAAGGTGCTGACAGGTGTCTATAGCAAGGATGAAGGACAGATCTTCATCGACGGCAAAGACAAGGCCGTGTCCATTCACTCTCCGCAGGAGGCACAGAAGCTGGGCATCAGTACTGTATATCAGGAGATCACACTCTGTCCGAATCTGTCCGTGGCAGAGAATATGTACATAGGACGTTCTAACAAGATCTATCAGAACTGGAAGAAAATGAATGAGGACGCAGATAAGATTTTACAGAATCTGGATATCCCTGCGAAAGCGTCCCAACAGCTGGCAAGCTGCTCTATCGCTGTACAGCAGATGGTGGCCATCGCCAGAGCTGTAGATATGGATTGTAAAGTACTGATCCTGGATGAGCCGACCTCCTCTCTGGATGAGCAGGAAGTAGAAAAGCTTTTCGGTCTGATGCGTGATCTGAAGGCCAGAGGCGTGGGTATTATCTTCGTAACTCATTTTCTGGATCAGGTATATGAAGTGTGTGACAAGATCACTGTCCTGCGGGATGGCGGACTGGTAGGCGAATATGCCATCAAGGACTTGCCCAGAGTACAGCTGGTATCCAAGATGCTCGGCAAGGAGCTGGATGACCTGTCCGACATCAAGGGTGAACAGAAAGCAGATCAGAAAGCGGAAAGCACAGAGCCGCTATTCGAGACCAAGGATCTGTGCAGTGACGCCGGGATCAAGCCTTTTGATTTCTATATCAAAAAGGGTGAGGTCAACGGATTTACCGGATTGCTGGGATCCGGCCGAAGCGAATGTGTCCGTGCTATTTTCGGTGCCGACCGTATCATTGGCGGCACAGTGAAAAAGAATGGCAGACAGGTGAAGATCACTAAGCCTCTGGATGCTATGCGTCATGGCATTGGTTATCTGCCGGAGGATCGTAAGCGGGACGGTATCGTAGGTGACTTGTCCGTAAGAGAGAATATTATCCTGGCACTACAGGTGCTTCGTGGATTCTTCCGACCGATCTCCCGGGCGGAAGCTAATAAATTTGCAGACGAATACATCAAACTGTTGGATATTAAGACTGCATCCGCCGAGACTCCCATCAAGTCACTGTCCGGTGGTAATCAGCAGAAGGTAATTCTAGCCAGGTGGCTTCTGACCCATCCGGAATATCTGATCCTGGATGAGCCTACGAGAGGTATCGATGTCGGCACCAAGGTGGATATCCAGAAGCTGGTACTGAAGCTGGCAGGTGAAGGCATGAGCGTGACCTTCATTTCTTCTGAGACCGACGAGATGCTCCGTACCTGTTCCCGGCTGATAGTCATGAGAGACCGCAGGGTGGTAGGAGAGCTGTCCGGGGAGGATCTGACCCAGACCAAGATTATGAGTACGATTGCCGGAGGTGAGAGTAAACATGAGTAAGGAAAAAACAGTGGAAAAACAGAATAAAAATTTCCTCAGCGGATTGTTCCGGCAGCAAATCTTCATTCCCATTGCAGCCCTGATCATTCTGGCAGTATTCAATCTGATCGCGGATCCCAGCTTTTTCAAGATCACACTGGGATATAACAGCGCAGGAGATCCGGTATTGTCCGGCTATCTGATGACAATCTTAGACTACGGTTCCGAACTGGCAATCCTGGCTATCGGCATGACACTGGTCACTGCCGCATCCGGCGGACAGGATATCAGTGTGGGCGCGGCCATCGCTATTGCAGGCAGTGTGATCCTGCGGGTACTGTGCGGTACCAATTCCAGACCCGATACCTTACAGGCTCCCATTATCGTAGCTTTTCTGATCGCCTGTGTGGTGGCAATGCTCTTCGGCGCATTTAACGGTGTGCTGGTAGCGTATTTCAAGATCCAGCCCATGGTAGCGACGCTGATCCTCTATACGGCAGGCCGTTCCATCGCTGCATGGATCAACAACAACGAACTTCCTATTGTAAGTGATCCGACCTTCAGTTATTTCGGCGGATTTATTCCCGGAATCCCCATTCCCACACCGTTTTTCATTGCGGCAGTGTGCGTACTGGTGATCTTCCTGGTACTGAAGTTCACGACACTGGGGCTTTACACCCAGTCCGTTGGCATCAATGAAAATTCCTCAAAATTAAATGGACTGAATCCCACATTTATTAAGTTCCTGACCTTCGTGATTTTAGGACTGTGTGTGGCGGTAGCGGCACTGATCAAGGTAAGCCGTCTGTCCTCCATCAACTACTCTGTGATCGCAAAGGACATCGAGATGGATGCAATTCTGGCAGTAGCACTGGGCGGCAACTCCTTAAGCGGTGGTAAGTTCAACATGGCAGCGTCAATCCTGGGTGCCTATGTTATTCAGTTCCTGACCACCACCTTATACAAATTTGACGTACAGTCGGATGCGCTTCCCGCTTACAAAGCAGTGGTAGTTATCCTGTTGGTGGTATTAAGCACGCCAAAGGTAAGAGAGTGGCTGTCCGCTGTTGGCAAGAAGCTGAAGCAGAGTAAGACCGTAAAGGAGGTTGGCTGAAATGGGTAAGAAGTTAAAAAATATGACAGATACCAATCTGCTGCTGACCATCACAATTGTAGTATTTTTTGCAATGTATATCGGAGCTATCGTGTTCCAGGGAAAAGGCTTTTTAAAGCCACAGACGTTTTTCAATATCCTGAACGCCAACGCAGCTCTGATCATACTTTCCTGCGGTATGAGCTTAGTCATGATCACTGGTGGAATCGATATCTCCGTCGGTGGCGTGGTAGCACTGGTCAGTATGAACTGTGCGGTATACCTGGACTTTGGCGGAGGCAATGTATTCATTTCTATGCTGATCGCAGTTGCTATCGGCCTTGCCTTCGGTATCGTACAGGGCTTCCTGGTAGCGTACCTGGATATCCAGCCCTTTATCGTGACACTGGCCGGGATGTTCTTTGCCAGAGGCATGACCACCATCGTAAATACTAAGCCCTTCAATGTGGCGAATGAAAACTTCACTGCACTGAAGGAGACACGTGTGTTCGTTCCGGGGATGGGATCTGTGAACAAGCTGGGAAATTATGTAAATGCCTATGTGGAAATCGGTGTGATAGTAGCACTGATGGTAGTCATAGTGATGTTTGTCATGCTCCGTTGGACGAAGATGGGCCGCAGTTTCTATGCTGTGGGCGGCAACAACCAGAGTGCACTGATGCTGGGCATCAATGTTAAGAGAACGAAGTTCCTGTCCCATCTGCTCTGCGGACTGTTGGCAGGCATCGGTGGCTATGTATACTTCCTGCATGTAGGAAGCGGTTCGGCTTCTCATGCGACAGGCATGGAGATGAATGCCATTGCATCCTCTATCATTGGCGGTACAATGTTGACAGGCGGTGTTGGTAATATCATCGGAACCTTCTTCGGAGTATTGTCCTTAAGCACCATCCAGAACATCGTATCCAGTGCAGGTCTGGATCAGGCATGGTGGACCGGTATCACCATTGCAGCTATGCTGTGTCTGTTCCTGGTGGTACAGAGCGTGGTGATCGCCAGAAAAAAGAAAATGCTGCAGAAATAAATAAGAGTAGTTTCCTTCTGCTGGAGGAAGGAGAAGAACGAAATGAAAAGAGCGTGGCTGATGTGCAGCCACACTCTTTTTCCGCTAGTAAAAGTAATCCACTGGATATTAAGGGGGGTAAAAGTTATGAAAAAGACGAAGGTAAAAAAACAAAAGACTCCGAAAAAACAGGGATGCAGCCTGTTCCTGCTGCTGATGCTGCTGGCACTGGCACCGGTAGTTCTGGCAACAGTGATCCTCAGCACCACATCCTTACATCTGACCAGAACGAATCTGGAAGGCAGTGTACAGACCACACTGCATGTAACTGCGGATAATCTGGCAAAATACTGTAAGGAAAATGAGATCACGGCAATGAATGCCAGCGGTTATTACGAGTACCTGGACAGCCTGAAGGAAGAAGACCTGGAGATGGCCATTCTTGCAGACGGCATTCCG
>OGGU01002183.1_pt1 | contig 10169 bp, 9 predicted proteins | sample 1571241 | NCBI WGS metagenome assembly OGGU01 (sample SAMEA2581934, study PRJEB24529) | metagenome | biome: Human gut stool | place: China | collected 2011
ACCATAGGATATGATATCCGGGTTGGTCTTATCTTCTTTTAGCTGAACTTTTTTTTCATCAAGATAAATATCAAAACGGTCAGCACTCTTGTCGAAATTGACAATATCAAAGTTGTCTATAAGCACATCCGGAAGGATGGCACGAAGGAGTCGTTCGGGGTTCATAAAACAAAGGTAAGCAAAGATAGCTAATTTTTAAACTTACCAACCAGAAATTTCCGCTGAGCCGAAAATTTGGGAGAATCACTTACTCCGATAGATATTTGTCTATACTCCTGCCTGCAGACATACTCGCTTACTTTGATTTAAATCTTCCTACTCTTTTATTTTAATATTATATCCATATTTTCCAATATACTAAATAATAACAAGCTATATATACAAAATAAACAAACAAGAGCACGTATTAAAATAAATAATCTGATATATCACAGAATAAAACAAGATTCTTTTAAAGAAACAGCTGTTTTTAATAAATTATTTTATTAAAAATGTTTGATGCTTTTAAAAAAATAGTATATTTGCGGTTAATATAATATTTAAAATTCTAATACTAATATGAAAAAGAAATCACTATTATTTATTGTGCTATTAATCTTTATCAAAATTAATGCTCAAAACAATATCTACCAACCAACATGGGAATCGCTCGATACTCGCCCTACCCCTGCATGGTTCAAAAATGCAAAATTTGGAATCTTTATCCATTGGGGAATCTATTCTGTACCCATGTGGTCACCTAAAGGCACTTACGAAGAATGGTATAAATATTGGCTGGATAATAAAAAGTTAATGGGGAACGGTGAATTTACCGGAACCGAAATTTATGATTATCATACAAAAATGTATGGAGAAGACTTTAATTATGCAGATTTTGCTGCCAAATTTAAAGCACATGATTACGATGCAAACGCTTGGGCCAAACTATTCGAAAAATCAGGTGCCAAGTATGTAGTTTTAACAACTAAACACCATGACGGTTATGCATTATGGCCAAGTATGGAAGCGTCTAGAGATTACGGCAGACCTTGGAACAGTATGGAAATAGGTCCTAAACGCGATTTGGTAGGTGAATATACCACAGCTCTTAGAAAAACAGACATTAAGGTGGGATTCTACATTTCATGCAGAGAATGGGGAAGTCCGTTATATTGTCCGGAGTTACTTAATATATATGTATCCCGTCATTTTATACCGCAAGTTAAAGATCTGGTAAATCGGTATGAACCCGATATTCTTTGGTCAGACGGTCCCGATAATTACAGTGACTCTATTTGGCAAACAAAAAAACTTTTCCAATGGCTCTATTCTGAATCCCCAGTAAAGAACAAAATTGTACTGAATGACAGATGGGCAAAATTTACTGATGGGAAAAAGCATGGCGATTATTACACCCGTGAATATAGCAATCGCAATATGCCAGAGGATAAACCTTGGGAAGAATGTCGTGGCATGGGATTCTCTTTCTCTTATAATCAAAATGAAGATATAGAAGATTATTCCAGCCCACAAGGATTAATACTTACCTTAGTTAATATTGTAAGCAAAGGTGGGAACTTACTCTTAGGCATAGGTCCGAATGGAAACGGCAAAATTCCCCCTATCATGCAGGAACGCTTATTGCAAATGGGAGAATGGCTAAAAGTAAATGGAGAAGCAATCTATGATACTTACAAATGGAAACAATCTGAACAATGGTCTGAAGGTGACAGAAATTGGAAAGATAAAGGAAAACATTATGTAGGAGGAAACTCTATTTTAAAACAAACAGTAGATCCCGATCCCGGCTTTGCCGTAAAAGAAGCCTTTTTCACAGCTAAAAATAATGCAGTATATGCCATTCTGCCTAAATTTCCGGAAAATCAAGTCATACTGAAAGACATTAGAACAAGTTCCAAAACAAAAATAACTTTATTAGGATATGACAAAACATTGAAATGGAAACAGAATGGAAATAATATAGTAATAGAAATTCCCACTATTCCTTACAGCAAAGTTCCTTGTCAGTATGCATGGACACTTAAATTAGAATATGTTGAATAATTCATACTTCAAATTCAAAATCTTTATTAATCACTAATTTTTAACTCTATGAAAAAGAACCTTTTTTTGTTATTAGGTCTTTTAATGTCATTCAATGTAATGGCACAGACGAAAACAATTACAGGTACAGTAGTGGATGCTACCAATGAACCAGTGATAGGCGCCAGTGTGGTAGAAACAGGAACTACAAATGGTACCATTACAGACCTTGATGGAAAGTTTTCTCTAAACGTATCCCAAGGAGCTAAAATTAATGTCAGTTACATCGGTTATAAAACACAGACCATTACAACCGGTGTTCAAAACTCCTACCAAATTGTTTTAAAAGAAGATACAGAAGTTTTGGATGAAGTAGTGGTTACTGGTTACGGTGGCTCGCAAAAACGTGCGACTTTAACAACCGCTATTTCAAAAATGGACAATTCGGTACTTGAAAAAGCAGCCTATAGTAACGCTGCACAAGCCCTACAGGGTTCTGTCACAGGTTTACGTGTCGTTACCGTCAGTGGTCAACCTGGCTCTGAACCTAGTATAACTCTTCGCGGTGGAGCTACTATCACCGGAGCCAACAATAAAGCTTTAATTATTGTAGACGGTGTTGTACGTGATAGTATGGGCGATATTAACTCTTCAGACATTGAATCCATTCAAGTGCTGAAAGATGCCGCTTCTACTGCCATCTATGGTGCCCGAGCAAACGGTGGTGTTATTTTAATTGAAACTAAAAGTGGAAAAGCCGGAAAAGCTTCAGTTAATTACAAATTCAAAATGGGTGTGAATTTTGCCCGTAAAGGATATGATTACCTAAATGCTGAAGACTATATTTATTACAACCGTATCGGATATAAAAAAGTAAAAGGCTATGATGGTCTGGATGCTCAGCAAGGATATGGCATCGGCAATAATATGTATGATATTCGCTACTTGAATGATGAAACAGCTCATTTGCAAAATGAAGGCTGGCAAACGATGGACGACCCCGTAAATCCAGGTAAAAAAATAATATTTAAAGACCCAATTATATACTTTAATGCACCAATCACCCAAAATAAAAGCCGCACCCAAATTCAAACTTAGGTGCGGCTATTACTTTCTTAACTTTTAGTCTTCCTGTTATATTTTACGTAAAAGCAATATAGGCATATCGGCAAGTTATCAAATCATCTGTTAACCAACTACCAACATTGTTGGGTTTAATACTAATAATACCAGTACTACTATTAAACGCATATAAAACATCAAAATTAAGACTATCATGACTTACACCTGTATTAATTGCTGTCATTTTATAAGTTAAATTCTCTTCGCCAAATGTAGGAATCAACAAACATGATGGTCTAATAACATATTTTTGTTCATATCTGCTAGGTAATATACTAGTTAAATAGATAAACACAAAATTCCACGAATTTCCAATATCTATATTATAAGTGCGTATCTCATTGTATTTAAATACAATATAATTATCAGCATATTTATAGTTTCTAAATGCTGTATTTATATCTTCCTTTGTAGGACATTCATTTGACACCAAATCATTCCAAGCCATACTGTACCTCCCTTTTCAAAAACAATTCAACACTTTTACGAGGTGGTACACCAATGGTGGATTTCGTCACTTGATTACCTAAATGGGGGGGGGATATTAGGAATCTTTCTTTATACATAAACCTGTATTTCAATTTATGATTTATATATGTATAAATAAAGACCGTATCAAGGCACACACTTTGATACGGTCTTGCCAAAATTCTCTATATTCAAATCATTTCTTCAACACTTTAGCTATTTTTCCAAATAGTCCAGCTTTTTTATAATCCCATTCTTCTGCTTTCTTTTCAAAATACGGTATCATCTTATTATGCTCATCCAAACATTTCAATCTCATCAATTTAGTATCAAATTCAGTCCGACACCTACGATAATCTTCTTCATCCATTGACTTCAACAATGGGCCTAATATAGGTATAGGAGGAGCAGGTGCAAAATATTCTGCTACATCTTCTACCAAATGGGAAAGTCTGTCTATCAGTTTTTTTACTTGTATATCGGTTGTTTTATTTTCATCTTTATTTGTCTTCTCTATCTTTTCCACCTTCTTCACTACTTCTACCTTCTTTTTGGAAAAGGCTTCAAACGGGAACATATAAACTACTGAACATTGTTCAATGGCAGAATTAGACTTCAAATAAGCAGAAACATAAGGCTCATTACCCAAAATGTCCTTATTATCTCTTTTGTTTTCATTTCTCGCCTTAGCATTCCAACGGAAATCGCTATCAACCATTGAATTAGCCCAAGTACACCAAGCAATAGTACTCCCTACCATCCAAACTTTAAAATACTTATCGCCTTCTTCTCCCGCATATTCAAATGCTTTCTGCGGACTCAAAATGATAATATCACTTTGATTAATATCCGTAAAATTAACTTGCTTTCCTTTACGCAAAGCATTCACGATTTTATCAAACAATACTTCATTGTTTGCTTTCAGATACTCTATAACTGAATTTTCATTATTGTTCATATCTTCTCATTTTAATGTTTCTACCCAATTATCAAATTTCCGATAAACCACACTACGAAAGCTGTCATATTGGCTACACCAAGTTTCTTTATAAAGATACCAAATGCAGAATTTACCCAAAAATCTCTTGGAGCAATCGTTACTTCCACACTCAAAGCATATCCTATAAAGAATGCTATAATACCAAATACTCCAGCAAGTCCCGAAGCTGCACTTTCAGCCCAAAACATAATATCTATTGCAACTAATGCAATGATATTCAATACTAATAATACGAATGTTATACAACCCATAATTCTACTATTTTAATGATTCAACAATTTCATCTACATATACATTTGCAACATTTTCGGCTGTTGCTTTAATATCTTCTAATATTGGAAACCTTTTGACTATTGCACCTCGTGCAGTTCCCGACAAATGCGGCAACATTATTGATTTGGCATTTACCACACATTGATCTAAAACCTCTTTCGCTTTCTTACCTAAACAAACACAAAGATTTGGTCTCACTAAGTCTAATTCTTTTTGCAATATATCAGTATATGTCTTTAATCTACTTTCAGCATAAGTCTTAGACATTTCTCTATCATGTACAAAATACTTGTTTGCATCAGTCAAGTATATTGCAAACCCTTTCTTAATCAGACCATTAATCAACAAGTCTGCCATTTTGCCACCACTTCCACTTTTTCTATGGGTTGCATCATGCAGCCCAAATGGACTTGACACTATCGCATCATGACATTCTTCATACCATTTCGCATCACGTAACGGGTCTTGCGCAATAAGCATAATTCGGACATTATCGACTTGAACATTAAACCAAGTCGGCAAATCTAAACCTATTGCACCTTTATCCACAAAATCTTTTCTAAACAATGGATTCAAAATAGGAATACAAACAGAGGTAGTATCTGTATATCCATTAAAAGGCTTCAAATCATCGGAAAACTCTTTTTGCCATTCTGCATACGAGAAGTCATAGCACTTTCTCATTTGCTTATAACGAGCCTTTAACATATCTAATTGCTGAATACCCAACAATTCATCGGCAACTAATTTTGGAATATCATCCGACAAATGGCAATCATTGCAGAAGACTGTTCTCATACACAATCACTTTGCGCTCCCCCAGTCTCAAAGAAAGCATTTTCTAAAATAGGGAAGGCGCAAGACTGTTATCAAATTCCGTCAATGGGTTCTGGACTACCTCTGCACCGAAAAATGAAAACAGCTCACGCCTTTGGCTGTATATCAACACATCAGTGCTATATATGCAAACCAAAGGGAGCATTCTTTCATATTCCTCAGTGCAGGTGAATTGTCCAGATTCATTGACAAGGAATAAGCTAAACGCTTCCTAAACTATGTCTGTCCCTTTTGGAACAATGCAAATATAGGAACTATTTAGCAAAAATGCTACTTCGTGAACTGCTCTTTTTCTATTTTCAATTCAAATTTACCTATTCTTATGGGGAAATCAAACTTTGATACTTTAATCTTTTATAGGCTGACATCGTAAAATAAGTAAATCTTTCAACATCTGTTAGTCCTCTCGTATTATATCTAAATGCAAATTCATCACAGTATTTATCCAAATGCTTTGGACTTACTTTATGATATATTCCTAATATTCCACGTTTCAAGTGTGACCAAAATCCCTCAATACTATTGGTATGAAATCCGTCTTTTACATATTCACCAGTACTATGTTCAACTACTTTATGAATATAATTTTTCGATATTCCAGTATAACCTTTCCATCCATCTGTTATAACGGTAGAACCTTCCTTGACTAAAGTATTGATTATCGTTTTCAAAACCTTTCCACCGGTATTTGGAACAACGGCTGTATAGGCCATTCCATTAGATAATAGACCTACTACGGGAGTCTTAACTTTAAGACTTCTTCCTTGTGCATTCTTTACTCTACCTTTATTCTTACCACCTACATAGGTTTCATCAACTTGTGTCATATCATTAAATTGAACTACAAGCTTGTCTTTCAAATTATGTCTTATCCGTTCCAACATAAACCAAGCTGTTTTCTGTGTTACATCTATATCTTTAGATAATTGTATGCTACTTATTCCTTTCTTATGGGCTAAGAATATATACAATGCATAGAACCATTTCTTTAATGACACATGACTACCTTCAAACATTGTACCAATAGTAACCGTAAATCTTTTCTTACATCGTTTACATTTATATAGTCCTTTAAATTCTCCATTAGACTTTAACTTATAATGCTCTTTCGTTTGACAATTACAGTGTGGGCAAATCGGTTCTCCACGCCATTTAATATCTTCAAGAAATTCTCTGCATGATTTTTCATCATAAAAGGATTTCATCAAATCAATAAATGACTTTACTTCTCGCATTTGTTTATTCTTCTTTATTATTTCTACAATATTGATTATTTCTGTTTCCAATTGACATGTTATTTTTATTATATAAATATAATAAAAAATTCTAACATATAAAACATAAGTAATTAAAAATTAGACACTTAAATAAAACAATTGGGTATAATTATCATATACATATATCCTGTAATTATTGCTCATTTAAACATTAACCAAGTGCTTCCAGTACGATACTTGGAACACTTGGTTTTTATCTGAGTATAATTATCATATATCTATATAAAAAATAGAACCCGACTGCTGGAAACAATCGGGTTCCTGCTTAAAAATTAAAAACTAAAAGGTAAGTTAGTCTTATTAAAATAGACTAACAAAATGCTCGATACAATCCATGATTATATCGACTACTTTTATGAAGGCTAATACATCTCGTATTAACTTCTTCTCTCTAATTTTTAGAGGCATAAAAAAATAGAACCCGACTGTTCTAAACAATCGGGTTCTTAAATGTAAAAACTCAATGAAAAATCATTGATTATTGATATTGCAATTTTTCCTAAACAATTAGGAAGAACTAACCTTGTAAAATTTCAAGTTATTACCAATGCTTACTACTATGAAAACTACTTTGGCGAATTATACCCAAACCCAATCTCAAGTGTTATCTACTTAGGATTCTTTAACAAAATTCTTTGATTCACTTGAAAACACGGTTAAAAACAGAACTTGACTGCCGGAAACAATCAAGTTCTTAATGCAAATTTACCAGTCTCCCATAATCAATTCGATTAAGGACTTAATCAGCCAAATACGGTATAATATTTGGTAGATTTTTACTGTAAAACATAAAACACTGTGAAGCGTTCTAATCAGTTTTTTAAGTTTCTTCATATGCATAATCTCTCCATTTGAGGAGATTACAGTATTTATTTACCACTTTTTACCAAATTTGGCTGATTTACATAAAGGAGCATTATTTAACCTTTATAAATCGGTTTTCTGATGCTGAAAACCGATTTTTTATCGAATTTCGACTATTATCTATGATATTAGAAACAAAGTTTAACAGAACTAACGTTTGATTCACTTGAAAACGGGCATAAAAAAATAGGGAAACCTAAAAGATTTCCCTTATTGAAATAAGATATAAACAGATAGAATTAAAATTAGTACATTAAAGTATATAATTGGGTTTAAAGATTATGGAGGACTATTAGATAATGACGTATTCGATGACAATGCTTTTATGCAAGAACATTATATAAGTATCACCGGAGGTAATGATAAAGGAACTTTTGCTACAAGCTTGGGATATTACAATGAAGATGGTCAGATTATAGGTACCGGATATAAGAGATTTAACGGTTCTGTAAATGGTTCTTATAAAGTTTTCCCATTCTTAAACGTAAAAGCCGGAGCAACTTATACCTGGGCCAGCAAACCTTCTCTATGGATTAGTGAAGACCAAATGTTTTACCGAACCCGTTCTCAACGTCCCACATGGAACCCCTATGATGAAGAGGGTAATCCAGCATCAGGAGGTGGTACTTCCGACGGTAATCCTGCCTATTTCAGGGACAAACTGACACAACATAACGGAGAGCGCCGACAATCCTATAACATTGGATTTGATCTTGACATTCTCCCTAAAAAACTCGTATTAAGCGGAAACGCTTCACTTTTACATTATGACTACCAGAGGGAAAAGTTCAATAAAAGTTATAAATTACAGTCTTCTTCTACAGCTACAAATACTCGTCAAGCTGAAGCTTGGATCAAGAGATATAACCAAATGCAATTCAATAGCACACTGACATATACGGACAGATTTGCAGAAAAGCATAATGTAGATGTCATGTTGGGTGGTGAATATTATAATTATGATGAATTCCAGTTTGAAGCCAAGACTCAAAATTCACCAATTGATGACATACCTACTTTAAATGTTGGTGCCAAGCAGACTTATACTTCCACCACAAGAACTGCCTACCGCATTCTTTCCAGTTTCGGACGCATCAATTACAACTATGACATGAAATATTTATTTTCATTCGTAGCCCGCTATGATGGTATTTCTCGTCTGAAAGACAATCGTTGGGGATTCTTCCCTGCCGTATCTTTGGGTTGGCGTGTCTCTGAAGAAGCATTCTTCAAAGAAGCATTACCGATGGTCGACAACTTTAAGATCAGAGGCTCCTTCGGAAAAGGGGGAGATGAAGGGGTAACCGGTTATAGCGATGATGACGAAAAGAATGGCAAATACAGAGCTTATCAGTATTTAATGGGATATCGGTATCCCTCAGGAAACTATGTTTTAGGAACAGGCGGTCTGACGAACGGAGCAAAGGACAGAGGTATGCCCAACTTAGCTCTGACTTGGTATGAATCTAAAACAACCAATGTCGGATTCGAAGCATCCGTATTATCCGGTTTAATCAATGTCGAATTCGATTATTTCGTTCGTAAAAGAAGTGGTTTGCTGACAAAGCGCCAGCTTACATTACCGACGACATTCGGCCAGGAACTTCCGGTAGAAAACCTGAACTCCGACAGAAACCAGGGATTTGAAATCGTTCTCGGACACCGTCATAAAATCGGAGATTTCACCTACGATGTAAAAGGAAACTTCTCTACTACCCGTATCTACAATGAGCATGTTGAACGTGCAGCTTCAGCCAATATGTACGATGACTGGAGAAACAACAACAATGATCGTTATAAAGATATCCAGTGGGGTAAAGTCTGCATCGGACAGTTCCAAAGCTACGAAGAAATCCTCAATTCACCGATCCAGGATAACAACGGTAACAAATCATTGATGCCGGGCGACTTGAAATTCCAGGACTGGAACAATGATGGTATCATCGACGGAAAGGACGACCAGCCGATCGGACATGGAAATACACCGCGCCTGTATTATGGATTGAACCTTTACGGAGAATACAAAGGTTTCGATTTGACTCTCTTCTTCCAAGGGGCTGCCGGTCATGAAGTATTCACGACTGGAGACTTTATGGCTCCATTCATCCAGCAAGGTCTTGGTAATGGTATCACACTAAACTTGGATCGCTGGCATCGTGAAGATCCTTCAGATATGAGTAGCGAATGGATTCCCGGATATATGCCGGCACTCCGTCCAACTGGTTTCTCTGCCAATTAAGGTACAAATACTTGGACAAGACAAAAGGCTAACTACTTACGCCTGAAAACCATCGAATTAGGATACA
>OGGU01002184.1_pt1 | contig 10168 bp, 7 predicted proteins | sample 1571241 | NCBI WGS metagenome assembly OGGU01 (sample SAMEA2581934, study PRJEB24529) | metagenome | biome: Human gut stool | place: China | collected 2011
AGTCGCGCTGTTGGGCCGTCAGCAGGGCCGGAAGTGCGAGCGCGATCAGCAGAATCAGTTTTTTCATGGAGGTCGTTACTTTTTTTGAGCTTGGGTGATGTTGCGTGCGTTGCGTTCGTCGTCGCTGCGGCGGCGTTTGCCTCCGAAACGGCCGAAGAGCCATCCCGCCGCGAAGGCGGCCAGCAGGAGAATGATGTCCACGAAGACGCTCGCCAGCCACCGTTGGATGGCCGGAGCGAAATTCCAGAGCAGCAGGAAGACGATCAGGATGCCCAGCAGGCCCAGGCCGATTGTCCATTTTTTGTCCATAGTCGTTGTGTTTGCGGGGTTTTCGGTGCGTTATTTGCCCACGACGCCTTCCAGTTCTTCGACCGTGACGGGGATTTTCCGGTCGCCGATGATGCGGCTGCCCGACTCCGTCACGAGGATGTCGTCCTCGATGCGGATGCCGCCGAAATCGCGGTAGGCCTCCAGCGCGTCGTAGTCCACGATGCCCTTGTATTTCCCTTCGGCGCGGCACTTGTCGATCAGCGCGGGGATGAAGTAGAGACCCGGTTCGTCGGTCATCACGGTCCCCGGTTCGATCCGCCACGCCGCGCGGTAGACGCAGGTTCCCGACTCGGCGGCCCGTTCGGCGATCGAACCGTAGTCGAACGACCTCTCGCCCATCGCCTCGCAGTCGTGCACGTCCATGCCCAGTCCGTGGCCCAGTCCGTGGGGCATGAACATCGTCATGGCTCCTGCGGCCACGGCGTCGGCGGCCGGGCCTTTCAGCAGGCCCAGTCCGACAAGCCCTTCGGCGAGGGTCATGTAGGCGGCGTTGTGCACCTCGGTGTACATCATGTGGGGCTTCACGATGCGCGCCACGTGGTCGTGCGCCGCCAGTACGATGTTGTAAATGTCTTTTTGCTTTTGGGTGAAGCGTCCGCTCACGGGATAGGTGCGCGTGTGGTCCGAGCAGTAGCCTTCGACGGTTTCGCCGCCGGCGTCGCACAGCAGCAGCCGGCCCTCCTCCAGCACGCCGTCGGCGTTGAGGTTGTGGAGCGTCTCGCCGTGCTGCGACACGATCGACGGGAACGACACGCCCTGTCCCTGCGATTTGGCGACGCCTTCGATGGCTCCCGCGATCTGGCGTTCGACGACGCCCGGGCGGCACATCCGCATGGCCGTCGTGTGCATCTCGTAGCCGATCCGGAAGGCGCGTTCCATCTCCTCGACCTCTTCGGCGCTCTTCTTCTCGCGCATCTCCGCCACGGCGAACATCAGGTCCACCGACTTGTAGTCGTGCAGCAGCGCGGGTTTGATGCCCAGCAGCGCCGACAGCTGGAGCTTGGTTTCCCCGCGGTAGGGCGGCAGGTAGTGGACCCTGCGGCCCAGGGAGATCGCCCTGCGCAGCCGTTTTTCAAGCTCCGCCATCGGGAACGTCGCCGTGACGCCCGCTCCGGCGCCCATTTCGCGCAGCGTGGGCTGCGGTCCGGTCCAGATGATGTCCTCGACGGTGAAATCGTCGCCGTACAGCGCCTCTTCGCCCGTGTCGGCGTCGATCACGCCGACGACCGACGGCACGTTCAGCCCGAAATAGTAGCGGAACGAGGAGTCCTGCCGGAAGTAGTAGGCGTTGTTGGGATAATTGTTCGGCGAGAGCGAATTGCCCGGGAGCAGGATGATGCCGCTTCCGATCTTCGTGCGCAGCTCGTGGCGGCGCGCGGTATAGGTTTTTGCTGAAAACATAGTGTTGCTGTTTTCAGCAAATATACGAAAAACTAATTTTTAATTCTTCATTTTTCATTTTTAATTCTCTTCAGCCCTTCGGGCAGGGGCAGGCGGATGCGCGCGAGGCTGACGGCGGCCCCCGCGACGGCGAATCCGCCCGCCAGCAGCAGGGCCGTGTGGGTGCTGTTTTCGGGCACGACGTGGAACAGCAGGGCCATCAGCGCGGCGCCGGTCGTTTGTCCCGCGAGGCGTGCGGTGGCCAGCATGCCGCTCGCCGAACCGCTTCGTTCGGGCGGGGCCGAGGCGATCAGGATGCTGTTGTTGGGCGATTGGAACAGTCCGAATCCCGCGCCGCAGAGCACCAGCCGCCATGCGATGTCGAAAGGCGCCGGATCATCGGGCAGGAAGGCCAGCAGGAACAGTCCCGCGGCCATGGCCGTAAGTCCCATGCCGCCCAGAAATCCGGCGTGGACACGTTCGACGAGGAGGCCGGCGATCGGGGCCACGACCATGATCACGGCGGGCCATGCGGTCATCAGCAGTCCCGTGGCTACTTCGTCGTAGCCGAATTCGTGCTGCAGGTAGAAGGGCAGGGCCACCATGGCGAGCATCTGCCCCAGAAACGAGCAGATCGACGTTAAGACCGAGACCGAAAAGATCGGGATGCGCAGCAGGTCGAACGGCAGGATCGGATACGGTTCGCGCAGCTGGCCGCGGATGAAGAAGAAGCCGACGACGATGAGCGCCGCGACGCCCAGCGAGAGCACGCGCGGGTCCAGCCCGTGGGAGAAACCCTCGACCGAGGCCATCATCAGTCCGAACGTCAGGGCGTTCATCACTGCGTCGCGCCAGTCGAAGCGGTGTTCGCGCACCCGTACGGGATTCTCCGGCAGGAACCGGCGGCTGAGCGCCAGGGCGGCCAGCCCTATCGGGACGTTCACGGCGAACAGCCACGGCCAGTCGGCCGCGGAGAGGATGCCCGCCGCCAGCGTCGGCCCGGCCACCGACGAGGTGGCGACCACCGTGGCGTTGACGCCCATGCCGCGTCCCAGCCGGGCCTTGGGGTAGATGAAGCGGATCAGCGAGGTGTTGACCGAGGTGATGGCCGCGGCTCCGAACCCCTGCATGACGCGCGCCAGCACGAGGGCCTGGAGCGACCCGGAGAGCGAGCAGCCCACCGACGCCACCGTGAAGAGCATCAGCCCGCCGATGTAGACCTTGCGGTAACCCACCACGTCGCCCAGCGCCGAGAGGGAGAGCAGCGAGACCATGATGGCCAGCTGGTAGGCGTTGACGATCCAGATCGAATCGGCCGCCGAGATGCCCAGCTGCTGCCCGATGGTGGGCAGGGCGACGTTGGCGACGGTCCCGTCGATCACCGAGAGCGATACGCCGAAGGCCACGGCCAGAATGGCTCCGAGCCGTTGGGGCATGGGCAGTCCGTCCGCAGGACGCTGGGGTATGTGGGGCGCGGCGTGCATTGCGACAGCAAAAGTAGGGATTTTTCCGGGCTTTTCCGGCAAAAGGCCCGGAAATTCCGGGCCTTCGTCGCACAACTGTCATATGGGCTTTTCCGTCGCGGCGGCCGGTAAGAGAGCCGTCTTCCGGGTCGGCCCGGGTTTGAACTTTTTATTTTGAATGGTTGTGGTTCACAGATTCTGTTTCCGCTGCCTTTACCGGCGGCAGCTTTCGGGGACGATGTCGCCCTCGGGCCGGACGCCCTTGAGGTGCTTGCCGAAGAACTTCTCCATGGCGCGGTAGAAGTCGAAGCGGTTCTCCTCGTTGTGGAATCCGTGGCCTTCGTTGTCCTTGACCATGTAGTCCACCTCCACGCCGCGTGCGCGCAGCGCCTCGACCATCTGGTTGCTCTCGTTGATGTTCACGCGGGGGTCGTTGGCGCCCTGAACCACCAGCAGCGGGGTCTTGATCCGCCCGGCGTTGAGCGCCGGGGAGTTTTCGCGCAGCATCTCCTGCTGCGTTTCGGGATTGCCGACCATTTCGTACATCTGGTCGAGCAGCGGCTTCCAGTAGGGAGGAATGGTGTTCAGGAACGAGAAGAGGTTCGAGACGCCTACATAGTCGATGGCGCAGGCGTAGAGGTCGGGGTCTTTGACGATGCCTTGCAGCGTGGCGTAACCGCCGTACGAGCCGCCGTAGATGGCGATCCGGGCGGGATCGGCGATGCCTTTCCCGATCAGCCAGTTCACGCCGTCGGTGATGTCGTCCTGCATCTCCTGCCCCCACTTGCCGAAGGCGATCTCCGTGAAGCGGCGGCCGAAGCCCGTCGAGCCGCGGAAGTTCATCTGCAATACGGCGTAGCCGCGGTTGGCCAGGAACTGCGCCTCGGGGTTGAAGCCCCACGAGTCGCGCGCCCACGGACCTCCGTGGGGATTCACCACCACGGGCAGGTTTTTGGCGTTGCGCAGGGTCTTGCCCACGGGCAGCGTGAGGTAACCCTCGATGCGCTCGCCGTCGCGCGCGGTGTATTCGATGGGGAGCATTTCGGCCATCTCCTCCTGTTTGATCCACGGACACAGGTCGGCCAGTTTGGTCATCGTGTCGGCGGCGACATCGTAGATGTAGTAGGCGCCCGCCGTGCGGTCGCTGCCGGCGTAGACGATGTATTTGTCCTCGGCCTTGTCCGAACCGACGATGCCCAGTTCGTAGCCGCGCAGGTGGCGCTCCATGCGGCCGAACAGCTCGCCGGCCTCTCGGTCGAAGAAGTGGCGCGTCGTCCCCTTGTGTCCTTCGTACGATACGCCGAGCAGTTTTTTCTCCTTTTCGCTGTACCAGACGCCCGCCAGGTCGTAGGTGTCGTTCGTATAGAGCACCTCTTTCTCCTCGCACGTCGCGGGGTCCATCAGCACGAGGGCGTCCTTGTCGCGTCCGAGGTTGGTGATGGCGTATACCATCCTGTTGTCGGGGGTGAACGTCGCGAAGCTGACCCCCTCCTTGAAATTGGTCGTCAGCACGGGGCGGAACTCTTCGGCCTCGCTCTCGCGGTAGCGGATCTGGGTGTTGACGCCGTCGACGACGGCGTAGGCCACGCGCAGCTTGCCGTCGTGGTCGGTCTGCCAGCCCTGCACGTCGCCGGGATTCTCGCAGAGCAGGGTTTTCTCCCCGGTGTTGAGGTTCAAACGATAGGGGTCGAATATCTGCGGGTTGCGCTCGTTCGTGCCGATGATCATCAGCGAGTCGATCTCCTCCAGCGGGTCGATGATCGTGGTCCGCACGCCCGGAACGGCGGTGTAGGCCTTCGGGTCGCTGCCGTCCAGATTGACGCCGTAGAGCTGGTAATTCTCATCGCCGCCGGTGTCCTTCAGGCAGAGTAACCGGTCGTTGTTGGCCCAGAAGTATCCGGCCAGGTCGCGTTCTCTCTCCGAGGTGATGCGCACGGCCTCATCCGACCCGACCTGCTGTACGAAGATGTTGCGGCGGCTCTCCCAGGGGGCCATGTAGGAGAAGTATTTTCCGTCGGGCGAAATCTGGTAGTCCGACTTTTCCGAGTTGCGGAAGAAGGTCTCCATCGGCAGCTCGGGGGCTGTTTTCGGGGCGCAGGCGACGGCCGTGGCGGCCATTGCGGCGATAATCAGGAGTTTTTTCATGGGATTTATTCGTTTGAGTTCTCTTCTTGTTTTCCGGTTTTGCGCCAGATGTTCGTCAGGCAGAGGAGCAGGACGATCGCGATCGGCAGGTTGAACCCGTGCGGCGACTGGGGGAACATCAGATGTGTGGCGACCTTCACGGCGAAAGCCGCGACGACGAGAAAAACGGTCAGGATGCGGATGACTTTTTCGATTTCCATGGGGTGCCTTTTTTGTTTTCGACACTGCAAACATACGAAACAATTTTTGAAAAACAAATAATATTTATTGAAATTCGGTAAATAATTTTCGATAGTTGGCCGTTTCCGGTTTCCGTGGCACGAAAAAAGGCGCACCTTTCGGATGCGCCTTCCCGTCATTGGGGGGACGGTCAGATCTTGAGGTATATCTTTTTCCGGTCGAGGAACCACAGCAGCAGCCAGCAGACGGCGACGTACCCCGCCGAGAGGACCACGGCGGCCGCCTCGGGCGAGAGTTTCGAAGCCAGCCCGCCGAAGAAGAACTCCGAGGTGTAGCTCACGCGGACGATCCGCTGGACCATGTAAATCGTGATCGAATTGACGCCGATGACCTTGAAGAAATAGCTCCACCGCCGCCATTGGCACACATCTATTATATAATAGAACAGCGCGAACATGCCCAGCGAGTAGGCTCCGGCGGCGAATACGAAGGCCGGAGTCCAGAGTTTCTTGTTGATCGGCTGCAACGGGTCGAGGCAGAGCGCCAGCGCCAGCAGCGCAACCGCCCCGGCGGCCATCCAGAGCGTCTTGCGGCTGCCGGAGGTCCGCTCTTCGGAGCGGCGGACGAACTCACCCGTGAACATGCCCAGCATGGCCGTCACGATGGCCGGGAGGGTGCTCAACAACCCTTCGGGGTCGAATCCCCTGCCTCCCAGCAGGTGCGAGGGCATGACGATCCGGTCGACGTAGCCCACGATATTGCCTTCGAGGGTCAGCGGCCCGGCCCCTCCGGCGTCGGGCGCGGCGACGAATTGCAGCAGCAGTCCGTAGCCGAGGAGGATCGCGGCGGCGATGACGGCGCGCGTGCGCACGTTGAAATTGACGAACAGCAGCGCCGCGAACATCCACGCCAGACCGATCCGGCCCAGCACGCTCGGCAGGCGCAGCGTGGCGAAGTCGAGCTTGAACAGTCCGCTGTAAACGAATCCCAGCGCCACGAGGGTCAGGCCGCGGCGGATGACTTTCAGGTAGATGCTTCGTTCGCTCATCCCTTTTTCGCGCTGTTTGGCGAGCGAGAAGGGGAACGAGATGCCCGCGATGAAGAGGAACAGCGGGAAAATGGTGTCGTGGTGGAAGAATCCGTTCCAGTCGGCGTGACCCATCTGGGCGGTCATCCAGTCGGAAAATTCTCCGGGACAGAGCTTGCACAGGGCTGTTACCAGTCCTGCGAATCCCATGATGAAGAGCATGTCGAACCCGCGGAGGGCGTCGAGCGACATCAATCTTTCGGACTGTTTCATAATTCTGCCTGCACGAAAACCGGAACATGCCCCGAACGGCACTCCGGACATCGGCGCCGGTTTTCATTTATCGTTCTTACAAAGATAATAAATATTCCTGATATATGCAACAGTTTCGAGGCCCGGCCGGAATCGCTTCCGCCGGGCCTCCTCATCGCCGTTTCGTACCGAATCACTCCAGTTCCAGATTACTCACCCGCCCGGTCACCCCGAACGGGAAATCGGGGTATACGTAAAGCCCGAACCGGGGTTCGGTCTCGCCGTGCGTATAGTTCCAGATGCTGGCGTAATCGTCCGCATCCTCGCCCATGTTTTCCAGCTGGCGCAGGTAGGCGGCCAGCGATTTGTTCTCGACGATATAGATTTCGCCCATCCGGTCGATGATCGGACTGTGGCGGCGCGTGCGGTCGTGGTCGAAGCGCAGGATGCGCCTGCCTTCGGGCGTAATGCCCACCAGCCTGAAGGACATGCTCTTGCCGATGGCCGGCAGGTTCAGCACGCTGCGGTCGGTCGCAAGGAACGGCAGCCGGTGTCTCTTCATAAAGCGGCGGAGCCGTTCGGCCGTGTCGCCGCCCTTCTCCAGCTCGGCATCCAGCTCCCCGGCCTGTTCGGGCGTCAGCCGGCCGTAAATCTTCTCCTCGTGCTGCTCCTGCAGCGACCGGCTGTTGGGCGTAAAGACGGCGTAATTCTCCTGAAACCCCTTCACCGAGAAAGTGTAGTAGCAGACCACACCCAGCGCATTGAGCACCTGCCGCAGCCGGGTGGTATGCCCGCGTCGCGACGCCGCGACGGTATAGACCAGCTGGTTGGTGACGAGCCACCCGGCCGCGAGTATCCTGCGGATCGCCTCCTGCGCTTCGGGCGTCACCTCCAGCGGCGACTGGAAATGGGTCTGGATGATGAACTGCTTCACGCCGACGGCCGAGGCCTTCTCGCGGAATTCGCGGAGGATTTCGACCAGTTCATCGTTGACGCGCATCGGCAGATAGGCCGGCAGGCGCGACCCGAGGCGCACACGCTGCAATTCGGCGTACTTCTCCCCGTCGGGGCGTCGGGCATTGGCCCGGCGCTTGCGGCCGGCCATGCGGCAGACCGCTTCGAGAATGTTACGCAGGGTTTTGTTCTGGCTCATCAGGGCGTCGCCGCCCGTGATGAGGATGTCGCGCAGCTGGGTGTCCTCCTCGAAATAATTCATCAGGCGGCGCAGCTTGTGGTCCCAGCTCTCCTTGGGGCGCAGGGTCTCGAATTCGAAATTGAGGCGTTCGCTCTGGAAGTCGTACATGCGCTGGCACGAGGCGCACAGCCCGCCGCAGGCGCGGCCCATCGTGTCGGGAATCAGGATCGCCACCTCCGGGTAACGGCGGTGGATGTTGTGTCCGTCGGGCAGCAGCCACCCGGCGGCATTGGGTCGTCCGGCCTCGACGACGTCCTCGCGCTCCCAGGCGCGGATCTGCCCGTAGGTTTCGACCAGTTGCGGCGAATAAAGAATGTAACTGCGGATGGCGGCATCGTCGTAGCCGCCGCCCGTCACGTCGAGCAGCGAAAGGTAATAGGGCGTGGCGAAGAAGGGCATTCCCTTCTTGCGGGCTTTCGAAAGCAGATACATCGTCTCCGACGAGAGCGAGCCTGCCAGAAAGCGGTTCAGTTCCGAGGGGCTTTTCACGGCCATCGCCAGCTGGAAGCGGAAATCGCCCCACCAGGCGGCCACCTGCCGGTACTTCTCCTCGTAGGTCATGCCGTCGGCGAACTGGAAGCGCGACGGAACCTTCGACTTGCGGTTCTCGATCTTCTGGATCAGCAGGTGGAGCATCCGTTCGCGGTTGTCGGCGCTAATGGCCCGCACCCCGTCGTCCTGTCCCGAGAGCCAGCGTTCGGTGCGGCTGCGCACGCGCTGGGGCGAAGGCAGCGGAATCTCCGGAGCATCCAGCAGGCGGAAGAGATGGTACAGATCGACGAACAGGTCGGAAGGCATTTCGGGGTTTTCGAGCCTTCCGGTAAGAAACTGCCACAGCAGCGTGAGGGTCCTGACTTCCAGCTGCCGGTCGGTGGATAATTCGCGGACGCTGCGTCCGTCGTAGTCGATCAACAGTCGAATCTGCTCCGCCGCTTCGCCTTCCGCCGCCCGGTGTGCGTCCACGAACTCCCGGAGGCCCATGCGAAACCGTTCGCCGTCGCCGCTGGCGTCGGCAAGGGCCGCAAGGCCGGGAAACTCCTGACGATAAAGCAGTACGAGTTGGGAAAGGGTCAGTGCAAGCATTTTCTTTTGTTTCATAAGCATTGTCTTTTTAGAAATGGAACCATTCAAAACAGGCCGGCAGGAGCGGGGATATTCCGGCCTTCGGGTTATATGCGGGGCAACAATATAGTAAAAATTTTTAAGATCACAAGGAACCTCCCCGCAAATTCCTGCACTTTCGGCCGAAAATCCGTCAAATTTTCAAAAACACGCCCTTGAAGGCCTCTTCACCGGGTAAAAACGAAAGGTTTCGTTATATAACTTGCGAAAGTTTCGTTTTTTTATTATTTTTGTTCCGACACAACATTTGCCACCCCCAAACCACCGAAAAATGAAAAGACTGCTGTTGCTCGCACTCTTCGCCGCCACGGCGGCCTCGGCGAAAGCCCCCGCCGAACGCTGGCTCGATCCCGAATGCTTCGAAGTCGGCCGCGCGCCGATGCGCACGAGTTTCATCGCCTTCCCCACGGCCGCCGAGGCCATTCCCGAGAACGACTACACCCGCTCGCCCTTCTACCGCACGCTCAACGGCGAATGGTCCTTCCTGCGCGTGGACCGACCGGGAGCCGAACCCGAAGGGTTCTTCCGCTCCGGACACGACGACTCGTCGTGGGGCACAATGCCCGTGCCGGGAATCTGGGAGCTGAACGGCTGCGGCGACCCGGTCTACACGAACAAACCCTACCCGTGGCACAAGTTCTTCGAGGTGAAACCTCCGCTGATTCCCCATGAACAGAATTACACGGGCCTCTACCGCCGCACGGTGACCGTTCCCGCCGACTGGAAGGGCCGCGACATATTCATTCACATCGGCTCGGCCACCTCGAACGTGACGCTCTGGGTCAACGGCCACGAAGCGGGTTACAGCGAAGACAGCAAACTCGAAGCCGAATTCGACATCACCCGTTACCTGACGCCGGGCAGCGACAACCTGATCGTGATGCGCGTCAACCGCTGGTGCGACGGTTCGTTCCTCGAAGACCAGGACTTCTGGCGGCTTTCGGGCATCGGCCGCGACTGCTACCTCTATGCCCGAGACAAACGCCGGCTGGCCGACGTACGGCTGACGCCCGATCTGGTCGACGATTACCGCAACGGCACGCTCCGCGCCGAAATCGCCACGACGCCGGGCAT
>OGGU01002185.1_pt1 | contig 10167 bp, 15 predicted proteins | sample 1571241 | NCBI WGS metagenome assembly OGGU01 (sample SAMEA2581934, study PRJEB24529) | metagenome | biome: Human gut stool | place: China | collected 2011
AAGATGGACCAGAGTGTCAATGCAATGCAGATGACCGTCTTGGAACCGAAATGGTCAGCCAGCCAGCCGCCAGGAATCTGCATGATGGAATAGCCGATGAAGAATGCGCTGATGACGACGCCCATCTGCGTGGGCGCAAGGGCGAAGTCCTTCGAAATCGAAGGAAGCGCGAGCCCGATGGCGGACCTGTCTATATAGGATATACAGAACCCTATATAGAGGAAGAAGAATACCACGTACTTGTTTTCACTTTGATACTTTTTCAACCAACTCATAGATGACCTCCTACACTCCCAAACCTACTAAAAAAACCATGCAAAAAATACGGATGCATGGACTTCTTTGCCCGTGAGCTGATTTCTGACGAACCAGTTATTTACTTTTACCTCACTTATGAATAGCATAAGGAAAAGAACATGTCCTTAATAGACCTTTATTCTGACCAAAAAGGAAGTGCGCCATGCGTATCGGAATCGTAGTCCCTGCAGAAATCATTGATGAAATCATCACCTTCCTTTCCGGAGAATTTCCGGAAATCGAAGCCGTCCCATTTCCTTATCATTCCATTGTGGAAATCCCGGATCTCCTCTCCGGCCGCCAGAACAGCGTCGAGACCTTCCTCTTTCTGGGAGACACGGCCCGCCGCTATGCGGAAAAAGCCGTGCCGCATGTGACAGAATGGCTGACCATCCCGCGTTCCTCTGCCTCGCTTCTGCGCCTTTTCTACCGGGCGCGTGACAAGGGATATCCCATGCGGATTGCGACCGATCTTGACCGGAGGGATTTCTTCGACCTTGCCTTCAAGGAAATCGGGATGAGTGAAAACGACTTTTCCCTCGAAATCCTTCCGATCCTTGCCTACAATGAAGGCCTCCTCATCAAGAATGCAGCCGCCATGGAAAAGCTCTACCGGATGGGTAAAGTCTCATACTGCATCACCCTCTTCTACAAGGTCCGCGACATCCTTGACTCCAAGGGCATTCCCGTCTACATCCTCCAGCCATCCTTCGATGATATCCGGAACGGGCTGCAGCGCCTTGTCCTCACCCACGAATCCATGCTGGACCGCGGCAACAGGCTTGCTGTCATAGCCATCCACATCGACGCGCTCAAGGAATCCATTCCCAATAACAATGACTACCGCCTTTCGATGGAAAAGCTGCAGGTTTCGCGTGAAATCCACCGCTTTGCCCATTTCCTGGATGCCGCCTGCATCGAGCAGCCGCCTTCCGGGTACTTCCTTTTCACGACCCCTGCCCTCATCGAGAATGCGACAAACCATTACCACCACTTCTCGCTTCTTTCCAACGTCGCTGAAACGACCGCCTTCACCCTTTCGATCGGGATCGGATACGGCGAAACGGCAGCAAGTACAATGCGCTGCAAGGCATGGAACACTCCTCAGCTTCCGGCGGAAATCGCGCCTACATCATCGGGAAGGAGCTCTTCTCCCGCGTCCCCATGTCAAAAAACGGGCAGGCCTCGCAGGAAAAGAAGGAACATCCCATCGATGAGCAGTTCCTCTACCTCTCTAAGAAATCCGGCGTCAGCGTGAGGATCATCGCCGACCTTTACCACGCCTGCCGCGATACAGGCCGCCAGCGCTTCACTGCCTCCGAGCTTGCCGACCTGACAAGCGTCACGCCGCGCACGATCAACCGCATCCTTGCCAAGCTCATCGATCATCACCTCGCCCAGGACGTCGGCCGCCGCTTCACGGATAAGACAGGCCGTCCCAGCCGCATCATAGAAATCCAGTTCGAATCAAAGAAACACGATAAAAACAAGAAATAAGAAAAAGCTCTGCCGGGCCATTGCCTGCAGAGCTTTTCCATTTCTCGTTTTATTCTTCAGATTCTTCTGTGTTTTCTTCCGGCGGACCGTTGATGATACGGGAAAGGATGAGTCCTGCCATTTCCGGATCGTCAAGCTTGACGGCTTCCGGATGTTCTTCTCCCTTTTCATAGTAAAGAAGAAGTCCCTTGGCAAGTTCGGCATGATCGAGATCTTCGATCTCCAGAGTGAACTTTCCTTTCTTTCCGCGGTATCCGATACGCTCGGTCGTGATCCAGAGCACGCCCGGTCCGTTTTCCTTCCAGCCCTTCGGGGATTCCCCAACCATCGGGCCGCCCGTCTTATAGAAAGTGCCCTTGGCAATGACGCCGCCAGAGAGCTTTTCTGCGCCGCTTTCTTCCTTCATCAGCTTGGCCGGGCCTGCGAAGTGAAGGTCCTCGCCCTCCCTGTAATCCACATTGGCAAATTCAGGATCCACCTTCGGAAGAAGGCCCTTTTCCTGGATCTTGTAGATTGCATTGCAGCGGCGACCACCGAGATCTACACTCTTTCCCTACACGACGCTCTTCCGATCTTGTAGAGGTCATACTCGTCATCATCCAGGTACCCGTTCTGGAAAAGCTCCTCGAAGGCTTTGTCACAAGCAAGCGCCTGTGCACTGGCGAGCTGCTTGTTGCTGAGGTCATGCTCGCGGGCATAATCGATCAGTTCTTCCAGGAGATCTGCATCGATTTCACCTTCGACAGCCGCATCAGCCAGTTTCTGGGCATATCCATCAATAAATTCCTGTTTTTTATCGCTTCCAAAAAGATTAAATAACAAAACCGCACCTCCGTCATACTCATTTCCTCTATTATAAAGGAGCTTTTATAAAAAGGAAATCACCTGTTACAGCGTAATGGATGCTGTCGACTTTTCAACGATTCCTGCTGCATAATCGGCATCTTCCTTTCCATACGTATAGTCGAAGCAGATGGAATTCTTGTCCTTTGCAAAATACCAGGCAGACGTATGGTCATCATCGATATCATAATCGACCCTGACTGCATCCCCTGCTTTCATCTGTACGAAATCCATCGTGAGATGTTTGGCTTCCTTCATGGCAGGATCGAGGGAAAGATATCCCTTAAGGCCATCAAGGACTCCCTCCTTCTGCTGTTCCGTGAGGCCTGAAAGACTTTCCGGCCAGAAAGAAAGTGCGCTTCTCTTCGAAGATTTCACAACCATAACACCCGTCAAAAGTCTTCCATTCGTTCCAAGAAGGATATGGTCCGGATTGATGCCTCCGGAAGCTCCCACCTTCACATCGACAGGAAGGTCGTATGCATACTTCGTCGTGCGGACCGGCTCTGTCCTCCATACAGTGAAGAAGCGGACACTCTTCAGGATTTCATCGATTTCATTCTGATTATTCTTGTAATCCGTATCCTTCATGGTGAAACTCATCATGTACGTCGCAGAATTTGTGAGGATGAAATCATTGACACTGATGAACGGTTTCCCGTCATGCTCGCCGCGGACGGCAAACTGGAGCGTGTCATAGCCGCCGGCCTTCACCATCTTCTTGTCCATGATCTTCACGTCCTTGGAGCCCTTAGCCATCTGGTCCGGTATTTCCTCGACCTGCTTCACCTCTTCCTTCAGGCGGCTGTCGGAAATTCCTGCCTTTCTTCCCTGCATCAGGACCATCAGACCCATATTGTAATCCGTAAGATGTGCCTGGTACATGTATGGATTACAATATGGGTCTGAGCGGCCGGAAGATCGAACTCCATGCCGAATGCTTCATTCTTGTAATGTCCGTTGACTGCCGGATAGGAAGGTTCCCTCGTTTCGACAGCCGGCCCATTCCCGTCAGCGGGAGCTGCATCTTCTGCAGAAACCGCCGGGAGTGATGCAAATCCGACAAGCGATGCCAGAAGAAGAGCTCCCAGCAGTTTCTTTCCTGATTTTAATTTCATATGTTCTCCTTTTTTCGGAAAATCCGAAAGAATATTCAAATCTTTAACCTCAATCCCTGTTTCAGAATAAGTCTCATGGTATAATGATATAAGAGAGCGGCATATTTACTTTTTTAACCCGGAGGTGTTTTGAATGGAATTCAAGAAAATCCTTGTCCCCGTTGATGGCTCTGAAACTGCCGAAAAAGCTTTCAAAGTCGGTCTTGATATGGCAATCAAGCACAATGCGGAACTCTTCCTTCTCTACGTAGCTGACATGAACGACGCTGCCTATCCTGTCCTGCAGGTCACACTCGATGAAAACGGCTTCATTTCCATGAGAAAGAAAGCAGAAGAAGTCTTAAGCAATCTGAAAGCGCAGATTCCGGTAGGCACCAGACTGACTGCACTCGTCAAGATCGGCGATCCGGGCCGTGTCATCACTTCCCTTGCCGAAGACAACAACATCGACATGATCATCATGGGAAGCCGCGGCAGAGGCGCCATTTCCTCCTTCATCATGGGAAGCGTCAGCCAGTATGTTTTAGGCCACGTAAAATGCCCCGTCATGGTTATCAGATAAATTAGAAGTTTTTGAGAAAAGCTCCCTTAAGGGAGCTTTTTTTAATCGTAAAATACGCGAAGGAGTGTGAGTCCTGCGGCCGGGGCCGTGAAGCCGGCCTCTGCACGGACTTTCCCTTCAAGGACTGCGGCAAGATCATCAGCGCTTCTCTTACCCTCGCCGATTTCCACGAGCGTCCCTGTTATGATGCGGATCATATTCTGAAGGAAGCCGTCTCCCGTATAGTCGATGCGAAGCTCCCCTTCTTCTTCCGTCAGGCGGATTTCCTCGACCGTCCTGACCGCACTCTTCTTCATATGGCGGTTGCTGGTAAAAGAAGTGAAATCATGTGTCCCTTCCAGAATGCGGGCCGCCTTTCTCATCGCTTCCACATCGAGCGGCTTTCCAAGCTGCCACACGTACCGTCTCTCGAATACATTCTTGAGACTTCCGATGCGGATGCGGTAGCGGTACCGTTTCCCCGAGGAAGAAAAGCGCGCATGGAAATTCTCCGCTGCTTCCTTCAAAGACATGATGCCGATATCATCAGGAAGAGCACGGTTCAATTCATCCATCAGCTTATCGGCCGGTACTTGGAATGGCAGGCGGAAATTGGCACACTGCCCCTTGGCATGTACGCCCGCATCCGTTCTACCGGCCCCATTCACCTGGCAGACCTCCCCTGTCACCTGAAGAAGCGCATCCTCGATCTTTCCCTGAATGGTTTCCTTCGTGCGGGTCTGTTTCTGCCATCCTTCATAGCGCGTCCCGTCATAGGACACGATCATTGCATAGTTTGTCATATATATTCCTTTCCGGAGCCACATGCCCCGCTATATTCATTATATACGGAAAAGGCCTCTGAAAAAAGAAAAAGTGACTCAAAGCCAATGAATAATTTTGAGAAAACCAGCAAATCCCCTTTAAAACCCCTCCTGCCATTGACAAGAAGAACCCGCCTCCATTCCAGATCAAAGACTGGCTGAACCGGAAACAGCAGTAAAACAAAAAGGACCCATGGAAAAAGGAAACCCTCCTCAGGCTTAGGACACGAGAATTTCCTGGGAATGAAGATTTCTTCCTGCTTCACGGCCTGCAGCATGGTCTTGAAATGATCCTCCAATCGTTTAGCTGCATAAGCTTCAGTTTCTTATGCCTCGAATTTCAAGAAAATTGACTCTTAACCAATAGTTTCTTCTTTCATTTCTCATTTTTATGATATAATAGAAAAGGTTATACACCGAATAGTATCCACTTCAAGGGACAGTATCCCCGTTTTTGAAAGAGAGTGATTCTTAATGAAAAAAATGCTGATGACTCTGGCTGCCGCTGCTGCCATTGCCGCAGGAACACTGACCGTCTCCGCTGAAAGTTACTGGAAGTACAACGACACGACGACGATCGATCTTGATGAAACAAGCCTGAAGAAAACAACGAACGGCCATGAAATCCTGAATTTCGTAGCTATTCAGACGATTCCGGACGGCACCTGCACCTATACATACGCTTATGACCGTACAGCAGGCACCATTCAGGTCGTTGAGATGGAAAAGGAAACGAAGACGCTGCACTACACCAGCAACTTTACACCAACTTCCGTCAACTCCACCAATCCGGTCGTCAAAGCCCGCGCTGAAATGGCTGAAGCTGTTTATCAGAGAAAAGTCAACCATAAGAAATAATGGAACCTTTAAATACGCCTGATGACATGAGCCGCGACCTGCTCCATTTCATCGCCAAGTCCCCTTCTGTCTTCCATGCCGTCCGCGGTGTGAAAGCTGCGCTTGCTTACGCGGGTTTTACTGAGCTGCGCGAAGAAGATACATGGCAGATTGAAAAGGGCGGGAAATACGTGGTCACCAGGGACGGCAGTGCGCTCGTTGCTTTTGCCGTGCCTGAAAATGGCGGAGAGTTCTTCCGCATCGCCGCAGCTCACTGCGATTCCCCTACGTTCAAGATCAAGGAAAATCCTGAAATCAAGGACGGCCCTTATGTCCGTCTGAATGTGGAAGGCTATGGCGGCATGATCATGAGCACTTGGATGGACCGCCCGCTTTCCGTAGCAGGCCGCCTGATTACAAGGGAAAACGGCCATCTGGCCCAGAAGCTCGTCGCTGTCGACGGCACGATGCTTGTCATCCCTTCCGTTGCGATCCACATGGACTGCCAGGTGAACCAGAACAAGTCCTGGAATGTGCAGAAGGATCTTCTTCCCCTCTATGGTCTGTCTTCCGGCAAGACGCCTTTCATGGATGTCATTGCCGCATCAGCCAAAGTAAAAGCAGAAGATATCCTCGCTCATGACCTTTATCTTTACAGCCGCGTGCCCGGCACGATCTGGGGCGAAGAACGTGAATTCGTTTCCTCTCCCAAGCTCGACGACCTGCAGTGCGCTTTTGCCGCTTTCCGCGGGTTCACCCTCGGAAAGAAGGAAGAAGCCATTTCCGTCTATGCCCTCTTTGATAATGAAGAAGTGGGAAGCCAGACAGCTCAGGGCGCCGGTTCGACATTTCTTTACAATGTCCTGATGCGCCTTGCTTCTTCGCTGGGCCTTTCCTATGATGAGACGATGGCCGCCATTGCCAGAAGCTTCATGATTTCTGCCGACAATGCGCATGCTGTCCATCCGAATCATCCGGAATACGCTGATCCTGTGAACCGCCCCGTCATCAACGGAGGTATCGTCGTCAAGTTCAGCGCCCGCCAGAGTTATGCTACCAATGCATTCTCCGCCGCTTACTTCAGAAATCTCTGCGAAGAGAATCATATCCCGACGCAGACCTTCACGAACAGGAGCGATAATCCCGGAGGATCGACGCTTGGCAACATTTCCAACACGAAAGTGGCTATGCCAACCGTGGATATCGGCCTTGCACAGCTGGCTATGCACTCTTCCTACGAGACAGCCGGCGTCAAGGATACCGCTTACCTGGTTGACGCATGCACCGCATTCTTTGCATAAAGTTCGTAAAATTAAAGACCGCAGCCCTTGCCGCGGTCTTTTTATCATGCAGGAATGCTATAATATAGATAAGATTTAGTTTCCCTTGCATTTCATCTGAAAAGGAGGATATATGAAACTTAGAATCGGACTGCTGCAGATGCATGTCGAGCTGGGAAAGCCCGACGTCAATTACGCTCACGCTCTGGAGCTCATGGAAAAGGCCATGAAGCACGAACCGGACATCCTTGTGCTCCCTGAGACATGGAATGTCGGCTTCTTTCCCGCGGAGCATTTGGACGAACTTGCTGACAAGAACGGAGAAAGAACGCAGGAAATGCTCTCCACGTTCGCAAAAAACAACAATGTCAATATCGTCGGAGGAACGGTCGCTGCCAAGATCGGGAATGATATCCTGAACCGCTCCTACGTTTTCAACCGCGAAGGGAAGATTGCAGAAACTTTTGATAAGATCCACGGCTTTTCCCTCTCCGGTGAACCTGGCTATTTCCGTATGGGAGACCACCTCGCCCACTTCAATCTGGACGGTGTCGCCTGCTCCATGGCTGTCTGCTACGACATCCGCTTCCCGGAACTGATCAGAAGGGAAGCTCTGATGGGCGTCGACCTCTTCTTCGTCCCCGCCGCATGGCCAAAGATCAGGAACACCCACTGGGTACGCCTCAATCAGGCAAGAGCCATTGAAAACCAGTTCTACCTCGCCGCTGTCAATCAGGCCGGCCGCTCGGGCGGACTGGAATATGCAGGAAATTCCCTCCTCCTCGATCCATGGGGCGAAGAAATCTGCCGCCTCGAAGATGAAGAGGAAATCGCTTTCGGCCGCATCGATACGGACGTCATTCAGGAAGTCCGTTCACAGATCAATGTATTCCGCGACAGAAGACCGGACATCGACAAAATCACTGCCGAATAATTTCCGCTATATAAAAAAATAAAAAAAGACTGCACGCAATCTGCTGCATGCAGTCTTTTTTTTATGGCTCTTAGAAGTGATAGTTGAGGCCGACGCCAAGGCCGCCTTCGTTCTTGACATCATCTCTGTCATAGTAGGTGTAGTTGACATCCACATCAAACGATGTCGGTACGAGATCGAGCTGGAGTCCTGCTTTGTATTCGCGTTCTTCGCTGGATACTTTGAGGCCTGCATAAGCATCGACTGGTCCTAAGACGTTTGCGCGTCCTTCAACAAGTCCGAAAAGTTTTGCATCTCTGTCATAATAGTTTCTGTTGCCTGCGCCGATATAGAGGTGGCCGATTTTGTACTTCGCATACACATCCGTTTCATTGCCTGCATGGTTCCAGTGCCGGTATTCCGCGCCCACGACTACTTTCGGGATCGGTTTGATTTCAATATGAGCACTATGGATGCCGTCTTTGGCTGCATTGTAGCCATAGCCGACTTCCGTGTCCATGATATCTACGCCTGGTACAAGGGCATGCGCTGTGCCTGTCCCAAGGAATACCGCTGCCAGCACTGCTGCCGCTGTAATTGCCAATTTCTTCATGAGGACTCCTCCTTCCGCCTAGGTTTTCCTTTATACATTTATTATATACTATCTGTAGTATATAATTAATTGGAAAATGGCATATTTTTGAATTCAAGGACTTTATTTTATAATGCATCTCCCAATTTGTCAAATTGCTTTTTTGACCTTGACAAGTCATTCCTCATGGGGGATCCTTTTCCCGAAAGACATGGGCCATGCACCTCCATTCAAGGGCATCTTTACAGAGTCTTATGAAAGGAAAGAATGACCAGCGCTTATGGAACTGGAAATTTCCACCCGCATGATATCAGCTGAATCATAGCGGAGCATGGAAACAAGAGATCCGCGCGTGCCTTGCTTAAAATTCATATCGCTTGGATTGTAATGACCGAGACGAATGCATAGTTCAGAATAGCTGGCATCCTTCGGGGGATGCTTTTTTATTTCCCATATCCTGATCCCCATTTAGGGCGCATTCTGTTTTGGAATGCGCTCTTTTTCGTTCCCGCTCGTTGCAGAAAAGCCTTCAGGAGTTTCTCCGGAAAGGATGCTGTAATGATGATTATCTGCCATGAAATTGGCGAACTGAAAGATTTCGTCCGCCGCTGTAAAAAAGAAGGAAAATCCATCGGACTCGTAACGACCATGGGCGCTCTCCATGAGGGACACGCTTCCCTCATCCGTGCCGCCAGAAAGGAAAACGACATCGTCATCACGACCGTCTTCGTCAATCCGACCCAGTTCGGCCCGAATGAAGACTATGACGCCTACCCCAGGAGGCTTGAAAAGGACAGTGCGCTTGCTGAAGCATGCGGAGCCGACCTTCTTTTTGCACCGGCTCCTTCTGCCATGTATCCGCACGAAGAGATGACCTGGGTCGAAGTCACCGGCCACGTGACGATGATCCTCTGCGGCCGCACGCGCCCGATCCATTTCAGGGGCGTCGCAACGGTCTGCGCCAAGTTCTTCAACCTGACCGAATGCGACCGCGCTTACTACGGCCTCAAGGATGCGCAGCAGACACAGGTCCTCCAGCGCATGGTCAAAGATCTTTTCATGAATGTGGAACTCCGCCTGATGCCGATCGTACGCGAGGAAGACGGCCTTGCCAAGAGCTCCAGGAACGTTTACCTCTCGCAGGAAGAAAGAAAGGCAGCTCTCGTCCTTTCAAGAAGCCTTGCCCACGCCAAAGAAGCTTTCCAGAAGGGCGAAAGAAACAAGGATGCCCTCCTGACTATCGTTAAAAATGAAATCGAAGAAGAGCCGATGAGCGACATCAATTACGTGGAAATGTATGAAATGCCCGGCCTTGCAGAGCTTCCTGAAACGATTGAAGGAAATGCCCTCCTTGCTGTCGCTGTCCGCTTCGGCAAGACAAGACTCATCGATAACGTAATCCTGGAGGCAGAATAATGACTTATA
>OGGU01002188.1_pt1 | contig 10157 bp, 6 predicted proteins | sample 1571241 | NCBI WGS metagenome assembly OGGU01 (sample SAMEA2581934, study PRJEB24529) | metagenome | biome: Human gut stool | place: China | collected 2011
AGCACCGGGGGTACCGCTCCGATAATCGGTCCGATCAGCGGAATCATTTCAACAATTCCGGCAAGGAAGCCAATCACAAGCGGGTACGGTATGTTCATGGACCACATGCCAAGGAAAACAACGATGGACATCAATATGGAAAGAAGGAGCTGCCCTCTTATATACGCATTCAGCACAAAATGGATTTCTCTGAATAATTGTGTCAGGTGTGCATGATATCTGTCAGGAAATATACCGATGAAAGAAGAAATAAAAGCGCCTCCTTTTTTCATCATATAAAATGTGACAAATGGTACGACGATCAGCTCAATAATCGTGCTGGCAAAACTGAAAATCGCGGAAAGACTGAATTGTGCAAGCTTTAATGTATATTCCCCTACATCCTGAACAAATCTTGATATCAGATTTTTGGCCTCTGGCGGCAGTAAATCCAATTGGTACTGGCGTTCGATTTCCGGTATGGCAAGCTGTGCCGTATCAAGCATCCCCGGAACACTTTTTATAAATTCCCTGAATTCCTTGATGAACGGAACAAACACATGAACTGCAATAAGATATATGACCGCAACAAAAACTGCAAATGATATCAGGATAGCTGCATCATAAGGAAAACGTTTTATTCCCAGGCGCCCTGCTCCTTTATAAATAAAGCGGGCCAGAGGCGTTAAAAGAATAGTAATAATTAAAGAAGTAATGAATGGGAATAAAACTATAGGTGCTTTAATTATTAAAACGCAAAACATGGCTACAATAACAACACGAAGCCAAAACTCAGCGCCCCACCTCATTTAAAATCCCTCCTGAAAAAAAGGATTGCTTTCTTTTTCATAACCCACTGTCGTTATCTCGCCATGCCCTGAAAGCACGCGGACCGAATCAGGCAGCTGGAACAGATTTTGCATGATATTTGTCAATAATTCTTTCAGATTCCCGCCGGGGAAATCAGTTCGTCCAATGGACCCCTGGAACAGCGAGTCCCCGGTAAAAACGATTCCCTCATTTTTCAGATAGAAGGAAATCCCTCCCGGCGTATGACCGGCGGTATCAAGAACTGTAAATTCCAGCCCGCAGGTCTTGATTATATCTCTGTCTTTGACCCATACATCTGCAGGCTTGCAGACAATGGGTTCCGGCAGAAAATCAGATAAATTCATATTCGGATCACGGAGAAGCTCCTCGTCTCTTTTATCCATGTAAAACTTGGCATCAGGAAAAGCTTCCCGCAGCTGATTCAAACCTGCCAGATGATCCACATGTGCATGCGTCAGGAGAATGGATTCCAAGATTATTTTCTTGTCATTCAATTCGCTGATATATTTATCTGGTGAAAAAGAAGGGTCTATTACTACACCATGTAAAGTTTTTTCATCATAAACAATATAAGTGTTTGTCGCAAACGGCCCAAGAGTCATATATTCAATTTTCACTGGTATTCTCCTTTCAAAGGAATATTAGAAATTCCTTTTGCTGTCCAGGAGAATCGTAACAGGTCCGTCATTCTCCAGATTGATTTTCATATAGGTCTGAAACTCTCCTGTCTTGACATGCACTCCGGAATCTCTGCACCTCTCAACGAGCTGGTTATATAATTCATTGGCACGTTCCGGAGCTTCCGCTTCAAAGAAACTGGGACGTCTCCCTTTTCTCATATCACCATATAAAGTGAATTGCGATACAATGGCAAGCTCTCCATTCACATCTTTGAGAGAAAGATTCATTTTCTGGTTTTCATCTTCAAAAACTCTCATATTCATAACTTTATCGGCAATATAATTTACATCATTATCATTATCTTCCTTACCGACCCCAAGAAGAACGACTAGTCCCTTTCCCGTTTCGGAGACTTCTCCGTTTTCAAGAGTGATTTTGCACCAATTGCATCGTTGTACGACTGCTCTCATAATTCAGGCCTCTCCCTGCTGTGCTGATCTCATACGGCGTACAGAATGAACGCCCTTGATTCGTCTGACTTTTGTCATAATATAATCAAGCTGCTGGAGATCCTTGATCTGGATTCCCAGATTCATTACAGCCATACCACTATTTTCTACTTTTACATTTGCAGAAGAAACTGACAACTTCATTTCAGTCAGTGCCGCCAGAATATCTGCCATCAAACCTGTACGGTCATAACTGATAACTTCAATGGTTACAAGGAAAACTCCGCCAGACTGATCTTCCCAGGATACATCAATCATCCGGTCCTTGTCAGGGAAATTAACAGCATTCGGGCAGTCCACACAGTGTACAGATACGCCCCTTCCCCTTGTAACAAAGCCTACTATGTTATCACCAGGTACCGGATTGCAGCACTTGGCCAAATGTACGACAAGACCTTCCTCTCCTTTTACGAGAATGCCGCTGTTGGATCTGGTCTTTACGCTGCGCATTTTCAGGTTTTCAAGATCTTTTGCCGTTTTCTGCGCAGTATTTTTCTGTGCATTCAGTTCTTTTTTGTATACTTCGGGAAGCTTGAGTATGACGCTCTTGGATGGGATTCCACCATATCCTACAGATGCAAGAAGATCCTCTTCCGTAATATTATTGAAAGTTTTGGCAATATCTTCAAGCCTGTTCTTCTGTGTCAGTTTCTTCCATTCAAATCCAAGACGGTCTGCTTCCTGGATCAGAAGCTCCTGGCCGCGGGCAATATTCTCCGGTTTATTTTCCTTCTTGAACCAGCTCCTGATTTTAGCTTTACTATCAGCTGCCCCAACCATATTGATCCAGTCATAGCTAGGTTTTCCCGTCTTTGATGTTATAATCGAAACAATATCGCCATTCTTGAGTTTTGTATCGAGCGGGACAATCTTATTATTTATTTTTGCCCCAACACATCTGTTGCCGACCTCCGTATGAATCCTATATGCGAAATCGATCGGGATCGACCCTTTAGGCAGATTGGTGACATCACCTTTTGGTGTGAATACGAATACCTCGTCTGAAAATACATCGAGTTTCAATGCATTCATGAACTCTTTCGGATTGCTGGTATCCTGCCATTCGAGAATCCTGCGGAGCCAGCTGATTTTCGTATCAAAATCCTTTGAACCGGCCTGTTTCCCTTCCTTGTAGCGCCAGTGGGCTGCTACACCATATTCAGAAATATGATGCATTTCCCATGTTCTTATCTGGATTTCAACCGGCTGTCCCTTAGTACCGATGACTGTTGTATGGAGGGACTGATACATATTAGGCTTAGGAACAGCGATATAATCCTTGAACCTGTTAGGCAGCGGTTTCCAAAGCGTATGCACAATTCCCAAAATTGCATAACACTGCGGAATCGTATCGACAATAACCCTGACTGCATACAGATCATAAATCTGGGATAAGTCCTTGCCATCCCTCTTCATTTTCTTATATATGCTGTAAAAATGCTTCGGTCTTCCCGTTATTGTTGCCTGGATTCCGGCCTTCTCTATGTTTTCGTGAAGGACTCTCATCGTATCATTAACGATTTCTTCACGGGCCTTCCTCTTCTGCTTCATCTGACGGACAAGGTCATAATATTCATCCGGATGCAGGTAATGGAAGCACAGATCTTCCAGCTCCCATTTGATATTGTAAATACCAAGACGGTGAGCCAGAGGAGCATATATTTCTATCGTTTCTCTTGCTATACGCTGCTGCTTGTCCTTGCGGAATACGCCGAGCGTACGCATATTGTGAAGTCTGTCAGCCAGTTTTATAACGACAACTCTGATATCCTTAGCCATCGCCAGGAACATTTTCCTGAAGTTTTCCAGCTGCTGATCTTCCTTATCCTTGTAATGGAATTGAGAAAGTTTCGTGACACCGTCTACAAGAAACGCAACTTCATCTCCGAAGAGCATTTTTATATCATCGAGTGTGTAATCCGTGTCTTCCACTACATCATGAAGGAGTGCCGCAATGATTCCCTGCGTATCAATTTCGAGTTCAGCCAGAATATATGCGACTGCGAGAGGATGGACAATATATGGTTCTCCGGTAGCCCGGATCTGTCCGCTGTGTGCTTTGTCTGCAAGTTCATATGCCTCTCTGATGGCTTCAAGACTTTTCTTGTCAGTTATGTACGTCTTGACCTTATCAATCAGCTTCTGGTACTCTGCTGCTTCTTCTCCGGCAAAATCTTTCTTTTCATGCTGTTTTTTTACATATTCATCCTGATGAATCAGGAACTCTGCCAGAGTCGAGGCAGACGCATCTGTATGTATCGTCTCTTCATTCAGGTTCTTATTGAAGACTGCCGCTTTGGTATTAACGTTCTTGCTGACCGGAGTGCGTACATTCTCTTGCTCCGTCACTGCCTGCGTTCCGTCTTTTTCGATATTTTTATCCATAATATCCTCTCCTTAGCGCATATGCCTTCTGTATACCGAAGATGAGAGCAAATCCATCTTTTTATTGACCATCTGGAACTGATAGAATTCTTCACCATCGAAATTATATCTGGATATTAACCGCAATTCTTCAAACACCGCCAGCGCTATATCAATATCAGCAGCATCGAATCCGGTTCCTTCTGTCAGGAGCCGCTTAACGTCTTCTGCCAGGCGAGGTTCCCGTAGTATACTCCTGATTTTGCGATACACGTCTGCCAGAAAATCCCTGGTTATTATTCTTTTCTTGTCTACCCGTATATCTTTGCAGATCAGCTGGACGTGTTCACCATACCATTCATGGATTTCCGGTTCAAAGACTATATTAATATTGTCTCCGGCTCTGCATGGCTGCGGTTCTCCGGCTCCCCAGAATATAGCATCAATAAGATCGGAATTTTTCCCCAGCTGACATTTAAAATGCCGCTTGTCTGCGCCTATGTATCTGGCGGTCTCAACAAAAATGTTATTTGAAGCAAATAAAGGCTTTGGGTTATCGCAGCCGCATGGTTCCAATAAGTCTAATGACTTAACGAAATCTACCGTTAATTTTTCTACCGGAATCACTTCTTCAATATCCAAAACCGGTATGCAGTCTTCTTCTGTCAGATGTTCCTTTGCGTACTCATTCATCCGCTTCCGGAACTCTTCAATATTCTCAGCCTTGATAGAAAAGCCGGCTGCCATTTTGTGGCCTCCGAATTGGATCAGAAGATCTGACTGCGCTGCGAGGGCTTCATAAATATTAAATGCCGGTATACTTCTGCAGGATCCTTTACCGATCCCGTCATTAACAGTAATCACCAGAACCGGGCGATGGAGTTCATCCAGGATACGGGAAGCTACAATTCCGATAACGCCCGGATGCCAATTAGGACCGTCTACAACGATCGCCATGTCTTTTTCAATGCCTAATTGTTTTATACGTTCTTCCACCTGCGTGCAGATGTCTTTTTCTATTTCCCGTCTCGTGACATTTGTACTGCACAGCCTTTCAGCCAGCTGCTGTGCTTCCTGCGTCGAATCTGTGATCATGAGCTCGACGCCTTCTTTGGCATGCGATATTCTCCCGGCCGCATTGAGGCGTGGTGCAAGGCCGAAAGAAATCTGATCCGCATGAGTAATGCTTTGTGTCGTATCCTTTATAAGCCCGGCAGCCTGAATTAAAGCAAAAAGCCCCTTTACCGGAGTGGACAAGAATCTTTTCATGCCTTCTTTAACTATAATCCGATTCTCCCCTGTCAGGGATACTACATCAGCTATAGTGCCAAGAGCGGCCAGTTCTATATTATCTGTATAACTGACTCCATATTTTTTCAGCATGAGTCCTCTGCAAAGAGTAAATGCGACGCCGCATCCCGCCAATTCTTTATATGGATAACCGCAGTCAGACTGGTGAGGATTCAAAACCGCAATGCACTGCGGAAGATTTTCCGGAGGCGTGTGATGATCGGTAACTATGATATCTATCTTCCCCTGGAATTCCTTGATCAGGTCTGCCGAGCTGATCCCGCAGTCCACTGTAATTAACAGCTTAAAGCCATCATTGGCTAATTTTTCGACAGCTTTCGCGTTAAGCCCGTATCCTTCAGATTCCCTATGAGGAATATAGAAGCCGACATCGGCCTTAAGGCTCTTAAGCCCCCGGTATAGAATCGATGTCGAGGTAATCCCGTCCACATCATAATCGCCAAAGATCACAATGGTTTCACCGTTTTCAATAGCCTGCTGGATGCGGGCAACGGCTTTGTCCATATCTTTCAGCAGGAACGGGTCGCTCAGCGGCGGTTCCTCTTCCAGCAATGCGGCGGCAGCCTGCGGCTGGGCAATACCGCGGCAGGCCAGCACCCTGGCCAGCAGCGGGCCATAACCGGCGGCCAGGAGCGCACTTTCCCCTGCGGTATCGGCGTTTTTCAGCTGCCAGGCACGATAGTTCATAATTGTCTTGCTCCTGTTCCTTTATCTACTTTCACCGGTTTTATTTTGCACCAAAATCTGCTGCAAAGTCATGGGTCAGGCCGTCCTGGTTCAGCATGGCTTCCAGCGTATCGATTTCGGTGGAAACATCCATGCTAACATCCTGCAAAAGGGTATCGTACAGCTTTTCATATGCCGTATTCAGGGTGTGCAGAATACCCACGATATCACGCCGGATTTCCTGCGCGTTCTGGGTAGCGCTTTCGCCCAACCCCAGCGCGGTGTTCAGCAGCTTGCGGGTAGTGGGCATATAATATTCGCGGTAGCGGCGCACCCGCGGCAGCTGTTCCGGGTGGTTATGCACAAACCCCATGATAGCCGCGCAGGTTTTGCGCATCTGCACCAGCTCTTCATCTGCCTGGTCCCCCAGGCGGCCCTGGCAGGTTTTGAGGTAGTTCAAAAAGTCTGCCCCATCGCGGCGGAACAGCTCTTCATCGGTCAGCGCGGGCTGAGCCGCTTTGGGCTGCACCGGTGCCGCGGCGGGCGCAGAGTGGTACATCGTTTCGTCCAGGTACAGCGTTGTTTCTGCCTCATTCATGCAGGCGTTGGGGTAATGGCCTTTGGCCAAAGCATTCCGCAGGTCTTTGCGCACCTTATCGGCGCGCACCACGCTGCTGCGGGTCAGCTCCGGCAGCTCCGCCGTAAAGCCGTGCATGCCGCGCAGGTAGCGGCGCAGACGGCCAAAATAGTTTGCTGCGTGGCAGCCTGCGTACCCCATGACAAAAAATCCCAGCGTGCAGGCGGTAAACGTCGGAGCCAGAATATTGAACACCGGCATTGCGCTCCACAAGCTTGCATCATTGGGTGCCACACCGGCAAGGGCGGCCATAACCAGCGCAGCAATGGCAAAGCAGCCGCCGAACACCCAGCCCAGCACGCCCATGGTCATCCAGCCACCGTAATGCCCGGCCAGGCTGTTATCCAGCTTACGGCGGTAGGCAATAAAGCTGTTCTGTTCCGGCCTTTGCGCGGCCCGGTTCAGGGAATCCCCCACACTGTCCAGTGCGCCGGCAATACCGGAAAGCACCGTGGAACTGATGTCCAGCCCAAAGTTGACGGCACCATCCACCAGGTCATTCAGATTCTGCTGGCGGCGGTCACCTTTTTTATCATACGGGTGATTGTTGGGCATAGCGGTTCCTCTTTCTCTTCTCACTCTTTACGTTTCTTCACACGTTTCGTTATTTCAACATCTTGCCAGGCTTTATCCGGGGCGTACTGCTGCATCAGGGCAGCGGCGCAGCGCACACCGTCCACGGCGGCGGTCATAATGCCGCCTGCGTAACCGGCACCCTCGCCGCAGGGGTAAAGCCCCGTCAGGCCGGTGCACTGGAAGTTATCCCCGCGCAGCAGGCGCACCGGGCTGGACGTCCGGGTTTCCAGCCCCGTCAGCACGGCATCCGGTGCCTGGTAAGCCCGCAGCTTGCGGCCAAAGGCGGTAATGCCATCCCGCAGGTCGGCGGCCAGTTCCCCCGGCAGCAGGCTGCCAAGGTCGCAGGGGGTCACGCCGCGGGGGTAGGTAGGCTGCACCGCCCCCAGCTCCAGTTTGCCGCGGCCTGCCAGAAAGCTGCCGACCGTTTCTGCCGGGGCAAGGTATCCCCCGCCGCCCGCACGGTAAGCGGCCTGTTCCAACTGGCGCTGAAATGCGACCGCCTTGACCGGGTCGTTATCAAAATCGCGGCCATCCACGCTGACCACCACGGCGGCATTGGCGTTGCGGCCATCGCGGGCATGGTAGCTCATTCCGTTGGTCACCACGCCGCCATCCTCGCTGGCGGCGGCGCACACCTGACCGCCGGGGCACATGCAGAAGGTGTACACGCACCGCTGGCCCACATGCTGGCTAAGCTGATATTCGCCCCGCGGCAGGGCCGGGTTCCCGGCAGCACCGTGGTAAAGGCTCTTTTCAATTTCTGTTTGCAGATGTTCCGCGCGGAATCCCACCGAAAACGGTTTGCATTCCAGCGGCAGGCCCATGGTATGCAGCACGGCAAAGGTATCCCGCGCGCTGTGGCCCACCGCCAGGATCAGCTGGTCGCAGAGGATGCTGCCCGCCGTGGTAGTAATGCCGCACAGCGCGCCGCCGCTGGTCTGCAGGCCGGTCAGCGCCGTGTTAAAGTGTACTTCCCCGCCAAGGTTTTCGATCTCAGTGCGGATGCTGGTAATAACGCCGCGCAGCAGGTCAGTGCCCACATGGGGCTTTTGCCGCCAGGCGATATCCGCCGGGGCGCCGTGCTTCAAAAAGGCGTCCGTCACAAAGCCACACAAAGGGTCCCCCACGCGGGTGGTCAGCTTGCCGTCCGAGAATGTTCCTGCGCCGCCCTCGCCAAACTGGATATTGGCGTTGGGGTCCAGCGCGCCGGTCTGCTCAAACTTTTGCACAGCGGCCACACGGTCCGCCAGGGCCGGACCGCGCTCCAGCACAATGGGGTGGTAACCATTGCGGGCCAGCAGCAGGGCCGCAAACAGCCCCGCCGGGCCCAGTCCGCACACCACAGGGCGGTGCGCAAGCGGCTGCGTACCCGCGTGCAGGGTAAAGTCTGCCCGGCGGTGCAGGACAGCGTCCGGGCAGCGGGCTGCAAGGGCGGCCTCCTCCCCGGGCTGCTTGAGGGTGACCGCCACGGTATATACCAGTTTGGGCTGGCCGTGGCGGGCATCCACCGAAAGCTTTGCCACGCCGGTGTGCTCTACCTTGCTGCGGGGCACCCGCAGAGTGTGCAGCGCCTTTTCAAATGCCTGCGGCTCTGCGGCAGAGAGGGGTAGGCGGATGTTGCGAACCAGAATCATTTGTTGTGTTTTCCTTTAAATTTAGTTGCTTTCAATGCGGCATTGCAGCACATAGCTGCCCAGTGCAAAAATCTTGCCGTTGGAGGGCACATATAGCCGACAGGCAATGTTTTGCTGGCCAGTGGCCACGGCAAAGTCCTCGGCGTCGATCTCAATGACCACCTGCTCGGGGGTCAAAGTTTCCATAGCGCCCTTGGGGCCGCAGAGGATCACGTTCATCAGCCGCTCGGTCTCCACCGTCAGCTGATAGGTGGCGGGCAGATTGACCACCTGCACACAGCTGGAGGGCAGGTTCATGGTCTTGGTCTCCAGCCCGGAGCAGTCAAAGCTGACCGTGATGGTGGAGATATTGTCCAGCAGATAGATATCTGTCGGCAGCTCGATGGGCATCTCGTACACCTTGTTCAGACTGAATGTGGAAAGGTCGATGGTGCCGATGGACAAAGTGGACAGTGCATCGATCTTTTCTGCCGGGCCTGCCACCTTGAGCTGCTTGCAGCTGAGGGCATAGCTCAGCACCGAGTTATCGAACCCGCGCGGCGCGTTGATAAAATTCACCTTCACCGGCAGGGTCGCCGTCTTGTACACTTGCAGCGTCACGTCCACATTGCTTTCTTCCAGCGTGGTGTACTGGAACTTGACCTCTTTGCCGCCGCTGGTGTAGAAGCGCAGAGGGGTGTTCAGCGTGACCGACTCGGTCAGTTCGCTGCTGTAAGATGCCTCGGCGGTGCAGGTAGCCACCTTGCTCAGCTCGCTGCTGGGGCCGGACAGGGTGACGGTCTCCTTGGAGACCTCGGTACTGTAAAGGATATAGCCGTCTGCAATGCGCAGATAGTTGGTGGTAGCGGTAACGGGCAGGGTCTTTTCCTCCACCACGTCAAACACCACATCCACCGTGTTGTCGCTGCCTTCCATGGTCACGGTCACACCATTGAGCAGACCGTTTGCGCCGCGTACTAGCAGCCGCAGGGTCTTTTCGCCGCTGTCGCGTACGCTGGAAAAATCCGGGTAGACCACAAAGTCGGAAGC
>OGGU01002200.1_pt1 | contig 10100 bp, 9 predicted proteins | sample 1571241 | NCBI WGS metagenome assembly OGGU01 (sample SAMEA2581934, study PRJEB24529) | metagenome | biome: Human gut stool | place: China | collected 2011
TTGCGGAGAGCGACGCGCCGCGAATCACGCCAACAGCCAGCAGGAGAAATTTCTATCCACGCTCTCCTTGCGGAGAGCGACAGTTTTGCCGGAGCCTTGCGGGCCACAGAAAACCATTTCTATCCACGCTCTCCTTGCGGAGAGCGACGGGCCAGCCCTCATCTGTGTATAGCTTAATCATCATTTCTATCCACGCTCTCCTTGCGGAGAGCGACAGCCCGCACTCTATCAACTGTATGATACATATGCATTTCTATCCACGCTCTCCTTGCGGAGAGCGACTGACTTGACATTTCATCAAAGATGATGTATCATATTTCTATCCACGCTCTCCTTGCGGAGAGCGACTGCTCGCCGCGCGTTGGGTTTTGTTGACCCAGATATTTCTATCCACGCTCTCCTTGCGGAGAGCGACCGCCCAACGTTTTACGACATTGTACAACGTACTTATTTCTATCCACGCTCTCCTTGCGGAGAGCGACCATACAAGTTAAGAATACACCAAAAGCAAGAGAATTTCTATCCACGCTCTCCTTGCGGAGAGCGACAGCAAAAGTGCACAAAACAGTGGGGCACTTTTGCGCATATGAAACAAATTTTATGGGGATTGCATCTTCATGCTGACAGGCAAGGCTGTATTTTACCCTTTCTGCCCCTGTTTTTTCCATATTTTCTGGTGCGAATGAACCGGGAATTTTATGATTGCCTTCCCCTCGCACTAAGCAAACAAGATTCCATCCTGATCAAAATCCGGGTGCAGACCCACATGCTCGACTTTGCTTTTGTAATGGTTTCCCAGTTGATAAAAGCGCAGGCTGTCCGATTCCGAATCGATCAGTTCGGTCAATTTTGCTTTGAACATCGTGTATTGCGCGGCATCCAGCAGACACTCAAATACGGAGTTTTGCACCCGCTGGCCGTAGTCTACACAGACTTTTGCTACTTTGCGCAGCCTGCGACGACCGGCGGCTGTTTCGGTGTTGACATCATAGGTTACAAGCACCAACATAACGGCACCTCACTTCCAGAAAAACGGTGGGTACACTTCCAGGTCGCCGCGCAGAGCACGGGCCAGCAAAAGCGCCTGAACATAGGGCACCAGCCCCCAGGGCAGTTTTTCTTTCAAAAACGGATGGGTGATCTCTTCCTTCTTTTTGTTCTGCCATGCGGTCAGGAAAGCTTTGCGGCCATCATCCGTCAGCAGTACGGCACTATTTTCCTGTTTTTGCAGGTGTTTTGCCGTGATGATCTTTTGATTGATGTAGCTGATGACCAGCCGGTCTGCATAAACCGCCCGCAGTTCTTCCATCAGGTCAAGTGCCAGACTTTTGCGGCCGGGGCGCGGGCGGTGCATAAAGCCAACATAAGGGTCCAGGCCCACAGCGGTCAAGGCGGATGCACACTCCCGCGCCAGCATGCTGTAGGCAAACGAAAGCAGCGCATTCACATTGTCCAGCGGTGGACGGCGGCTGCGGTCCTCAAACACAAAATCCTGCTTTTGCTGCAGAATCAGGTCATTCAGGCAGTCAAAGTAGCGCTGGGCTGCCTCGCCTTCCAGGCCGCGCAGCTGTTCCGGATCATCGCTGGTCTGTATCAGCGGCAGCGCGGCGGCCAGCTGGGTGGAGGTGCGTTTCAGTTTTTCGACCGGGACACGCTGGGGATGATCGCGGGTTGCGCGTTCCAGCACCCAGCGTGCGTTATACACTTTACCAAGGATAAAGCTCCGGGCATAGCGACAGCTCTGGGCCGGGTCATCCGACACGCGGTACTGCGCCTGACGCAGCAGCACATTGCCGCGTTCTTCCCCCACGGTGCGGGCCTGAAATCTGCCATACGGGTCAAAAAAGCAAAGGTCAATGCCCCGCCGGGCACAAGCTCCCATCAAAGCGGGGCTGGCACCCGCGTAAGTAAAGCAGACGATGCCTTCCAGCGTATGCAGGGCATAGCGGTGGGTTTCCTGCTTATTGCGGGTAACAACAAGGTTTTCGCCATCCAATGTCAGGTAAGCGTCCTCATTGATGACAAACAGGGTGTTGAGCAGCTTTCTCATGGCGCGCCCTCCTCATCAATATGCTCCCGCAGATACGCCGCCGGGTCTGCCTGCTGATACAGCGCCGGCAGGCAAAGCTCTTTCAGTGAGCAGGCATTGCAATGCTTGCCGGGTTTGCTTTTTGGGGTATAGCCGCGCGCAAACAGGCGGTTCATCTCATCCGCCATGGTCTGCGCGGTGCTGCGCAGTTCCGGTGTCAGGGAAACATGTTCCCGCTGCCGGGTTTCTTCATAAAAGATTTCCCCTTCCGGCACCTCGCACACCAGCATTTCTTCCAGCGCCATGGCCTGTGCGCAGAGCTGCAAACGGTCGGCATCGTTTACCTTGCTGCGGCCATGCTTATATTCCACGGGCATGGGCTGCCACAGGCCGCGGCGGCCCTGCAATGACACGCCGTTTGGATCCTTGTGAAACTCTACCACATCGCAGTCGCCGGTCAGTTTTAAGCGGTGGCTGACGACCCTCATACCGCGGGCGATCAGCAAATCGCCGCGTTTTTCCGTCAGGGTAACATCATGGCAGCGGGTATGCTGCAGGCGGCCTTCGGCGGTGCGTTGGTTTTCGGACCATTGTTGTTCCAAGTACGCAAGTGCCCATTGGCGGCGGCAGAATGCAAAGTGCTGGATGCCAGACATTTGCAGATAGTCATCAGTATTCATCATACACTTCCGGTGTCAATCCGTTCAGGGTATCGCAAGTAATATTATAATCTTCCACCCGGTGTGCTTGTTCCACACTTTCTTTTCGCTCCACATGCAGACAGCGATGGACCTTTGCCGAGGAATACTGTCCGCTTTTGCAGTTATGACGCCACCAATACAGGCGAACCACCTCCATACTGCCATCCGGGCGGGCAGAGGAAATATCGTTTTCAAACAGTGTGCGCAGCGTTTCTTTGATGATTTCTGCATCTTCATCTGTAAAGCCGGTCTTTTCTGCCAGCTGGCAGTTAATGCTGCCAAAGGTTGTGTACACGCCAAAAGCCACACGGTGCTTCATACCCATGGTATCGCTTGACTTCTTTTCGCCAGTCGTACCGTTTACGCTCTTTGTGATCTGGATATCATCGACATCAATCGGGTCCACGCTGAAAGCCGGATGAATAGATACCGGGCCGCGCACGCCAACGGAAACACCATCGCCCTTGGATTCTTTCCCCTTAAAGGCAAACACCTGGCCAAAGCTGCGCACATCCAACCAGGTTTCACAGGCAGCCTTTGCATAAGCATCTTTATCTTTTTCAGCCTTTTTCACTGCTGGGCAGCCGTCTGCACGGTCTTTCAGGCTTTTGAAGCCATCATTGCAGCGGTCGTCCGACTGGACAAACACATTCTGGCCAAGGTCCATCATGCGGTTGCGGATCTTGCGTTTCAGGCACACATCCGAAATTTCACCCAGTCCTTCATACGTTTCGCGCGGGCGGTTTCCGTTCAGCGGGTCACCGTTCGGGTTCGCATGGTTTACAGCAATCACCAGTGCAAAGTCGATTTTATTCTGCAGCACAGCCATCTTTTATTCCTCCTGCTTTTTTGCTTTCGCTTTATATTCTGCATTTTCAGCCTTAAAGTCCATCATCTGGTCGGCATAGCCAACCAGATACAGCTCACCAAGTCTTTTGTTCGTAAAGTTTTCTGTGCCAATCTTATGTAATAATTCTTGCATCATCGCATACCTTTGGTTATCCATTCCGTTACGGTTTTTCATTCTGTTCAGGTACGGATTTAATTTTTTATCCAAAAGAAGTGTTGTTGCTGCCGGGTGCAGAGCAAACGCGGTTCTTAAACGCTCTGCATTTGTCAAACGTTTTTCGTTCTCATTTCCTAGCTGAATCAACGCCCGTCTTTCAATCTGTTCTGCACAGGCTAAAATTCTCCCAAACAAATAGCTTCGGTCTTTAATGGTTTCATCAACATTCATCGGATAATCCACCTTCTTATTTCTATGATAGTACCCACGCACAAGGGCACAGGCAATGTTTTGTGTTTTTTGTTGTTCCCAATAATCCAGGCCAATGCTGTTTGTTGCCCGATCTACCGCGCTGATCATCAAATCCCGCGGGAAGCGCTCCCCATTGGTAATACAGGGAATCAGTCGTTCGATTGTCGCTTGTTTCAGCTTTGCATCCACTTTTTCGCCATAGGCTGCTTTTGCAATGTCCGCCGGGGCAGGCGCACCAACAAAGACAACTTTCTTGATCTTGGGCTTTTTGCCCAGTTCCGTCGGCTCCTCTACACTGCGGTATTCCAGCTGCCATTGGAACGTATCGTGCCAATCCTTTATATTGGCAAGCAACTTAGAGCCCTGCAGTTCCTGATAGTACCGGATGGACAACCGGCCAGGTGTAGCAGAATCCAAAATCATGACCGCCGTTTGGGAATTGTCCTTCAACTGGTGCTGATACCCCAGAATGGCCCGGTTAAACTGCCGTGCAATTTCTTCTTGGGTATCCGCAGGCCACCTTTCTGTATCTTCCTCAAAATCGTCCCAATCATCGCCTGCTAGTGGATTATATTCCTGGGCAATATCGAAAGTATCCCCCAGCACATTGGGTACTGCTTCGTTCTGTGTTCCCCAAACAAGTACAGTCTGGTCCCCTGTATTTACCCCTTGCTTGCTGACCAACCATCGCAAGGCGCTGTGTGCCTTTTGGGTTGTTTCATAACCAATCGAAAGTGCCTGCGCTGCATCCGCAAAGCGCCCGCGGTAAGTATAATTCGTATTGTCATTGCTGGATATCAGCTTTGCACGGTCACCTGGGTTGCGGATCTTATACGGGCTTAATGTAGAAACCGGCATTTTGATTCCCTGAACTGTGCAATAGTCAATATCTTTTAACTGTGTTTCATAAAAGCGGATAAAGCTTTCTCGGACTGTTGTATCACGCGACAAATCAACATTGTCAACGCGGAACCGGACAAAAGATTCCGTCTGGTCACTACCGGTCAGCGTATCCAAAATAGGGGGCTTGTCTTCTTTGTTTCCCTGCCATTTTGTTGGCAGAGTTCCATTTTCATCTATAAACAAAATATTTGCCTTGACCAGGTCTGCGATCAGGCATTCTTTTTCCAGGTAGTGCAGGACTGTACACACAGCCGGGTGGGCATAAGGAGATGTACACCACGCTTGTAACTGCTTGTGGTAAAGCGGCCATCCGGATTCTTTACTACCACCAAAAGTGGGATAATCTGCTGCAATATATTGCAGTTTATCCACTAGCGGGTGCGGCACCATGCCGGATGTCCGCGCCGAAGATTCCTCTGTGCAAGGAATGATCGTTGTCCTTTGATCTTGTGCCAGCAAGCCTGCATACTGAAAGTTTCCGTCCTTGTCCAGCTCCACTTCAATGTTGACCTGCTGCGTCGTGTGAGCCACCGGCAGTAGTGGAACTTTCCCAGGCTGCTGCTTTCCAATTTCTGACACGCTATTCTGGTAGGTTTTATAGCAATAGCTAAGCCAGCTCATTCCTGTATCACCTCCCTGTACAAATCATCGCAGTCGCTGACTGTTTCACCCAGCGTAAAGGTCTTCATCTTTTGCGGGTGGATATCGCGCACAATTTCGCATTCTTCCGGGCGGCAAAAACAGATTTTTCCGTTCTGCATTACCGGGTGCCAAAAGCGTTCCTGCATCACGCCTTTCCCGTTTTCGTCCGCATAGGTAATGCCGTGCTCCATTAGGCCTAGATCCAGGGATGAAACATCATCATAATGCCCTTTTCCCAGGCCAAAAATGCAGGGTTCAATATACCCCTGGCATTCGCGTGTTCCCAAAAAGATATCTCTTCTGCCGCCGCGTTCCAACATACGCTTTGCAATAGCGTAATGTTTGTTTTCATTGCGGTCTTTTGCCAGGTCTGGGCGATGTTCGTTCCATTCAAAATGTGCCCGCACCTGGTAGCAAACATCGGAAAGGTACGTATAGATGGAAAGATCGTTTTTTCCATTGTTATACATAATGGGACGGATACCTTTGGATTGTCTTTCAATCGGGTTCATCACGCGCAGTTCATCAATTACCCAGGTGAACGTTGGTTTCCAATAGCAGCTTTCATAAATGCCCTTCAATGCCTGGTAGGTGGGCACCGGGTAGCTGAATTTTTCGCCGCCTACGCGGGTAATTGGGTCGCTGAACAGTGCATAACGCCCATATACCTGCATGGATATTGAATTTTCGTATTGCAAAGTCTAACCCTCCTTGTTAAGCAAATTGTATCGGCATAAATCCGGGGCTTGTCTGAATTCCCTTTTCGTCATCGTAATATTCCTTGTTAAGAATTGTCACTGCCCCTTCTTTTACTGTGTACAGTGCGCCTTGATCTGCCAGGCGTATTTTTTCATTTGTTGTAATACCAACGGTAAAGCGTTGTGCGTCCCGCAGCATTTTGGGGGTAAGCGGTTTACTGGACGAAAGTCTTGTTGCCATATCCGCGCCATCTTCCCCATAGGGAACCACCACCGGCGTTGTAATGTCCTCCAAAGCATGGAAATTCCTTTCTGCCGTGGCAAACGCCTGCCGGAGCAAGTAATTGGGGAACTTTTGTTTTCCTGTTGTCTCTTTCCAGGCTAGCACACTTTCCCGATTATCTGACAAAAGGTCAAACAAATTCACTGTCTTTGGGGGAATGTACCCCTTTAATTCAACCGGATCGCCCATCCGTTCCTGTTGTTGGGACTCTGCATAATAAAGCTGGTAGTACCTCAAAATACTTTCCGGCTCTAACAGGTCCGCATCCCTTTGTAATTGCTGCAGCAGGTGCCGTGTGGCTTCCCTGCCGTTGCGCAGTTCCGGAAGTCGATCCAGATTTTCCAGATTGTAGGTTTTAACAAGATACACCGTGCGGCATTTCCTTTCCGCATTGCGGTTGCATCGGCCGGAAGCCTGGGCCACACTGGGCAGCGCTGCCATACTTCGAATGACGCAATCAAAGCTTACATCCACGCCTGCTTCTATCAGCTGACTGCTTACACAGATCAAACGTTCCTGACCGTGTAAGGTGTTTAATTTTTGCTTAACTTCTGCGATAACATCTGCACGGTGCTTTGCACACAGGTGCGTGGTCAGGCAGTAAAGTTGTGTATGTTCCGGCTGGCATTGTTTCAAAGCCTCAAACACCTTTTCGACCGCCGAACGGGTATTCAAGATGATCAAAATGCTGCCATTCTCGTCTTGCTTGCTCCGTACAAATTCTGCGAGTTCTCCTGCCTGAAATCCATTTCCTGTTTCGGGCACTTCAATCTTTGTCCTTCGGAACTGCGCAAAGCGCAGCTGGTAATCCGGGACCAGGTCCACCGGCGATGCAAACCGCAAGGGGTTTGCTACTTCGCTTAGCGCTGGCTGTGTTGCCGTACACAAAACAACAACGCACCCCAAATAGTACGCCAAGAAATTTGCCGCCTGGTTGAACAAGTATGTATGGCAAATGGGCAGGGACTGTATTTCGTCAAACACCAAGATAGAATTTGCCAGTGCTGCCATGCGGCGCACATTCTGCCGCCTGCTGCAAAACAGGGTTTGCAGCATCTGTACCATAGTTGTACATATCACCGGCGCTTCCTGCCAGCGTTCCAGCTGGCGGAGAATTTCGGGGTTCTCTGTATCCAGCACCGCATCCGTATGGTGCTCCAACAGATATTCACTGCCGCCTAATGCCTTTTTGAATTCCTGTACATTCTGTCCGATAATCGACCGGAACGGTGCAACATAGAAAATATGCCGGGCCGAAAGTTTTTTGGCCGCATGCACACAATATCGCAGCCCGGAAAATGTTTTTCCTCCGCCTGTTGGCACATACAAGCGGTAAATGCCCAGCTTTGCACATTCGCCTGCTGTCTTGCATTGCTCCGAAATTTCTGCACGCAAGGTATCTATTTTATGTCGGGGCTGCAAATTGTTCAGGAATGTTTCAACATTGCTTTCTATCAGATCCCATGGCGGAAGCTGCTCCGGGGGAAGGCATCCTTCTTGATTATAATAGTTGCCTGAATCCAACCAGTCTGCATCGATCAGGGCTGCAAACAAAAATCTGTGTGCCAACCCCAACATGACCTGATAGATACAAAGCCGCGGCTTCTTTCCTTCCTGCGTTCGAATTTTCCGCACAAGACATTCTACCTCCTGCGCAGCTTTGGCAAACATTTGCCGTATCTCTGTTTCACTTATGCAATCCGCAAAAAAGGCCCGGCAGCTTTCTTCATATAGCTCTTGAGCCTGCTCTGAATACATATGTTTTATCCAGGGTTCTACTCCACCCAGGTCGAAAACATCCATACGTTCAGAGTGATGGGATCCGATTGCCAATGCTGCCATTTGCGCAGTCAAGCGAGAAGGTGGTGAAGCCGTTTCTCCGCCATAATTTTCCCATAGCCACCGCATTCCGGCGCTGGAGTGATTGATTTTTTCGTTTGTTTGGTCTCTCAGATGTTTTTGCACGTTGCTATGAGATTTCCCGGCGTCATGGAGCCAGCCTGTAAGACGGCCCAAGTTTTCAAGTCCCAGCGGCTGGCACGCCCGTGCGCAGTACTCGGCCACGTTTTCACTGTGTTGTTTTAGGGATTGTATTTTCCAGACGCCTTTGATTTGTTTGGTATGACCGAGTAACATGGTAATCAGCTCCTTGTTTCTTTTATTATAGCAGATCACTCATCCCATAATTCGGACTTTCACTCCAGTTCTGCAATCTTTGTCATACTATCCAAATTTATCCATGTAGAATTGTTAGCTATTCCCATTAGCAGATATTTTTGATAAAATAAGATCTCATAGGGTTTATGAATTCACTTTCGCATATTACTTGTTCATCTTACCGAAAAATCATTTACGTAAGGAGTGAAAAGCCATGAAAAGGAAGTTATTCTCATTTTCCGCCAGTGTTATCACCGCAATAATGCTTACTGCTTGTGCTGCAGCGCCAGAAAATAAACCTGCTTCCTCCGCTGCTCTTTCCCCGACCAGTGAAGCTGTTGCCACAGCTATACCATCATGAACGGAACGGTTGAATATCCTTACGCAGACTTATCTGGCATGGTAGTTGTGAAAAATCAATCCAGACAAAAGCTAGTTCTGGATGTTTACGGCAATGAGATAATTTCCGCTGGGCAATATGAAGATTTAGCCCCCGCGCGCGATGGCTGCGTATGGGCAAAACAGAATGGCCTTTGGGGCTTGCTGCAAGTACAGGATTATACCGAAAACAATGCCGACATTATTCTGCCGGATGGATGCATTGCACCAGATGTAACGCTTAGCCGAATTGATAGCCTTTGTACCTACACCACTGCTGATCATGGGCTGGTTATGCGTAAAGGTCCCGGTACAAATTATGAAAAAATGGATAATATCCCCTACGGTATCATCGTATGGGAATGCGACTATAGCAGCAATGTGCCTGACTGGGTTGTTGTATATTACAGTGGGATTTATGGTTGGGTCAGTGATGAATACTTGGCTACCACTATTTATTCCACCAGTAAATAATAAATAAAAAAGCAGGTGTTCATGTAGAAACGATATCGTCCTCCACGTGAATACCTGCTTTTTATAGCTTCTTTTATTATATCTGTTCTGTGCCGCTATTTGTCTCTGTATGAAATAAATAGCCGCTATATGCATTTGAATGAAGTGTTCTGTTTGTTTGCTTTTTTACCTAAAAGAATCGCGTAGGAGGCTCTCTTAACTATAGCGCCGACCTCTCACACCACCGTGCGTACCGACCGGTACACGGCGATTCAACCGCATAAGTGCAAGGACTCGTAGTAGCGCCTGAGGATACTAAAATATCCTGCTTCTGCGAGTCTTTCGTTTGCAATGGAACCCTTTAATACAAGGACTACCAGCGACACGCCAATAACCCAGTCTGGAATTGCCCCACTGGTACTATTCCAAAATTCTTCGTTTGAGTTTCATTACTCATCGATATAATCTTTATCGAACCACTCGCCTAGCGAGTGGTTTTAGACATACAAAAAAGCACCTTAGCTTACGCTATGGTGCTCTTCCTGGTGACCCGTGCGGGAATCGAACCCACGTTAACGGCGTGAGAGGCCGCTGTCTT
>OGGU01002201.1_pt1 | contig 10086 bp, 10 predicted proteins | sample 1571241 | NCBI WGS metagenome assembly OGGU01 (sample SAMEA2581934, study PRJEB24529) | metagenome | biome: Human gut stool | place: China | collected 2011
TTAGCTTTATGTCTTCGGGCAGACAAACCCTGCCCCTACAGCTGACGATGGGATAGACCGGTTTAGTTTTGACATCCCCCTACTAGCAAAATAATAGCATTATCAACGTTTTGCCTCCTTTTAATTTTATATTATTCCACTCCTATCTCATCCACAAACAAGAAAGCGTTCTTTCCGGGCATGGAATGCCAGGCAGGAAGTTTTGAAGTTGTCTCTGCAATTATCCGTACATATCTGGTTTTGACTTTATCAAACGAAATCTCTTCTTTACGAATTTGCATCTTTGTTCCTTTTTCCAATACGGGAATCTTCTTAGAGGCTATCTCACGGAAAACTTTTCCATCATCGGAGATTTCTATTTTCAGACCGGTCGCTCCGAATATGGCATCTCCCGGATTCAATAATGTATTGATAAAGGCCGATGAGATTTCTTTCGGCTCCTGCATATCAATGGTGATATCCGGATTGTTACCATAAAAACCGACCCAACGGCCGGAACGGTAGTTCAAGTCTCCATAAAGTCCGTCTGTTAATGTACTTCCTCCTTGAAAAGTATATGATTTGTGAGGTTCTACATTCAGCGTCGCAGGCTTCATGGTAACAGCATTGAAATGAATTTCTTCCTTACTGATACTGCTATTGCCTTGCGGACGAACGGCTATTGCCTGAATAACTGCATCCTTATCCAGGTGCAATGTATCTGTGTAAAGAGAAGATTGGGCATTGGGCTCGCTGCCGTCTAATGTATAGAGCACTTCGGCGTTATCGACAGTAAGAAAAAAGACTTTAGCTTTTCCTTCTTGTTCTTCGGGAACAACCTGAATGGTAACATCATAAATATCCTGACGGAAATCATAACCACGATCTTTATAAATAGCCAATAAAGCCGGAAGACGATTCAGGAAACCGTCAAAATCCTTATGCGCAGGTTCTGTCCATTGAATCTCGGAAAGGGCTGCCATACGAGGAAGAATCTGCCATTCCATCTTAAGACTGTCACGAGTCCATTCAGTCCAGATACATCCTTGAGCCCTATGATATATTGTTTTTCTTCCTCTGTCAATTCATCCGATACCGGTTCGAAAGTATAAACGCGCTCAAGGCTCTTTGTTCCCTTGATGCGATTGTAGGTAGGATTACTGAAATAGAGGTATTGAATGGGAGTCATTATAGCGTTATGATGCAGACGCGCTGTCTCTATGCCGCCTCGGGGACTTGTCCACGACATAACGGTTGCCCCCGGAGCCAAGCCCCCTTCAAGCATTTCATCCCATCCCAACATCTTACGTCCTCTCTCACTGATTACTTTTCCGACTTCAGCCATAAAATAGGTCTGCAACCGGTTTTCTTTATTGTGTTTAGGAGTATCCTTCAGTCCCAGTTCGCGAATCTTCGCCTGACACTTAGGACATTCTTTCCAGCGTACCTTCGGACATTCGTCTCCACCGATATGAATGTAAGGGGAAGGAAAAATATCCATTATTTCATTTAATACATCTTTGGCAAACTCCAAAGCCTTCGTATTTCCGCCACACAGCACATCCGGGAAAACTCCCCATTCGCACGGTATTTCATACGGACCTCCGGTACAGCCCAATTCGGGATATGAAGCCAATGCAGCCATCATGTGTCCCGGAAGGTCTACTTCGGGAATAACTGTAATAAAACGGTCTGCTGCATATTTCACAATCTCCTTTGCTTCTTCCTGAGTATAAAATCCGCTGTGTGGAGTCTCGTCGTATTCTCTTGTGCTCCAATCCATCAAGGTACGTGGGCGCGTCGAACCTATTTCGGTCAGCTTAGGGTATTTCTTAATCTCAATTCGCCACCCTTGATCTTCCGTAAGATGCCAATGAAAATAATTAATATTATGTAACGCCAGCATATCGATAATCTGCTTCAGATAAGAAACCGGAAAATAATGACGACCTACGTCGACCATAAATCCGCGATAATCAAAACGGGGATAATCATTGACGATACCGGCAGGAATGGCAGACGCCGACTCTCTATCCTTCGTCACCGGCATAGATTTATGTAAAGTCTGAATACCATAAAACACTCCCGCTTCACTTCCACCTGCCAAACGGATATTATTGGATGTTACCTCCAGCCGATATCCCTCTTTTTGTTTTATAGCAGTATCAACAGACAGAATGATGGCATCACTTTCTTTATTCTCTGTCGTACATTGAACGGTAAGTCCCGTGGCTTCTTTTATTTAATAAGCCAAAAATTCCGCTGTCCGTTCCAGCTTTTCATTACCTGCCGGATAAACAATTTTTGTGCCCGAATGAATAACAAAAGGATTTTCCTGAAAATTTTGAACGACCTCTTGCGGTTGAGGAATAACATTCAGATTACCTACTTCTCTTTTTGTAGGGGTACATGCAGACAGGGTCAGTGCTACCCACATTCCAAGTCCTGCCCATTGCATAAATTGCTTTTTCATTGTTTAAAATATAATAATTTGTTGCAAGGGCAAAGATACAACAATCCGTTTTATCTGCTGTGTTTTACTCTAATCTTTCTTTTCTTCAGTAATGATTTTCCTCCAATGATCAGAGTTACTGCGGTAATCACCATCAAGATACCCAAAATAATGCGTGGAGTCAACTGTTCACCGAATACCAGTACCCCGAAAAATAAAGCGGTAACCGGCTCCAATGCACCCAAGATGGCAGTTGGAGTAGAACCTATATAATGAATAGCCTTAGTCATTGTCACCAGTGAGATGACAGTAGGAAAGACTGCCAGCGAAACAGCATTTATCCATAGCATCGGCGTTGGAATGACCTGCAATTCTGTACAGAACTGCAAACGCACTACATACACCGATAATCCGAACAACAAAACATAAAAGGTAAGTTTGGCAATCGGCATATCTTTGAGCGATGAGCGATTGACCCCCACTATATAAATGGCATAAGACAATGAAGAAAGGAAGACAAATGTGATTCCTACCAGGCTGAGTGTCTGTCCGCCCGGACTCTTGCACAACATGGATATACCTACAAAGGCAAGAGCAATGGAAAACATCGTAATGGGGGAAACCTTCTCTTTAAAGACCACCGCCATAATAATAGCCACTAATACCGGATAAACAAACAGAATGGTAGAAGCAATGCCTGCATCCATATAGTTGTAGCTCATGAAAAGGAACAAAGAAGAGAAAGCAAACAATAATCCCATTATGCAGAGTGGCAGCACATCTACCCTTTTTATGGCAAAAGATTGCTTTTGAAATTTCATCATAATGCCAAGAACGATAACAGCCAGCGAATAACGGTAAAATAATACCGTATCTACGCTCATTCCTGCACTGTAAAGGGGAAGAGTGAAAAGGGGGTTCATGCCGTAACTGGCTGCTGCAATCGCTCCAAGGATAAATCCTTTAGTCTTGTTGTTAGTCATTGTAGTCTATCTTCTTAAAATCGCCGCGAAATTAGATATTTGTTCGCAATAAACAAAGGGAAAGAAATTTATTCTTTTGTCCTAACAACAATTTATCTATATTACACCTATACAACAATAATAAATCATTTCCGAATATGAAGAGTTGGATTTCTTCTTATCACTGTATTGTTTTAGAGGTGTATCAAGACTCCAAAGTTTCTTCTGATACACCTCTCCAAAAAATTAATTCAGTTTATGAATAATCAATCCCGAACGAAGTTTTGGTTCAAACCAAGTAGTCTTCGGCGGCATAATGTTGCCGGTATCGGCAATATCCATCAGCTGTTTCATTGAAACAGGATAGAGCGCTAAAGCAACTTTCATCTCGCCACTGTCTACACGCTTTTTCAGTTCTCCCAAACCACGGATACCACCCACGAAATCGATTCGTTTATCAGAACGAAGATCTTTAATACCAAGGATTTCATCCAATATCAGATTAGAAGAAATAGTTACATCCAATACTCCGATAGGATCATTATCATCGTAAGTTCCCTCCTTGGCAGTCAGGCTGTACCATTTGCCTTCCAGATAAAGGGAGAAATTATGGAGGCTTTGCGGTTTATAGATTTCCACGCCCTTTTCCTCGATGACAAAGTTCTTTCCGACAGCCGCTAAGAACTCTTCGGGAGTCAAGCCGTTCAAATCTTTCACCACACGATTATAATCGATGATAGTCAACTGATTAGCCGGGAAACAGACTGCCATGAAATAATTATATTCTTCATCACCTTTATGATTTGGATTCTGCTTTGCCTTTTCTGCTCCGACCAGTGCTGCGGCAGCCGAGCGGTGATGGCCGTCAGCAATATATAATGCAGGCATTGCGGCAAAAGCTTTAGTAATGGCTTCAATATCATTTTCCCGGTCTATAACCCAAAATGAATGACCGAAGCCGTCACCCGGAGCTATAAAATCATATTCCGGTTTTTGAGAAGTGTATTTCTTAACAATAGCATCCAGTTCTGCATTATCGGGATAAGCGAAAAATACCGGTTCAATGTTGGCATTATTCACACGTACATGTTTCATCCGGTCTTCTTCCTTGTCACGGCGGGTCAATTCATGCTTCTTGATAATACCATTCATATAATCGGGAACATAGGCACCTACTACCAAACCATACTGAGTCTTACCATTCATGGTCTGTGCATACACATAATAGTTTTCCTTTTCGTCCTGCACCAGCCAACCTTTGTCCTGAAACATCCGGAAATTCTCAGCAGCCTTGTCATACACCTTCGCATCATGCTCGTCTGTACCTGCCGGAAAGTCTATTTCCGGTTTGATGATATGATAAAGTGATTTTTCATTACCCTTTGCTTCTTCACGGGCTTCTTCCGAATTAAGCACATCATAAGGACGGGAAGCGACTTGCTCCACCAGTTCTTTCGGAGGGCGAATGCCTTTGAAGGGTTTTATTATAGCCATAGAATATTAGATTTATAAGTTATAAATACTTATTTATTTACGCGAAACTTTTCGCAACCATCTTTCAGGAAACCCACAATCTGCCTGGCAGCTGCAATACCGGCATTTATATTCGCTTCGGCAGTTTGGGCGCCCATTTTCTTCGGTGTAGAGAAATAACGACCCGGAAAATGGTCAGCAAATTCGGTATGATGTACAGGCATAATGTCAGTAACATATTCCAAATCAGGACGGTCATTCATCAGACGCAGCAAGTCGGCTTCATTAATAACTTCCTTGCGTGCGGTATTAACCAGCAAACCGTTTTTAGGCATTTTGTCTACCAGATCATAATTGATAGAATTCTTTGTTTCAGGAGTAGCAGGAATATGCAGAGATACAATATTACAAGTAGCATACAATTCTTCGGTAGATGCAACCGCCTTCACACCGTCTGCTTCAATGACCTCTTTCGGACAATAAGCATCGTATGCATAGATGTCCATACCAAAGCCTTTGGCAATACGAGCTACATTACGTCCCACATTACCGTATGCATGAATACCCAGTTTCTTACCTTTCAATTCAGTACCCGAAGCACCGTTATACATATTGCGGACAGCCATCACCATCAACCCGAAAGCCAGTTCGGCCACAGCATTGGAGTTTTGTCCCGGAGTATTCATGACACATACATTGTGAGCCGTAGCAGCCTCCAAATCCACATTGTCATACCCTGCTCCGGCACGCACTACAATTTTTAACTCTTTAGCAGCGTCCAATACTTCAGCATCAATTACATCACTACGGATAATAATGGCATCGGCATCTTTAACCGCTTCCAGCAATTTTGCCTTTTCTCCATATTTCTCCAATAATGCCAGTTCATAACCTGCTGCTTCTATCTCTTTGCGAATACCGTCTACTGCAATTTTAGCAAACGGTTTATCTGTTGCTACTAATACTTTCATGGTCTTATTTGTATTAATAAATAAGGACGTACTCACAGCACGCCCTTATTCTTATAAATCAATTAATGAAGTTTCTCGAATTCTTGCATGCAATCTATCAAAGCCTGAACACTTTCTTTCGGCATGGCATTATAACAAGATGCACGGAAGCCACCCACAGAGCGATGACCTTTAATACCTACCATACCTTTTTCGGTTGCAAACTTCAGGAAGTCTGCTTCCAAATCTTTGTATTCATCATTCATAACGAAACAGATATTCATATAAGAACGGTCCGCCTTATCCGTTACTGTACCACGGAACAACTTGTTACGGTCAATTTCCGCATACAGCATTTCGGCTTTCTCTTTGGCACGCTTCTGCATTTCTGCCACTCCACCGTTAGCCTTAATCCAGCGCAAAGTCTGCAACGCTGCATAGATAGGAAGAACAGGAGGTGTATTGAACATAGAACCTCCGTCCACATGGGTCTGATAGTTCAGCATAGTAGGAATATAGCGTGATACCTTGCCCAAAGCATCATTCTTCACAATAACGAAAGTAACACCGGCAGGAGCCAGATTCTTTTGTGCACCGCCGTAAATGCAGATATATTTAGAAACATCAATCGGACGAGAGAAAATATCAGATGACATATCGGCAATCATAGGAACCGGAGAGTCCAAATCCTCATGAAGCTCCGTACCATAAATTGTATTATTGGTGGTGACATGGAAGTAATCCGCATCGGCAGGAACAGTATAATCTTTCGGGATATACGTATACGTTGCTTCCGCAGAAGATGCCACTTCTACGACTTCGCCAAACGCTTTCGCTTCCTTTATTGCTTTCTTCGCCCAAACACCGGTATTAAGATAAGCAGCTTTCTTTTCAAGGAAGTTGAAAGGCACCATACAGAATTCCAAGCTGGCGCCACCACCCAAGAACAGTACCGAATACCCTTCAGGAATGTTTAACAATTCCTTGAACAAAGCGACTGCTTCGTCTACCACAGGCTGAAAATCTTTAGCACGATGACTGATTTCCATCAAAGAAAGCCCGGAGCCATTAAAATCCAAAATAGCCTGAGCTGTTTTCTCTATAACCTCGCGAGGCAAGATAGATGGTCCCGCATTGAAATTATGCTTTTTCATTTGAAGTTTGTTTTGGTTATACAATTTGTTTATGTCTTACATTTGCGAATTTACACATTATTTTCAGCTTTCCAAAAAAAACGCTAATAAAATTACGATTTTCCACATAATTTTCTTTCAAATTAGTTAAATCTATTTTTTAATGCTTTCATTTTGTAAGCTATACTCCAACAAACAATGATTTAAAGCATATAAAAATAATCTTTTAGAATTATTCGTTCATTATTAGGAGTTGTAAAATAACATAATGACACTATTTCGCTTCTTCTATCAGCGTTTTCACCCCTTTTATTTTCTCATTCTGTATCAAATGAAGTGTTTGCTTTATCTTTTTGCGAGATACTGCGGCAAACGAATAATGGTCTTTCACATCAATCCGCCCAATTTCATCTTTATTCAGGTTACCTTTTTTAAAGAGAAACCCTACAATATCTATCTTATTGATTTTATCTTTTTTGCCCTTTCCTATATATAAGGTCACAAATTCGGGTAATGACGGCTTGGGAGTCACTTCGGGTAAGAGGAATTCTTCAGGGACTTCCGTCAAGTATTCAGGGAGCATTTCTTCCTGATGGAGTAGAATATAAGAATTTCCTTCAGCTTCCCAACGGGCTGTCCGGCCGTTACGATGGATGTATCCGTCTTCATTGACCGGGAGATGGTAATGAACCACATTTTCTATCTCGGGGATATCCAGTCCGCGGGCGGCAAGGTCTGTGGATATCAAGACATGGCAACTACCGTTACGGAATTTATACAATGAACGTTCACGGTCGTCCTGCTCCATACCGCCATGAAAAATACCACATTGGAATTTTTTGGATTGAAGATACTTCCCTACCCGCTCCACACTTTCACGATGATTACAAAATACTAATGTAGAGCGACTGCCCAATGTACACAGCAATTTATACAATGTCTCCAGTTTATCTTTTCCGGGAGAGAGCACTTTATATAAATGCAAGCGCTGCACTGTTTGTTCCTCGGTATTCAAGAAATTCAACTTAATCGTTTTGTTCAGACCCGTAAATTGAGGAATCTCCTCGGCATCGGTAGCCGAAAGCAAAAAACGCCGCTTCAAACGGGGCAACTGCCCGATAACGGTAGCCATTTCTTCTTGAAAACCAAACTCCAGACATTTATCAAACTCATCAATGACTAATGTAGTCACTGTTTCTGCATCGATATTTTGTTTCGAAAGATGGTCATTCATACGCCCCGGAGTACCTATGACGACCGAAGGCTGCACTCCTTTGATAGTACGGGGCTCTTCCATGGCAGGGCGTCCGCCATAGCAGCTCACAGCCTTAAAGGGTGTATTCATGGATTTGAAAACTTGGTCTATCTGCAAAGCCAGTTCGCGGGAGGGTACAAGCACTATGGCCTGAACACCTTTCACATCAGGTTTCAAGCTCTGTAACAAAGGCAACAGATAAGCCAAAGTCTTGCCGGAGCCTGTAGGTGACAATAAAATCAGGTCTTTTCCTTCTTTCCAAGTATCTATAGCCGCCTCCTGCATTGCATTCAGCTGCTCAATCTTTAAATTTGTCAATATATTCTTAATCATAACCTTTTTCCTTTTATACAAAAGTAAAGAAAAAGCCCGATAAAAGTTCATTTTACCGGGCTTATTTTCTTTAATCGACAAACATATTCTCTGCATCAATCCAACTGATACACCACCAGCGGGTCATCATAGTAATAAGTGGACAATACCAAACGGTTCGTTTTTTCGTCCAAAACCGTATATACACAAAAGTCATTCAACTTATACTTCTTTACAGGATTCCCATTCCAGTCGTATTTCTCAACGTACATATAATGCTTCCCTTTGTTGTTCTCCGCTGCCACTACATAAGGCGTTCTTCCCGAATAAGTGATATATACATAGTCACGGGTCGGAAGCACCTGCATATAATACGTCACATTAGCATCCAGCCCATCTGCGATGTGCAGAGTCCCTTCGTCAAAACCGGACTGCTGGAAGTTAAGCGTACGTTCTGCATTACTGTCCAAGTCCATGAACTTTATAATTCTGGCATATTTATATGCATAAACCATTCGATGACGCGCCGGATTGATACCAAGACAACCGGTAGCCGGCATCTTCTTTGCCTGTTTCAGGGTCATGTCCTTTATTTCTTCTGTCCTGACGGAATCTCCTTCCAAAGTAGCCCGATATATATTTCGTCCTTTGGGATAAACGAAGCTATTCTTACCGGCAGCATAGATGTGTTCAATATAGTCCCACATCGACTTTGAACTATGTATCTTTTGTATCGGATGTATCTCCAGCTTTTTATCAAGCCCGTAAAGCATTCCTTTAGGTCGTTCGAACAAATAACACAAATAAGCAGGATTAAGGGAAGCTATCACATAAGGCGCAACAAATTCATCCGGTCCGTTACCGGTTCTTCCGACGGTTTTTATGTAAGTAAACTCAGGATAACGGAATATATAAAAAGGCGCATTCCGACTTTGCATAATCATCAGGCTATCCTTTATCACCATATTCGGAGAAGCAGGTTTAAAAATAAACGTATCCGGTTCCACTATATGGTTTCCCTGCAGTTCCACCACTTCACCGAAGGGGTCCTTATCTTTCAGAAAGACTTCGCCTTCTTCCAATGGAGGAAGTGCTACTATCTTTTCTTCCACAATACTATCGGCAGCAGGTGTTTCCTGAGGTTCTGCCGCATTGTTCTTTTTTCCGCCGCAAGCTGCCAGGCTTAAACAAAGAATAGAATAGATAAATAATTGTTTCATAATATAATAGATATAGGGTTTGGTAATGGGGTCAAATATAATAAAAGAAAAAAGGAATCAAGCATATAAGACCTAAAAAGATGAAACAAAGTATGCCCGTGCCGGCATCTTGCACACTCCCACAAAAAAACGAGGGATGTATCGAAACGCTCATACAACTAAAAATCACCCTCGCCACAGGAGTTGTAGCGAGGGTGATTTCAATAAAAGGGGAATTTTGTCTGAACATTATCCGCCGAAGTTGTCATACATGATAGAAGCAGGCTCAACACCCAGGCTATCCAGCATCTTAACAACTGCATTAGACATCGGGCCGGGGCCACACATGTAGTATTCAATATCTTCGGGAG
>OGGU01002217.1_pt1 | contig 10050 bp, 8 predicted proteins | sample 1571241 | NCBI WGS metagenome assembly OGGU01 (sample SAMEA2581934, study PRJEB24529) | metagenome | biome: Human gut stool | place: China | collected 2011
GTTCTCCTTCCTCGGTCAAAATCAGGATCGTCATGGAGCCGTCGATGACCTCCTGCGCGTGGAGGATGCCGGAGACAAGGTCGTTTTCCTGATTGATGAGCGCGGCGGTCAGCTCGGTGACATTCACGCGGCCGCTGCTCAGCGTCAGAAATTGCTGGCCCTTGTCGGAGAGATAAGTCTTCACCAGCTCGTCAGTGTTGTTGATGATGCCGACCGTCACGATGGCGTACAGGCCCAGATGGGAGCGCACGAGCAGCGGCTGAGGGTCGCTGTCGCTGATGCAGCCGAGCCCCGCGTGGCCGCGGAAGTCCGCGAGGTCCCGCTCAAACTTCGTCCGAAAGGGCGTATTTTCAATGTTGTGTATTTGGCGCTGGAAGCCCTCCTTCTTGTCAAAGAGCACCATTCCGCCGCGGCGCGTGCCGAGGTGAGAATGATAGTCCGTGCCGAAGAAGACATCCAGCGCGACATCGCGGTCCGAGACCGCGCCGAAAAAGCCCCCCATTACGCAAAGAACAGCTCGGAGAGCGTCATGGGGTCGATGTACTTTCCGTCCCGATAGACGCGCATATTGCCGGAGGAGATCTCGTCGATCAGCATCACGCTGCCATCCGGCGCGTAGCCGTACTCAAACTTGATGTCATAGAGGACAAGGCCCTTCTCACGCAGGTCGTCGGCAACGATCTGCGTAATCTTCTGCGTCATGGTCTTGATGTCGTCATACTGCTGCTCGGTCATCACGCCCAGCGCCACAAGACCGTCCTTCGTCACCAGCGGATCGCCCAGCGCGTCATTTTTGAAGGTCGTCTCCACATAGGCGGGCAGGTCGGCGCCCTCTTCAATGTACTCACCGTAGCGGCGGCGGAAGCTCCCCACCGCCTTGAGGCGGCAGATGACCTCCAGCCCGTGGCCGAAGACTTTCGCGGGCAGGACCTCCATCGTGGTCTCCTTCAGATCCGCGGAGACATAGTGCGTGCGGATGCCGGCGGCGTTGATCTTTTCAAAAAAGTGCTTGGTCATGCGCAGGTTGACATTGCCCACGCCCTCGATGGTCAGGCCCACGCTGTTCTCGCCGGGGTCAAACACGCCGTCCTTGCCCGTGCAGTCATCCTTGAACCTGAGCAGGTAGTTGCCGTTGTCCAGTGCGAATACATTCTTGGTCTTTCCGGTATATACGAGTTTCATTGCTTTCAGCTCTCCTTTTATTTCTTGAAGTGTATTCCTTATTTACTGATAAAGCGCCCGAACCTCTTCGTCCGCGCGCAGCACGGCGTCCCGTTCCCGCGTCCGCGCCTCGTCCAGCTTTTGGGCGAGCTCTGCGTCGGAGACCGCCATGATCTGCACCGCCAGCAGCGCGGCGTTCTTCCCGCCGTCCACCGCCACCGTCGCCACAGGGATGCCGCTCGGCATCTGCACGGTGGAGAGCAGTGCGTCCATGCCGTCAAGCTTCGTCCCGCTGCACGGCACGCCGATCACCGGCAGCGTGGTGTTTGCCGCCATCGCGCCGGCAAGATGCGCCGCCATGCCGGCGAACGCGAGGATAACAGAAAATCCGCCCTCCCGAGCCGACGCGGCAAATTCCCTTGCCTCATTCGGACAGCGGTGAGCGGATAATACGCGCACTTCCATCTGGACGCCGTAGTCTCGCAATACGCCTACGGCCTTCTCCGCGACGGGCAGATCACTCTTGCTGCCCATAACGATCGCAACCTTTCTCATTTGCGTTCCCTCCCTCAAACATAAAAATAGGTGCTCCGCTGCCCTTTGCAGTTGGAGTGCCCGGACGGTCGGCCTCTGAAACGCGCCGCCTCAGAGCGATGCTCCCTGTTCCCCCGTGGTAGCCCACATTCCGTCAGTTACAAGGGGCTCAACTTGAATTCAGTGTACCATACGCCCGGCTTTTCGTCCATTCCGCAAAAAGGAGAAAGAAGATAGAAAATCTTAGCTATATTTGTATCGTTATGACAATTCATAAGATACGCTTATATCGCGTCTTGAGAAAACTTATCGTCGAAAAACCATTTTTTTGTCTTGACAAGACGATCCTCGCGTGGTATTCTATCAAAAACTTGAGGAAAGAGAGGCGATCGTCGTGACCGTGGTTTTGAAGGGTGCGCAGGTGTTCCACCGAGGTGCTTTCAGCGGCGGTGATGTTTCCGTTTCCTTTGGGGATCGTGTTTTTTGCAAGGATATTGTTTTTCCTTCGTCCCTGAATGTTTCTTCCTTTACCATATTACCCGGTTTCGTTGATGTGCATGTGCATCTTCGGGAGCCGGGTTTTTCTTATAAGGAGACCATCCGCACCGGCTCTTTAGCGGCGGCCCACGGCGGATATACCGCCGTATGCGCCATGCCGAATCTGAATCCGGTGCCGGACAGCATGGAGACGCTGCAAATGGAGCTGGACGCCATTCAAAAAGACGCCGTGATCCGCGTTCTGCCCTACGGGGCCATCACGAAAGGCGAGCAGGGCAGGGAACTGGCGGACTTGGACGCCATGGCCCCCTATGTGGTGGCTTTCTCCGACGACGGAAAGGGCGTTCAGGATCGTGATATGATGCGCCGCGCCATGCTGGAGGCCAAGCGCCTCGGCAAGCTGATCGTGGCCCACTGCGAGGACAATTCCCTCCTGCGGGGCGGCTATATCCATGACGGCGCCTATGCCAAGGCCCACGGCCACCGGGGCATCTGCTCCGAGAGCGAGTGGCGGCCCATCCAGCGGGATCTGGAACTGGTGCGGGAGACGGGCTGCGGCTATCACGTCTGCCACATCTCCACCAAGGAGAGCGTCGCACTCATCCGCAAGGCCAAGGCCGAGGGCCTGAATGTCACCTGCGAGACCGGCCCCCACTACCTGCTGCTGGACGATTCCTGCTTGCAGGAGGACGGCCGTTTCAAAATGAACCCGCCCCTCCGGGACAAGGCGGATCGGGAAGCCCTGTTGGAGGGTTTGGCGGACGGAACCATCGACATGATCGCCACGGATCACGCCCCCCACAGCGCCAAGGAAAAGGGCGGGGGACTGGAAAAAAGCGCCATGGGCATCGTGGGACTGGAAACGGCCTTCCCGCTGCTCTATACGTATTTGGTAAAGCCCGGCGTCATTTCCTTTGCCCGCTTGATGGAACTGCTCCATGACGCGCCCTGCCGCCGCTTCGGCATTGCGCCGGCCACCGGCTTTACCGTGTTTGATTTGAACCGTACCTATCCGATCGACCCCGCTGAATTTCTGTCCATGGGCCGGGCCACGCCCTTTGCGGGCTGGAGTGTACAGGGCCGCTGCCTGCTGACAGCCATGGACGGGCAGGCGGTCTGGTATGATAAGACCTTGCTGGAGGGGGAGGACGCCGAATGAAGGAGACACTGCTGACTGTTTTGGAAAATACCCGGCTGGCAGACGGCATCTACCGTCTGCGGCTGGCGGGGGACACCTCTGCCATCACCGCACCGGGGCAGTTCGTGAATTTGAAGCTCTCAGGTTTTTTCCTCCGCCGCCCCATCTCCGTGTGCGATTGGGAGAACGGGGAAGTGACCCTGATTTATAAGGTTTTGGGCCATGGCACCGAGGCCATGACGGGCATGGCTGTCGGCACGGCGCTGGATGTGCTGACGGGCCTTGGCAACGGCTTTGACTTGTCCCGCAGTGGGGAACACCCCCTGCTGGCGGGCGGCGGCGTGGGTATCCCGCCGCTGTATGGCCTTGCCAAGCGGCTGACCGCACAAGGTAAGCGCGTCACCGCCGTGCTGGGCTTTAACCGAAAATCCGAGATTTTTTTAGCGGAGGAATTTCGGGCGCTGGGTGCGGAGGTCGTCATCGCCACCGCCGATGGCAGCGTCGGTCTCAAGGGCCTTGTGACCGACGGCATGGCCGCCGTGTCCGACTATACCTATCTCTACACCTGCGGCCCGGAGCCGATGCTCAAGGCGGTGTACGCTGATTGCAAGACCTCCGGCCAGTTCAGCTTTGAGGAGCGGATGGGCTGCGGCTTCGGCGCCTGCATGGGCTGCTCCTGCGAGACGAAATACGGCAATAAGCGCATCTGTAAGGATGGCCCCGTGCTGGAAAAGGAGGAGATCGTATGGTGAACACAAAAGTGACCCTCTGCGGCATTGAGATGGACAACCCCATCATCCCCGCCAGCGGCACCTTCGGCTTTGGCTATGAGTTCGCGGAGCTGTACGACATCAATATGCTGGGTACCTTCTCCTTCAAGGGTACGACCCGGGAGCCCCGCTTCGGCAACCCCACGCCCCGCATCGCGGAGTACGCCGGCGGCCTGCTGAACGCGGTGGGTCTGCAAAACCCCGGCGTGGACGCGGTGATCGCAACGGAATTGCCAAAGCTCAAGCAGGTATTTCACAAGCCGGTGATGGCGAATGTCAGCGGCTTTTCCGCGGCGGAATACGCCGAGGTCTGCGAGAAGTTAGACGCGCAGGAGCAGGTGGGCTGGCTGGAGGTCAATATCTCCTGCCCCAACGTCCACGGCGGCGGCGCGGCCTTCGGCGCGGACCCCAAGTCCGCTGCCGAGGTGACGAAGGCGGTCCGGGCAGTGACGAAAAAGCCCATCATTTTAAAGCTGTCCCCCACGGCGGCTGATATTGCCGCCGTCGCCAGAGCCTGCGAGGACGCGGGGGCTGACGGCGTGAGCCTGATCAACACCCTGCCGGGAATGCGCATCGACCTGAAACGCCGCCGTCCGCTGCTGGCCAACACCACTGGCGGTATGTCCGGCCCAGGAATGCTCCCGCTGGCGGTGCGGATGGTGTATCAGGTCTACGAGGCCGTTTCCATCCCCATCGTGGGTATGGGCGGCGTCACCACGGCGGAGGACGTTATCGAGCTGATGCTGGCGGGCGCCACTGCCATCGGCGTGGGCGCGGCGAACCTTGTGGAGCCGTATGCCTGCAAGACCATCATTGAAAATCTGCCTGCCGTGATGGAACGATACGGCATGGAAAATCTGACGGAGATCATAGGAGGAGCACATCATGGGTAAGGACGTTATCGTTGCGCTGGACTTCGACAGCAAGGAAAAGACACTGGCCTTTTTAGACCGTTTCACCGAGGAAAAGCCCTTTGTGAAGATCGGCATGGAGCTGTTTTACGCCGAAGGCCCCTCCATCGTGCGGGAGATCCGGGCCCGGGGCCACAAGATCTTCCTGGATCTGAAGCTGCATGACATTCCCAACACCGTGAAAAAGGCCATGGCGGCATTGTCTGCGCTGGATGTGGACATCGTGAACCTCCACGCCGCCGGTACTGCCGCCATGATGACCGCCGCGCTGGAGGGGCTGACCCGTCCCGACGGCACCCGTCCGCTGCTCATCGCCGTGACCCAGCTGACCTCTACCGATCAGGAGCGCATGGAGCGGGAGCTGTGGATCGAAAAGCCGCTTGCCGAGGTGGTGATGCACTATGCCGAAAACGCCGCGCAGGCGGGCCTGGACGGCGTGGTGTGCTCTCCGCTGGAGGCGGGCGTTGTCCATGAGCGCTGCGGCAAGGACTTCCTCACCGTGACCCCCGGTGTGCGCTTTGCCGACGGGGACGCGGGCGACCAGAAACGGGTCACCACGCCGGCCAAGGCCAAAGAACTTGGCTCCGACTATATCGTTGTCGGCCGTCCCATCACGCAGGCGGAGGACCCCGTGGCTGCCTACCGCCGCTGCCGAGAGGAGTTTGTGGACTGATGCGCTGGGATACAGTCCTTTTTGATCTGGACGGAACGGTGACGGATTCGCAGGAGGGCATTGTGAACTCGGTGTCCTATGCGTTGAAGCGTCTTGGCCGGGAGGTCCCCTCTCCAGACATGCTGACCACTTTTGTCGGTCCGCCTCTCCACGAAAGCTTCCCTGCGCTCTGCGGGATGAATGAAGAGGAAACAGAGCGGGCGATCCGCGAGTTCCGCATTTATTTTGAACGCTACGGTTGGGCGGAAAACGCCCCTTATGCCGGAATGGCCGAGTTGCTTGCAAGCCTGTGCGCAGCGGGACTGCGGCTGGTGATTGCAACGTCGAAGCCGGAGGAATTTGCGCGGAGAGTTTTGCGGCATTTTGAGCTGGCGCAGTATTTTGACGACATCTGCGGCTCCCGTCTGGAGGATAAGTCCAGCGCGGACAAGGCGAGCGTCGTGCGCACGGCGCTCATGCGCGCCGATGTGACGGGACACGCCGTCATGGTCGGCGACCGCCGCCACGACATATACGGGGCGCACGCCAACGGCCTTGAGGCAATCGGCGTACTCTACGGCTACGGCAGCCGCGAGGAGCTGACCGCCGCCGGAGCGGAGCATCTTGCCGCCGATCTCAACGAGCTGAAAGCAATTCTGCTTCAGGAATAAAAAACAACGGGAGGAACATGGATATGGACATCAGCAGCAAAATCGCACAGGGCCTGCTCTCCATCGGCGCGGTCTTTCTGCGCCCGCAGGAGCCGTTCACCTGGGCGAGCGGCATCAAAAGCCCGATCTACTGCGACAACCGGCTGACCCTGACGGCTCCTGTCGTCCGCGGCCATGTCGAGGCGGGCCTCGCCGAAATCGTCCGCACGAAATTCCCCGAAGCCGAGGTGCTGATGGGAACCTCGACCGCCGGAATCGCCCATGCGGCCATCACGGCCACGATCCTCGACCTGCCGATGGGCTATGTGCGCAGCGGCTCGAAGGACCACGGCCGCGGCAACCGGATCGAGGGCCGGCTCGAAAAGGGCCAGAAGGTCGTCGTGATCGAGGACCTCATCTCGACGGGCGGTTCGTGCATCGAGGTGGTCGAGGCTCTGCGCGAAGCCGGCGCCGAGGTGCTGGGCGTGGCTTCGATCTTCACCTACGGGATGCAGAAGGGGCTTGACCGCATGCGGGAGGCGAACGTCACGAATTACAGCCTTTCGAACCTCGACGCGCTGGTCGAAGTGGCCGCCGAGGAGGGGTATATCAAGCCCGAGGACAAGGCGCGGCTGATCGCCTTCCGAAACAATCCGTCGGACGAGAGCTGGATGCAATAATTCCGATTTTAGCGGGCGATTTTCGTCCTTCCTCGCTCGTCCCGAATGGGCAGTGCCTCATGTGCAGCTCATCCGTGCCGATCACCGGGCAGGCTAAAAATCGTTCCCCTAAAATCAGAATCAGGGTTTGCCGCGATCGCACGGCGCCTTCCGCCGATCCGTTGCGTGCCGCGAGCGGGAAATACCGACGGCGCAATGAAAGCGGAACAATGCGGATACCCGCGCAGCCAAAGTCTCCGCCGAGGCGGGGATTTAGGGGCGGGTCCGGTTTGCAAACACGGCGGAAGGCCGTGAATCGGGACCGACCGAAAAGAGGGACCGTTGAAGAATTTAAAATCCGAACTTCTATAAATAACTTATGCGACATTTGATTGATCCCACAGACCTCACGGTTGCCGAAACCGAGCAGATCGTAGCTCTGGCCGAGGACATTATCGCCAACCGCGCCAAGTACAGCGAGGCGTGCAGGGGCAAGAAACTGGCCACGCTCTTCTACGAGCCTTCGACCCGCACGCGGTTGAGTTTCACGGCGGCGATGCTCGAACTGGGCGGGCAGGTCATCGGCTTCTCCGACGCCAACTCCTCGTCGGTGTCGAAGGGCGAGACGGTGGCCGACACCGTGCGCGTGATCCGCTGCTTCGCCGACATCATCGCCATGCGTCACTTCAAGGAGGGTGCGCCGTTGGTGGCCTCGCAGTATGCGGGCATCCCGGTCATCAACGCCGGCGACGGCAGCCACGCCCATCCCACGCAGACGCTTACCGACCTCTTGACGATCAAGCGCGAGAAGGGCCGTTTCGACAACATGACGATTGGTTTCTGCGGCGACCTGAAATTCGGCCGCACGGTCCACTCGCTGATCAAGGCGCTGTCGCGCTATTCGAATATCAAGGTGATCCTGATCGCTCCGCAGGAGCTGCGCCTTCCGGACTACATGCTCGCCGAGATGGCCGAGAACTCGCATCTGGAGTTTCGCGAGGTCGAGACCATGGAGGAGGTGATGCCCGAATTGGACATCCTCTACATGACCCGCGTGCAGAAGGAGCGTTTCCTCGACGAGGAGGAGTTCGACCGCGTGAAGAACAGCTTCGTGCTCAACCCCGAGAAACTGAAGACCGCCAAGGAGGATATGATCATTCTCCACCCGCTGCCGCGCGTCAACGAGATCACGCGCGCCGTGGACAACGATCCCCGCGCGGCTTACTTCCGCCAGGTCGAGAACGGAAAGTTCGTGCGCATGGCGCTGATCTATACGCTGCTGCGCTGGGCCGACGAGAACAGGCCCTTCGAACGCACCCCGGTCTTCAGCGAACGGTATGTCGTGAACGAATACGAGTGCCCGAACCGCCGCTGCATCTCCGCCACGGAGGATGTCGACCGGCTGTTCCACCGTCAGGCGGACGGGACCTGCCGCTGTGCCTACTGCGAGGCGAAAGCCCGGTAGCTTGTCTTTTTACTCAATCCGGTAATTTAGAATAAAAAAATGAAGAACCTCATACTGTTGTTTTTTTCGGCTTTGGCCTGGGGCTGTTGCGAAACCCCGAAACACGAAATTTCGCTGCGCCCTTCTGAATACGTCACGACGCTCGTGGGCACACAGTCCGACTACTCGCTTTCGACGGGCAATACCTATCCGGCCGTGGCCCTGCCGTGGGGCATGAACTTCTGGACGCCCCAGACGGGCAAGATGGGCGACGGTTGGGCCTACACCTACGGATCGCACACGATCCGGGGCCTGAAGCAGACGCACCAGCCCTCGCCGTGGATCAACGATTACGGACAGTTTTCCATCATGCCCGTGCGCGGCAAAGACAAGGTTGATGAAAATGCGCGCCAGAGCTGGTTCTCCCACCAGTCGGAGACGGCGAAGCCCTATTATTACTCGGTCTATCTGGCCGACCACGATGTCGTGGCCGAAATGGCTCCGACGGATCGCGCCGCCGTGCTGCGCTTCACCTTCCCCGAGTCGGACGAATCGGGCGTGGTGATCGACGCCTTCGACCGCGGGTCGCAGGTCAAAGTCATGCCCGACAGCCGCACCGTCGTAGGATACACCACGCGCAACAGCGGCGGCGTGCCCGACAATTTCCGCAACTGGTTCGTCATCCGCTTCGACAAGCCGATCGAAAGCAGCAAGCTGTTCGATGGGGAGCGGGAAATCGCCGGTTCGTCGGTCGAAGGCGGCCATGCGCTGGCGGCGGTGTACTTCACCACCCGCCGCGGCGAGCAGGTGACGGCGCGCGTGGCCTCGTCGTTCATCTCCGAAGAGCAGGCTTTGCGCAACCTCGAAACCGAGGTCGGCGATGCCGATTTCGAGACGGTGAAAGCCCGTGCGCAGGAGCGCTGGGACGAGGTGCTGGGGCGGATCGAGGTCTCGGGCGGCACCGAAGAGCAGTACCGGACCTTCTATTCGTGCCTCTACCGCTCGACCCTGTTCCCTCGCAAATTCTACGAGATCGACGCCAAAGGCAATCCGGTGCATTACAGCCCCTACAACGGCGAGGTGCTGCCGGGCTATATGTATACCGACACGGGTTTCTGGGATACGTTCCGGTGTCTGTTCCCGCTGCTGAACCTGGTCTACCCGTCGGTCAACGCCGAGATTCAGGCCGGGTTGGCCAACACCTACCGCGAGAGCGGCTTCCTGCCCGAATGGGCCTCGCCGGGCCACCGCGGCTGCATGGTGGGCAACAATTCGGCTTCCGTAGTCGCAGATGCGATCCTGAAAGGAGTGACGCCCGCAGAGGATGTCGCCACGCTCTACGAGGCGATGCTTGCGGGACGCGACAAGGTGCATCCCTCGGTAAGCTCCACCGGTCGCCTCGGACACGAATATTACAACACGCTGGGCTACGTGCCCTATAACGTGGGCATCAACGAAAATGCCGCCCGGACGCTCGAATACGCCTACGACGACTGGTGTATCGCACAGGTGGCGAAAAAACTGGGAAAAACGGACGACGTTGCGATGCTGGAAAAGGCTTCGCAGAACTATAAAAACCTGTTCGATCCCGAAACGCGCCTGATGCGGGGCCGCAATGCCGACGGGACGTTCC
>OGGU01002219.1_pt1 | contig 10044 bp, 10 predicted proteins | sample 1571241 | NCBI WGS metagenome assembly OGGU01 (sample SAMEA2581934, study PRJEB24529) | metagenome | biome: Human gut stool | place: China | collected 2011
TTGCTCGCGCACGGTGCGGCGGCGCTCGATCCGCTGGGGCGCGCGCTGGGGCTGGACGGCATGATCCTGCTTGCCTTCCTGCTCGGCTTTCCGGCGAATGAGATCGTGCTGCCGATCCTGCTCATGGGCTACTCCTCGGCGGGAACGCTGGTGGACGGCGCGTCGCTCGCGGAGCTCAAGACCATGCTGCTGGCGAACGGCTGGACGGGAACGACCGCGCTTTGTATGCTGCTCTTCTCGCTGTTCCACTTCCCCTGCGGCACGACCACGCTCACGCTCGCGCGGGAATCGAAGAGCCTGAAATGGACGCTCGTCGGCGTCGCGCTGCCAACGGCGGTGGGCATGACGGTCTGCTTTGCCGTGCATCTGGCGGTGACGTGGCTGAAAATATGAATACAAAATGTATTATTGCCTATAAATTATACGGTTTGTCGCCGAAAATCGACAAAAAGAGACGAGAGCCGTCGGCTCGCGCCTCTTTTCTCTTATGCTGTCACGGCTCGCGGACGGCGCCGCCGGAAATGGTGACCTTGCCGTTTTCGGCGGTCAGACCCGCTTCTCCGCCGGGAACGATGACGGTGCCGCCGGTGATGACGATGTCGCCCTCACCGAGCCACAGTCCGTGCTCAAACGAGACCGTTCCACCGCTGATACGGACCTCGCCGCGGTCGATGCTCGCGTCGCCCGCGAGCGTCAGCTCGCCGCCGGTGACGGTGAGCGCGGCATTTTGCAGCCAGAATTCACCGTCCGCCGTAAGGCTGCCGCTCTCCACGAGCAGCGTGCCCTTCTCCTCGGCATTGCTGCCCATGTGCAGCGCGCCGCAGCGGACGTCCGTGCCGTCCTGCACGGCGAGGATGGGCGCGCGGACGCTGCCCCATGCCCAAACGTTCAGCTCGCCTGCGGCGAGCGAACCGCCGCCCGTGAAGAGCAGACCCGTTCCGCCGAGAGTCCCGTCGACTTTGTTTTCACCGAGGACACGCAGGTGCGCTCCGCCCCACGGCAGCAGCTCGGGCGCGTGAGCGTTCTCCAGCGTCAGCGTACCGGCGAACCAGTCGTTTTCATAGGGACCGGCGACCGTCAACGCATCCCACACCGCGCCGGGGACCGTACCCGCCCAATCCGGACTGTAGTCCGTCTGGTAATAGCCCGCGCCATAAACGCCGCGATAGGCGGAGCCATCCGAGCCGTCCCACAGGACGGCGCCATAGTCGTTGACCGCCGCGCCGGAAAAGCTCTGTGCGGAAAAAACGCACGCGCCGCCCTCGACGGTCGAGCCCTCGGCAAGGCCACCCGCAAGGTGCGCCGTGCCGCCGGAGAGAATGAATTCCGCCTTCTGCTCTGCCGCGCCGAGGAGCGTCGTACCGCCGCGGAACACCGCGCGCTTCAGCTCCTGCACGGAGCCCTGCACGCTGAGCGTGCCGCCGGCGTTGACGAGCATACCGTTGCTGAGCCAAAGCATATCGGTGCAGAGTGTACCGCCGAGCACGGCGAGCGCGGGCACGTCGACTGTATTCGGAGCGGCGAGACGAATGTCGTCGCAGCGCAGCGTCACATCGCCGTCAAGCACCAGCGAGGGAATGGGGAGGTCCCCCCCGCCGCAGTCGAGGGCGGCGGCATTGGAGACCGTCAGCGTACCGCCGCCGGTGACAAGCACGCAGTCAAAGCCCTCGAAGCAGGCGTACTCCGTGCCGCCGCCGTCCACGGTGCAGTCGCCGGAGATGTTCAGACGGAGGATGCCGCCGTCCGGCGCGGTGAGGTTCGGGAGGGTGCAGTCTGCTGCGGAGACGGTGAAGGCGTGGTACAGCTCGCCGTTCCACGCGAGCTGACCGTAGGAGCCCTCCTGCTTCGCCCTGCCACCGGAGAAATCGGCAAGCGTGACGCCCTCATCGGCAAGCTTGCCCTCCTGAATGAGATCGGTGTACGTTCCGTCCGGCAGGCGGACGGCGAGGTAATCGCATACGCCCTCGTCGGCGCGGGAGGCAAGCGGGAGAGAGCTGCTCTTATCCGCCGCGCCCGAGGTCTCGGCGAGGTCGAACCACAGGCGGCAGACCTCGGGCAGATCCTCGGCGCGCAGCCCCTCCTCGACCAGGATCTCGTCGTTCGGCGTCGGCAGTGTCACGGCGTCGCCCGGCGTAGCGGGCGTGCCGCAGGCGGTGAGCAGGAGCAGCAGGGACAGGAGCAGCGCAGACAGCTTTTTCATGGCGGCGTCCTCCAAAACAGATTTGCGGGGCGGTCCTTACTTCATCAGCTGGGCGACCAGATCGGTGTATTCGCTCGGGTCCTCAAGCGGCAGGCCTGCGATGAGAAGCGCCTGATCGTAGAGGATCTTTGCGTACAGCTCCGCCTTGGCGCGGTCGGAGGTCATGGCGGCCTCCATCGCCTGCACGGCGGGATGGTCGGTGTTCAGCTCCAGAATGCGGTCGGACAGGGTGGATTTGCCGTGGTCGATATGTGCAATGATGCAGAAGTTGCGGATGTTGTCTCTTGCCATGTAGTTCCTCCGGGCAGCTTTATGCTTCTAAGATCCAGTCCTCCACGGCCACGATCTGTCCGTGGTCGCGGTAGACGCGGGGCACGCGGCGGGAAACGCCGCACAGCACTTCATAGGGGATGGTGTCGGTCTTGCGGGCAATGGTCTCTGCGGTGTCGCTCACGGTGCCGCCCCACAGGATGGCTTCGTCGTCCTCGCGCACTTCCGGCACATCAGTCACGTCCACCATCATCTGATCCATACACACCCGGCCCAGTACCGGGCAGGCCTTGCCGTGGATCTCCACCACGCCCTTGCCGCAGCTCAAAAGCCGGGGGTAGCCGTCGGCATAGCCGGTGCAAAGGGTGGCTACCTTGGTGGCCTTTTCGGCGGTAAAACGGCGGCCGTAGCTGGCGCACTGGCCGGGCTGCATCTCCTTGATCATGCTCACCACGGTCTTGAGGGTCATTACCGGCTTAAAGCGGCCAAAGCGCACCTCGTCGCTGGGGTCGTAGCCGTACAGGATGATGCCGGGGCGCGCCATGCAGCGCTCCCGGGGCAGTCCCTCCGGCCAGTCCGGGTGCAGCATGACCCCGGCAGAGTTATCACAGTGCACAAGGGCAGGCTCCCGCCCGGCGGCCTTCAGTGCGTGGAAGGCTTTCACGAACAGTGCGTGCTGCTCGGCAGTATAGGCTACATTCTCCGGGGCAGTATCATCGGCCACGGAAAAATGCTGGAACAGGCCGGTCATTTCCAGCCCGGGCAGCGCACAGGCCTCCAGCATCTCCCGGATGGCGGCGTCAAAATCGGTGCGCAGGGCAAAGCCGATGCGTCCCATGCCAGTGTCGGCCTTGAGGTGGATGTGTACTTTGCCCCCTGCCGCCACGGCGGCTTCGCTCAGGGCGCGTGCCTGCGCAAGGGAGTAGCAGGCCACAGTGATGTCGTTCTGGATCAGGGCGGCGGCGTAGGCGGGCTGCACATGCCCCAGAATGAGGATGGGCAAAGTCTGCCCCGCCTTGCGCAGCTGCACAGCCTCGGTCAGACAGCTGACCGCCAGCCATGCGGCGCCCTCCTCGGCGAACACCCGGGCGCACTGTACCGCGCCGTGGCCGTAGCTGTCGGCCTTGACCACTGCGCACAGGGGCAGCGCCCCTGCCCGGGCCTTTACCTCCCGGAAATTATACCGAAGGGCCTCGAGGTCGATCTCGGCCCAGACGTGTTTTTCAAACGGTTGTTTCTGCATGATCTGTTTCCTTTTTTGGTACGATAAAGCTGCCCCGGCCCGTGTGGACGGGACGCCAGCCGTCAATGCCGCTCTCCTGCAAAGCATGGAGAGTCTTTTGGCGGAAGGCGTGGTCGGTACGGCAGCGCTCCTGCACAAATTCCTTGGTCTGTTCCCGCACGGTAACGCCGTCGGCGGGGCAGCGGCTCTTCACGATGGGCAAGCCCGCCTCCCGCACGGCGCACTGCACCTCGTACTCGGTTGCCAGCAGCATGGGACGGATGAGGGTGAGATCCCGCTGGGAAAGGTAGGTCACCGGCGAGAAGCAGCCGATGCGTCCCTCCCGCCAGAGGTTCATATAAAAGGTCTCCACGGCATCGTCCAGATGATGCCCCAGCGCCACCTTGTTGCAGCCCAGCTCCTGCGCGGCGGTGTGCAGCGCGCCCCGCCGCAGCTTGGCGCACAGGGCGCAGGGGTTCTTCTCCTTGCGGTACTCGAACACCACAGGGCCGATCTCGGTGCGGCGCACCTCGTAGGGGATGCCGTGCTGCCGGAACAGCTCTGCCAGCGCCGAGTAGTCCATGGGCTGATGGTCGAACTGCGGGTCCAGCGTGACCGCCACCACCTCGTAATCGAAGCCGATGTACTTGCGCAGCATGGAAAGACCGATGGTCAGCGCCACGCTGTCCTTGCCGCCGGAAACGCCCACCATCACCCGGTCGCCGGGGGCGATCATTTCATAGTCCTGTACAGCCTTGCGCATTAAACCGCAAAGCCGCTGCATTGCACGAAGATCACTCATGACAGGCTCACGCTTTCTACCAGATTGACCACATCGCTGATGGACGCCAGCTTGGTCAGCGCCGAGACATAGACCACATCGCCGCTGTCGTAGGTGATGGTGGCCAGCACGGCGTAGTAGGTGCGGATATCGCAGCGCACCGCCTCTACCGCTGCGCCCTCCACGGTCAGGTTGACCTTGCGGGGCTTGATGACGCCGTAGGCCTGCTTGAGGTCGGCTTCCGAGTCCTCGATAAAGCTTTCGTAGCTGTCGGCGGTGCCGCGCTGCAACAGCACGGCCTGATAGTCCTCACTGTCTGCCGTGTCGGCGGTGGCAAGCTCCAGCACGGTGCCGAGGGTTGCGTCCTCGGTCATGCGGCACACGCTCCACACGCTGCTGTCGTAGTAGACAGAGATGCCATTCGTGCCGGTATAGTGGGTGTCAGGTGTCGCGGGGGTCTGCCGGTTCACCAGCAGGGTGAGCACCATGTAGGCTGCGATGCCCAGACAGATGAAAATGGCCATCGCCGTCAGCAGCTTGGAGCTGCGACGCTGCGCCGAAGAAGTGCGGTCGATCTCATTTGGCATGGATGTATTCTCCTTGTGTTGGCAAGGGCAGCGGTGCACCGCCCATATCCTTTATAGTATACCACAACCGCAGCGGGATTTGTAGCGGGCAAATGGCAAAAATATGCCGGGGCGGGCAAAAAACTTTTGCAAAAATCGAAATTCAGAAATCAAGAGGATTTGAGAGAAAACAAGCGATTTTGAGAGTTTCAAAAAATTCCGCCGAAAAAATCCAAAAATCATGTTGACAGGCGCGTTTTTGTGTTGTATACTGACACTCGCGCCCCAAAAGGGCGCCTGAAACGTACAAAAAGCTTATCAGGAGGAAATAGATATGAGCACTACTCTCGTAAAGCCCGCTGAAGTCGAGCGCAAGTGGTATCTGCTCGACGCTGCCGGCAAGAGCCTGGGCCACGTCGCTGCTGAGGCCGCTGTTCTGCTGCGCGGCAAGCAGAAGGTCGATTACACCCCCAACGTGGACTGCGGCGATTTCGTGGTTGTCATCAACTGCGACAAGGCTGTTCTGACCGGCAAGAAGGCCGAGCAGAAGTTCCACATCACCCACAGCAAGTACATCGGCGGCCTGAAGAAGGTCCAGTACAGCAAGCTGATGGCTGAGAACAGCGATCTGGCTATGACCTACGCTATCAAGGGCATGATCCCTTCCAACACCATCGGTGATAAGGCTCTGACCCGCCTGCACTGCTACCAGGGTGCCGAGCACGCTCACGCAGCTCAGAAGCCCGAGAAGATCGAGTTCTAAGAAGGAGGCAATCGAATATGTACGAAACCAAACCTTATTTCTACGGCACTGGTCGTCGTAAGGATTCCGTTGCCCGCGTTCGCGTTTACACCGGCACCGGTAAGATCACCATTAACGATCGTGATATCGACAACTACTTCGGTCTGGAGACCCTGAAGCTGATCGTCCGTTCTCCGCTGGTCCTGCTGGGCCTGGAGGGCAAGTATGACGTCGTCGTCCGCGTTTCCGGCGGCGGTGTTTCCGGTCAGGCTGGCGCTATCCGCCACGGCCTGAGCCGCGCCCTGCTGCAGCAGAGCGATGAGAACCGTGCAGTCCTGAAGAAGGCTGGCTTCCTGACCCGCGATCCTCGTATGAAGGAACGTAAGAAGTACGGTCTGAAGGCTGCTCGTCGCGCACCTCAGTTCAGCAAGCGCTGATTTACCCTCAAAATGTATTTTTGCAACCCTGCTTCGGCAGGGTTGTTTTTGTTATAGCTGTTTTTCGCTGAACGGGGGTGCGCGGCTGCATCGCGGCCCCGGACAGCACGGAGGGCCCGGTGCATTGCGCACCGGGCCCTCATCTGTTTACTGGCCGCTCTTCAGTTTGTAGAAGTAGTCATCGGCTTCGATGGCCTCCGGGGTGAACGAATTGTTCTTCCACCAGCTGACGAGGGCGGCGGCCACGGTCAGGCCGGTGGAGACCAGCTGCTCCAGCTGGGCCGACTCGATGGGCAGCACCGCGTGGCCGGTGGTGCTGAGGATCTGGTTGGTCAGGGCCAGCGCCAGCGCGGCGGTGCGGGCAATGGTCGAGGGCGAGATCTTGTGCTTCATAAAAACTCCTTTCGTTCCGGGTGATGTGCGGGGCTCAGCCGGAGAAGCGGCCAAGCCCCGCGCGGCGGCAGAGGGCGGGGTAGTCCTTGTAGGCGCGGCTCAGATCGACAGGGCCGTCGATGCCCGCCACATGGCCTGTGCTGGTGTACTGCCACACCCCGTGGGGGCGGGTGGGGCGCTTGCCGCGATAATCGGCGAGCCAGAGGTCGTAGGCGGTGAGTGCATCCATCGCAAGGGCGGTGTCCGCAAAATTCGTGTAGGTGTAGACCATGGCGTAGAGATTCCAGGCTTCGAGCTGGGCGGCGGCCTGGGCCACCCGCTGCGCGAGCGCGGCAGGGGAGAGGGAGCGCAGCCGGGCGTCCTCCACATCAATGGCAAGGGGCAGCTGGAACGTTTTCCCGCGCAGCGCGGCCTGCAGGGCGTTGAGCTCCGCTTCGGTCTGCCGGGAGGTGACGGCGCAGGTGTAATAGTAGCCGCCCACCGGGATGCCGCGCATCGTGCAGGCAGCATGATTGCGCTCGAACTGCGGGTCGGGGTAGGGCTGGCCGTTTCGGCTGCCCAGCACCCGCAGCATCACGCCGTCGATGGCACCGGAACGCTGCACCGCGTCCCAGTCTATGCAGCCCTGCCAGCGGGAGACATCCAGCACCCGCAGCGGGGTCATCGGATGGCCTCCGGGCGGTGAGTCGAATCTGGTGTTTGTGTCATGGAACAGACCTCCTTTCTGCTGTTGTCCCGATTGTACAGCCGGGATACGAAATGTGGAAGTGTGGTCTTTTTTCTTGCGGATCTTTGCCGTTCGGCATTTTGCCAAGGGGTGTTTCCGGGGCAGAAAAGCAGGAGCAGAACAGGGCCTTTTTGGGAGTAATTCTGGGTGCATTTTCGGGCGGAAAATGGCGTCTGTGAATGGTTTGTGATGACAAAAATCAAGGGAAATTCGGTCGATTTCCGGCCTGGAAACAGCACTTGAATGTTAAAAAATTATGAACAAATCATGCCCGGATTTTGCAAAAAAATCGGGAAGAATCGCTCGAAAATTTCGCGCATCCGGGAAAACTGTGTACAAAATTCACAAAAAACTATGTTAAGAATCTGGCAAACTGGAAATGTCAAATTTGACAAATCGGTTTTGGTCTGCTAAAATAGCTTCCGCTCAACGGACGTTGCAGCGTATAAAATTCATCACATTGAAGTGAAAAGCCGCACTGCGGCTCCCGAATACGGAGTGAAGAAACTCCGTGCCACGGCGGGTATTGGAAGGCCCGCATCGTATTCCAAACTGTAAAAAGAGAGGAGTTGTTCCGTATCGCTTCCGTCAAATTTCAAAAAGCATTGAGCGGCCGCACCCGTGCCGCCGCCCCCCGTGTGCTGGCGTTCTGCGTCATGGCCGTGAGCCTGTTGTTCACGCTGGCCGTGACCGCCGCGAATCTGCGGCTGACCTACGTCACTGACTCCTATGGTGCGCGGCAGCTGGTGGTCAGCACTGACGCTGACAGCGACCCCGCCCGCGTGATGAGCCTTTCCGGCATGGAGGCCGAAGAGGGCGACCATGTCTATTACACCGCGTTCAGCGGCAGCCTGGCTTCCCTGAACATCGAGCGCGCATTCACCGTGACCATCCAGGCCGACGACCAGGAGTATCCGGTGAAGATGGCCTTTGGCACCGTTGCCGATGCGCTGGAACGCGCCGGCATCACCCTGGATGAAGAGGACTACACCGAGCCTGCACTGGACCAGCTGGTCACAGCAGGCAGCAGCATCGTGGTCCACCGCGTCGATTATCAGGACAAGGTCGAGACGCAGGCCATCCCCTACGATACCGAGTATGTCTACACCAGCCTGTACTTCCGCAACACCGGCCGTGCCACCACGTTGCAGCACGGCTCGGAAGGCCAGCAGGCCGTGACCACCCGCGAGCGCTGGGTGGACGGTGAGCTGGAAAACAGCATGGTGGTCGATGTGACCACCACGGTGGAGCCCACCAATCATGTCGTCAAGACCTACGGTGCCGGTGCGCCCGTCTCGCCGCTGACCGGCACGGACGGCACCACCAATGCGCCCGCTTCCTACAGCAGGGTCCTCACCGGCAAAGCCACCGGCTACTATTCCAAGTCCGGCAAGGGCTCTTCCGGTCTGGGCCTGGGCTACGGCACGGTCGCCGTGGACCCGGACGTCATCCCCTACGGCACCCTGCTGTATATCACTTCCACCGATGGCCGCTTCGTTTACGGCTACGCCATCGCGACCGACACCGGCATCGCCGTTCAGAAGGGCGAGATCCTCGTGGACCTGTTCTACGAGACCTACGCCGAGTCGGTCATCAATGGGGCGATCCAGGTCAATGTTTATGTTGTGAACTGAGTCTTTGGAACCATCCCCCGCGCACACGGAATGAACAGAACATCTGCACCCGCTCTTTGCTGCATTTTGCACAGAGAACGGGCGCAGATGTTCTTTTTTGTTTTATATTCCGTCAGGTTTACCTATAATTTTTGCATAAATTTGGCCAGGTTGTCCATATCACTAAAATATCCTCGAAAAGATTATGGTACATTTTCCGGAAAAAGCCTTGAAAAATGTGCCAAAATTCTTTAATATAAGAGAGTAAAAAGGTATAGGCCCCTCTGCGGCCTGTACGGGGAGGAGCTGTTTATGAAACCGACGGAAGAAAAAATCCATACGGATCCATCGGATCTGCCGATCTATCTGTTCAAGCAGGGCAATAACTGCGAAGCATACCGCTACTTCGGTGCACACATCGAGACCCGCGCCGGAGAGTCCGGTGTCGTGTTCCGCGTCTGGGCACCTCATGCCGCCGCCATCAGCGTGGTGGGCGATTTCAACAGCTGGAAGCCGGGCAGCCACCCGATGCACAAGGTGGATCAGGACTCGGTCTGGGAGCTGTTCATCCCCGGCATGAAGGAATATGACGTTTACAAATACTGCGTGACCACCCGCGCGGGCGACCTTGTCTACAAGGCTGACCCGTATGCCTTCCACGCCGAGACCCGGCCGTCCAATGGCAGCAAGGTCTACGACCTGAACGGCTTTGCGTGGCACGATGCCGCATGGCAGGAGGCCCAGAAGAAGGCCGATGTCATCAACGGCCCGATGAACATCTACGAGATGCACACGGGCAGCTGGAAGACCAAGGGCGAAAATATCCCCTACAACTATTCCGAGCTGGCCGACCAGCTTATCCCGTACATCACCGAGATGGGCTACACCCATGTCGAGCTGCTGCCGGTCATGGAATATCCCTTTGACGGCAGCTGGGGCTATCAGGTCACGGGCTATTTTGCCCCCACCAGCCGCTATGGCACCCCCAAGGATCTCATGGCCTTTGTGGATAAGCTCCATGCCGCCGGCATCGGCGTCATCATGGACTGGGTGCCCGCGCACTTCCCGAAGGACCAGTTCGGCCTGTACCGGT
>OGGU01002221.1_pt1 | contig 10040 bp, 5 predicted proteins | sample 1571241 | NCBI WGS metagenome assembly OGGU01 (sample SAMEA2581934, study PRJEB24529) | metagenome | biome: Human gut stool | place: China | collected 2011
CCCTTCGAACGGCTGCCCGTTACGGGCGACCAGCCGTCCCTGCTTGTCATACTTGTAGAGCGCCGTGCTGCCCGAAACGTAATAATAGTTCGAGTCGGCGGCGATTCCCTGCCGTCCTTCGACCGGAACGATCCGTTTGAGCCGATACTCCCAGCCGAGGCTCTGCGCCCGGAGCGCCGTGCCGGCCGCCATGAGCGCCAGCACAAAAAAAATTCGTTTCATCATAGTCGTACGATTTTACACATCCGCACCAGAGCAAAAACAAGGCCGGAGACGCACACCCGGTTCAAAGGTTTCGTCTCCGGCCTGTTCTCTGCAGTCCATTCAACAGCCCGAACGCTTCGGGCCGGTTCTGACCGCTCCCGGTCAATTCCAGTCGGGTCCGGTCTCTTCCCGAAGGCTTCCGGTCCGGGAACTACTTGCGTTTGGCCCGCTGCTGAGCCTCCTGCTGACGCATCAGCTCCTCGTAGCGCTGCTGGAATTTCGATTTCTTGCCTTTCGACTTCTTCGCGGCGTTCGCCTGCATGATCGCGTGGATCTTGTTGTCGTCGACCATGCGCCGGATGACGAGCGTCTGCCCGATGGTGAAGATATTCGACAGCAGGTAGTAGTAGCAAAGGCCGCTCGAATAGCTGTTGAACCAGAAGAGCATCATAATCGGCATCATGTAGACCATCATAAACTTCATGCCGGCCATCTGGGGCTGCGACGAAGCGGTCTGCTGGTAGTTGAAGTAGGAGTAGCCGAACAGCGACACGGCCATCAGCAGCGCGAACAGGCTGACATGGTCGCCGTAGAACGGGATCGAGAACGGCAGGTTCACGATGCTGTCGTACGACGAGAGGTCGTCGGCCCAGAGGAACGGCTGCTCGCGCAGCTCGATCGACGCCGGGAAGAAACGGAACATGGCGATCAGGATCGGCAGCTGGATCAGCATCGGAATACAGCCGCCCATGGGGTTGATGCCGGCCTTTTTGTAAAGTTCCATCGTCGCCTGCTGCTTTTTCATGGCATCCTCCTTCTTGGGATACTTCTTGTTAAGCTCGTCCACCTGCGGTTTTATCAGACGCATCTTGGCCATCGACACGTAGCTCTTGTAGGTGAGCGGCGAGATGACGAGCTTCACGAGAATCACCAGAATCAGGATGATGATGCCGAAACTGCCGATGTAGTTGCGCAGGAAGTCGAAGACCGGAATCACGCACCAGCGGTTGACCCATCCGAAGATGCCCCAGCCCAGCGGCACGAGACGCTCCAGATAAATATCCGCACCGCCCGGCTCCCCGATCTTCTTGAGGATCGAGTACTTGTTGGGGCCGAAATAGAATGCGAAGTCATACCCTTCGGTCTGCGGCGTATAGGGCACGCCCATCTGCGCTGTGAAGGTCTTGAGCAGCGACGACTCGGGAGCCGCCGTGTCGAAGGCGAGGTTGGCGTAGGACACGTTGTCCGGGGCGATGAACACCGACGAGAAGAACTGCTGCTTGAAAGCCACCCAGTTGACCTGCGTCGAGATGTTCTTCGACTTTGCGCCTTCGCTCATGCCCAGCTCCTCGATCGAGGTCTCGTCGGGGAAACGGTACGAGAGCGTGGTGTACATGTTCTCGTTCTGGAAACCCTTCTCATTCTGGAAGGTGGTGTTCGCCCAGTCGATCTGAATCTGCGTCTGGTTGGCCATCTCCGGAGCCATATTCACCAGCCGCACGTCGAAGTCGACGAGGTAGTCGCGCTCGGGAGCCTCCGTATCATATATAAGGTAACGGTACTCCAGATAGGCCCCCTCCGCCACCGGAAGGCGCATCACGACGCTCTTGGCTCCGTCCGCCTCCCCCACTACGGGCTGGGCCGTGAACACGTAATCCAGCGTGTTGACCGGCACGTTCTTCAGCCCGTTCTTCAGATAGAACGAAAGCCCGAAACGCGCCGTGGCGGGGTCCATCATCTCGATTTTCCGGTCTCGTTTTCCGCGCGGACCGTATTGGGTGTAATCCTTCAGCGTGACGCCCTTGATCTGGCCGCCGCGGGTGGAGAAGAGCACCGCCATCACGTCGTTCTCCACGATGAATTCTTCGGCCTCCGCCTCGCGGGCCGCCGTCAGCGACTCGCCCAGCGTCTCCACCTGACGCTCGCGTACCGCTGCCGCAGCCTCTGCGGCCGCCACTTCGGCCTGCACGCCGTTACCCGACGCCAGCGAATCGGCCACGGGAGCCGCCGCACGCGCGGCTGCGGCCACCGAATCGACATAGGCCTCGTATGCGGCTTTCTGTTCCAGATACTCTTTCTGCTGCTGGCTGTTGAAATAAGCGAATCCCAGAAAAAGAACCGCTACGACGGCAATGCCTATGATTGATTTTTTATCCATTAAACTGTCTTCCTTTTTATCTTTTCAGAGGGTGATTACTTCTTCTCCGCATACGCCAGCGCGGCCTTCACAAAGGCCACGAACAGCGGCGAGGGGCTCAATACGGTGCTCTTGTATTCGGGATGGTACTGCGTACCGACGAACCAGGGATGGTTCTCGATCTCGACGACCTCCACCAGATTCGTGTCGGGATTCACGCCCACGGCCTTCATGCCGGCCGCCTCGAACTGCTCCAGATAGTCGTTGTTGAACTCGTAACGGTGGCGGTGACGCTCCGAAATGTTGAGTTTGCCGTAGGCGGCAGCGACTTTCGAGCCTTTCTTCAGCGCACAGGGATAGGCGCCCAGACGCATCGTGCCGCCTTTGGCCGTAACGCCCTTCTGCTCCTCCATCAGGTCGATCACCGGATGCGGCGTCTGCTCCATCTCGCTCGAATTGGCATCGGCGAGATTCAACACGTGACGCGCGAACTCGATCACGGCGCACTGCATGCCCAGGCAGATGCCCAGGAACGGGATGTTGTTCTCGCGGGCGAAGCGCACGGCCTCGATCTTCCCCTCGATGCCGCGGTTGCCGAAGCCCGGAGCCACCAGAATGCCGGACATCTTGCCCAGCTGCGCGCCTGCGCTCTCGCGGGTGATCTTCTCCGAATTGACATAGCGCAGCTTGACCTTGCAGTCATTGACCGCCCCGGCGTGGATGAACGATTCGCAGATCGACTTGTAGGCGTCGGGCAGTTCGGTGTACTTGCCGACCAGCGCGATCTCGATCTTCTTCGAGGGGTGTTTCACCTTCTCGACGAATGCGCTCCACGCGGCCATGTCCGGCTCTTTGTCGGCCGTCAGGTTCAGTTTGTCCAGCACGACCTCGTCCAGATGCTGTTCGTGCATTTTCAGCGGCACTTCGTAGATCGTCGGCACGTCGATCGACTCCATCACGGCGTTGGCGTCGACGTTGCAGAACAGCGCCACCTTGCGCTTGAGCGCCGTCGACAGCGGATGCTCGGCGCGCAGCACGAGGATGTCGGGCTGGAGACCGTTCTCCAGCAGGGCCTTCACCGAGTGCTGCGTGGGTTTGGTCTTCAACTCGCCCGAAGCGGCCATGTAGGGGATCAGCGTCAGGTGAACCAGCGCCGTATTCCGGTAACCCAGCGAATAGCGCAGCTGGCGCACCGACTCGATGAACGGCTGCGACTCGATGTCGCCCACCGTGCCGCCGATCTCGGTGATGATCACGTCGTATTTCTTGGTCTGCGCCAGCAGCTGAATGCGGCGTTTGATCTCGTCGGTGATGTGGGGAATGACCTGCACGGTCTTGCCCAGGTACTCGCCCTTGCGCTCCTTCTCGATGACGCTCTTGTAGATACGGCCCGTCGTGACGTTATTGGACTTCGACGTGGGCTGGTTCGTGAAGCGCTCGTAGTGCCCCAGGTCGAGGTCCGTCTCGGCGCCGTCCTCGGTGACGTAGCACTCGCCGTGCTCGTAGGGGTTGAGCGTTCCGGGATCTACGTTGATGTAGGGGTCGAGTTTCTGAATGGTCACCGAGTAACCGCGGGCCTGCAACAGGCGGGCGATCGAAGCCGAAATAATACCCTTGCCGAGCGACGACGCCACGCCGCCCGTTACGAATATGTACTTGGGTTTGGAAAGTTTCATTACTGTTTTATTTATAAATTCGTTGTAACACCGTTCAGCGCCTTTTTCCGCAAGCCCCCGCCAAGGCGGGGGTTCGGGGGCGGGTCAAACCTGTATACCCGGCGTTCCGCCGTGGGCCGGCGTCCGGAGCGGCAGGGCGATCCGATCGTCAGGCATTGTTATTTTCGTCCTGGTCCTGCTTGTCGATCAGCTTCACCTTCTCGATCGTCGAGGCCATCTCCTCGCGGGCGCGCTCGATCTTCGCACGCACGTCGGCCACCAACGCCTCGGCGTTCTTCGACTTGGCGAAGAAACCGATGTTGTTCTCCAGGAGGCCGATCTCCTGCTCCAGCTGACGCACCTTGTTGTAGAGGCGTTCGCGTTCCGAGCGCAGGCGGCGGTCGCCCGACGCCTTGAACGACGAGACTTTCTCGCGGAAGCGGCCCATCGAACGGTCGCGCTCCGAACCGCGCAGCGTGTTGAACAGCGCATCGACGGCGGCCTTGTACTTCTTCTGCACGGCGTCCTTCTGCTTGATGGGCACGAACCCGATCTCGCCCCAGCGGCGCTGGAACTCGCGGATCACCTCGTAGCCCCCGGCCTTCACGTCGGCCCCGGCCATTTCGGCCAGCAGGGCGAGTTTCTTCTGCAGGTTCTCCTCGTGCTCGCCGTCGACGCTCGCGAAGTGCGACGCCTTGCGCTCGAAGAACTTGTCGCAGGCAGCGCGGAAACGCTTCCAGACGGCGTCCGAATGGCGCCGCGACACGGCTCCGATCTGCTTCCAGCGGGCCTGGAGGGCGATCAGTTCGTCGGTGGCCTTCTTCCACTCCTCGCTGTTCATCAGCGACTCGGCGGCCTCGCAGATCTCAATCTTCAATTGAAGGTTGTGCTCCATCTCGGTCTTCATTCCGGCATAGAACTGCCGCTTGGCCTCGAAGAAACGGTCGCACGCCGTGCGGAAACGTTCGTAGATGCGGTTGTTATCTTTCTTCGGCGCGAAACCGATGGTCTTCCAGGTCTTCTGAATCTCCAGCAGACGGTCGCTCGCGCGGTTCCACTCCTTGCGGGTGGTGAGCGGCTGGGACGAAAGTTCCTCCGTGGCGACGCACAGCCCGGTCTTGAGTTCGAGGTTCTTCACCTGCTCGCCCTTCAGCGTTTCGAAATGCTCCTGATGCTGTTTGTTGATACGGCTCGACGCGGCTTTGAAACGCTCCCAGAGCGCCTCCTTGTACTCATTGGCGACGGGACCCGTCTCGCGCCACTCGTCATGGAGTTTTTGCAGCTTGTGGAACGCCTCGACGACGGAAGGCTCCAGCACCAGCGCCTCGGCCTGCTCGCAGAGGGCTACCTTCTGTTCGTAGTTCTTCTTCAGATCGAGGTCGCGCAGCTCCTTGTTGATCTTGATGAAGCTGTAAAAATTCTCGACGTGCAGGTTGTAGGTCTCCCACAAATCCTTGACATGCTGCTGCGGCACGATGCCGGTATCCTTCCAGCGCTGCTGCAACTCGCGGAACTTGTTGAACGTATGGTTGAGCGTCTCGTCCGAATTGACCAGCTCCTTCAGCTCCTCGATGATCGCCTGCTTGACCTTGAGATTCGCCTCCTTCTCGGCTTCGAGGTTGGCGATGAACGCGTCGCGGCGACGGCGGTACTCCTTGAACTGCTCCTTGAGCTGGATTTCGGCGCCGTCCACCGAAGGAGCGAAATCCTCCTCGGCGCCGCCCTCCTCGACGAAGCGGCGGCGTGCGGCCTCGACCTCGGCGCGGCGGATGCGGTAAAAGGCGATCTTCAACGCCTCCACATCCCGGCGGATCGACTGCACGGGCTGCTCTTCGAGCATCCGGGCGAACAGGGCCACCAACTCCTCCTTGCCTTTTCCGGCGAACTTGTCCTCCTCGGGCTTCTGCGCGGCGAGTTCCTCCGCGGCCTCCTCCTCGGGCGTCGCGCCCTCGATCTCCAGCCCGGCATTCTGCGCCGCGAGCGCAGCCTCCTCATCGGCAAAGTCCACCTGCACGTCCCGGGACGCGTCCTCCTCCGATTCCGCAACCTCCTGCCCGGCGGCAGGCTTGATCCGGGCACGTTTGGCGCGCGGCGCAGCCTCCTCGCCGGAAATCCGCTCCGCGGCGGCCTCCTCCGCAGGCGTTTCTGCGGCGGGCGTCTTCGTCACGGCGGATTCCGCGGGCGCGTCCGCAACCTCCGCAACGGGTTCTTCCGCAGCGGCGGACGCCTCCGCAGCCGGTCCTGCGGCGGGCATTTCGGGGTCAGGGACTCGGGCAGTCACGGCAGGATTCGCTTGCGCATCTTCAGCCGCAGGGCTGACTTGCTCCTCGGGAGCAGGAAGTGTCGGTTTTTCAGTAGCCATTTCAGTACACGTTTTTTGGTTCCCGCATATGCGGAAGCATATAAATCTCGCAAATATAACCATTTTATGCGGAACGCCGAAAAGATTTCGTCAAAACATGCAACAACGCCGCCCTGCGGAAGCGCGAAATCGCTGCATCCCGGCACGGCGGCGCAATTTTCCGGTCTGTTCCGGCCCTTCGTCAGCGCTTGCGGCCCTTTGCGGCAATGCGTTTGGGCGCAGCCTGACGGCCCGTGGTGACGGGACGGCCGCTGCGGCGGACGCTCCTGGTCCCGCCGCCGCGCTTGGGCTTCTCCCATGCCACGGCATCGTCGTAACGCTGGAAAGCCTCCCAGTCGAACCCGTCGTTGCCGCCTGCCGGAGACGCGTTCCAGTCGTTCTCGGCCTTTTTCCGGCTCCGCGTCACGGGACGCCGCTCCCCGGCGTCGTCCGCCGTTTCCGCGGTTTCCCTGCGCGGCCGCCTTTCGGAGCGGAACTCCTCCGCGCCCTCGGGCTGCCCGGCCTTCCTGCGGCCCCGCGTCTCGGAACGAGGCTCTCCGGCCGATTCGCTTCCGGACGCGCCTTCGCCGCCGTTGCGACCCTCCGTAGCCGGCCGGCGCCGCTTTCCGCCGCCGTTCTCCGCATCGGAACCGTCAATCTTGGCGATGCGGCGACGGCCTCCCGAGGCGTTGAGCTGCCCCACGACCGCCTCGGCGTCGCTGAACGGCACGCTCACCAGCGAATAGTTCTCGAAGACACGCACGTCGTCGATATTCTTGTCCCGCAGTCCGCACTTGCGCTTGAGCATCTCCACGATCCGGCGGGCCGTGTAGCCGTCGCGGCCCCCGAGCGCCAGGAACAGCCGCGCCTTGCCCTTGCGGTCGACCGAGAACGAACGGATTTCGGGATAATTGCTCTGATCCAGCTCACTGCGGAAAGCCAGCCGCAGCAAGGCTCCCAGCGCCACGTCGGGCGCATAGCTTTCGAGCAGTTCGGCCGCGATGTCGGCGTAGTCGCCGTAGCTCTCATTGGCCACGATCTCCTGCAAATCGTCCTTGATCTTGGCGCGCTTCATCGCCACGATGTCCTGCGGCGAAGGCAGCGTCTCCCGCTTGATGTCGGCCTTGATGTCGCGCATCATCCAGTTGAAACGGCGCAGTTCAGCGCCCGAAATGAAGGTGATGGCCGTACCCTGGTTGCCGGCGCGGCCCGTACGGCCGATGCGGTGGACGTAGCTCTCCGAATCCTGCGGCAGCGAATAGTTGATCACGTGCGAGAGGTTCGACACGTCGATACCCCGCGCGGCCACGTCGGTCGCCACCAGAATGTTGACCGCCTTGTCGCGAAACTTGCGGAGAATCTTCTCGCGCTGGGCCTGCGACACGTCGCCGTGCAGCCCCTCGGCCGAATAGCCCTGGGCCACCAGACGCGTCGCCACCTCGTCCACGCCGATCTTCGTGCGGCAGAAGACGATGCCGTAAAAGTCCGGTTCGATGTCGATGATGCGCGTCATGGCGTCGAACTTGTCGGCTTCGCGCACCTCGAAATAGATCTGGTTCGTGAGGTCGGCCGTCAGGTGCTGCGACTCCACGCGCAGCACCTCCGTATTGCGCATGTAAGCCTCCGAAAGACGGATGATCCGCTCGGGCATCGTGGCCGAAAAGAGCAGCACGCGGCGGTCTTCGCCCGTATGGCCCATGATCTCCTCGACATCCTCCACGAAGCCCATGTTGAGCATTTCGTCGGCTTCGTCCAGGACCAGGAAACGGACCTTGTCCAATTTGAGCGTACCGCGGCGGATGTGGTCCAGCACGCGCCCCGGCGTGCCGACGACGATGTCGACGCCCCGCGACAGGCGGCGCAGCTGCTCGCTCATCGCGGCCCCTCCGTAGATGGCCGTGATCGAGAGCCGCCGCTCGCGGTTGTAACTCAAAAGTTCCTCGGCGGCCTGCACGGCCAGCTCGCGCGTCGGGACGAGGATGATGGACTGCACGCCCTCTTTCGAAGGCTCGATCTGCTGGAGTATCGGCAGCCCGAAAGCCGCCGTTTTACCCGTGCCGGTCTGGGATTGCGCGATGATGTCGTTCTCTCCCGAGAGCAGACGGGGAATCGTAAGTCGTTGGATGGAGGTGGGTGTTTCGAACCCTTTTGCCTGGACGGCCGCGAGCATCTCCTCGCTGAGGCCTAAAGCGCTGAAATCAGCTTCGTTGATCATATATGAATAGTTGAAAGGCCAAAGGTACGACAATTTATTGAATATTCGCCGGAAAATCATTATCTTCGCAAAAAGTTACGCACACACGGCCCCTCGCGGGCCGCCTGACCGAAAACCGACACCATGAGTCACCGTATCCTGCTGGTCGACGACGAGGTAGACATCCTCGAATTCGTCCGTTACAACCTCGTACGCGAGGGTTACGAAGTCTTCACGGCCGAAAACGGCGCCGAGGCGCTGAAAGTGGCCGCCGAATGCCGTCCGCACCTGATCCTGCTGGACATGATGATGCCGGTGATGGACGGGGCGCAGACCTGCCGCGCGATCCGCCGAAACCCCGTGCTGAAGGACACGATGGTGGTTTTCCTCTCGGCGCTGGGCGAGGAGGGGCAGCAGCTGGCAGGGTTCGACGTGGGAGCCGACGACTACCTGACCAAGCCTATCAAGATGAAGCTGCTGGTAAGCCGCGTGCAGGCGATCCTCAAGCGCATCGACGCCGACAGACCTCCCGAGAAGGCCCCGGCCCCGGGGCTCACGGTCGACCGCGAGCGTTACACGGTGATCCGCGACGGACAGGAGATCACCCTCCCGCGCAAGGAGTTCGCGCTGCTGGACCTGCTCCACTCGTCGCCCGGGAAGCTGATTCCCCGCGAGGAGATCTACGCCAAGATCTGGGGCACGGAGGTCGTCGTGGGCGACCGCACGATCGACGTGCACATCCGCAAGCTGCGCCAGAAGATCGGCGACGAACGCATCGTCACGGTCAAGGGCGTGGGATATAAATATGAACCCTGAAGCGAAAGGTGAAAATTGGATTGTCATTCCGGGAAGAGCCGAAGGACCGACGTGGGAATCCGCTGGACGCGTTGTGAGGTTACGACCTTTGATCGGATTGCCGCGTCGCCACGCTCCTCGCAATGACGGGAGAGGGGGGGGGCAGGCGACCGAATCCGTTTGTCCGGACGAAGCGATTTTGAATTGTGAATTATGAATTGTGAATCGAAAAAATACCGCCGCATCGTCGTCAAGATCGGCAGCAATGTGCTCACCCGCGAGGACGGACGGCCCGACACCACGCGCATCTCGGCGCTCGTGGACCAGTTGGCGCGCCTGCACCGGGCCGGCACGGAGTTCATCCTCGTCTCGTCGGGCGCCGTGGCCTCGGGCCGCAGCCTGCTCGAAACCCGCGTCGGACGCATCGACACCGTTTCGGCCCGCCAGCTCTTCTCGGCCGTCGGGCAGGTGAAACTGCTGAACCGCTACTACGACCTCTTCAACGAATACGGCATCGCCTGCGGGCAGGTGCTCACCACCAAGGAGAGCCTCTCCACGCGGCGGCAGTACCTCAACCAGCGCAACTGCATGGAGGCGATGCTCGCGGCGGGCGTCGTCCCGATCGTCAACGAGAACGACACGATCTCGGTCACGGAGCTGATGTTCACCGACAACGACGAACTTTCGGGTCTCGTGGCGGCGATGATGGGAGCC
>OGGU01002224.1_pt1 | contig 10031 bp, 7 predicted proteins | sample 1571241 | NCBI WGS metagenome assembly OGGU01 (sample SAMEA2581934, study PRJEB24529) | metagenome | biome: Human gut stool | place: China | collected 2011
TGTCCGCCAGAAAGGTTTCTGCCGCCCTGCTCGATCTCATAGGAAAGTCCGCCTTCCTTGGCATCCACAAACTCCCTTGCCTGTGCAGTCTCAAGCGCCTCATACATCTCCTCGTCCGTGGCGTCCGAATTGCCCCAGCTTAAGTTCTCACGGATGGTTCCCTTAAAGAGAACCGCCTTCTGCAGAACAACACCGACCTTCGCCCTGAGTTCCTCCAATGTATAATCCCGCACATTCTTCCCGTCGACGAGAACCTCTCCTCTGGTCGCATCGTAAAACCGCGGAATCAGATTCACGACCGAAGATTTTCCAGAACCGGTTCCTCCGATAATACCGATGGTCTCTCCGCGTCTGACCGTAAAATCAATGTCGGAGAGCGCTTCTTCCGATGCGCCCGCATAAGTAAGACCAACCTTGGAAAATACGACGGCATTCTCCGCCGGGATTGTCTCTTTTCCTTCCCTGCCTGCTCCATCCGAAGTGAGACTTCCCGTCTCCGCTACTGGATGCTCCGTGATCGACGATTCCATGTCAAGCACAGTCTCGATACGGTTCATGCAGGCAATGGATTTGTTGATGTTGATAATCAGGTTGGCCAGCTTGATTAACTCCACTAAGATCTGGGACATGTAGCTCACCAGCGCCACAACCTGTCCCTGCGTAATGTTGCCATTGTCCACGCGGATCGCTCCTACCCATACCAGAACGACGATCGCTCCGTTGATGATAATATAGGTAAGCGGATTCATGAGCGCCGAGATCTTGCCGACATAGAGCTGGATCTTTGTCAGCGCCTCATTGTCTTCGTGGAACTGTGCAATCTCATCCTGCTCCTTGTTGAATGCACGGATGACTCTGCTTCCGGTCAGGTTCTCTCTTGTGATGCCCAGCACTTTATCGAGTGCCGCCTGTACTTTTTTGTACAGCGGAATACTGACCAGCATGATGCCAAACACAACCACCGACAGCAGCGGAATGGTCACAACGAACACGAGCGCCGCTTTCACATCAATCGTGAATGCCATGACCATCGCTCCAAACACGATAAACGGCGAACGCAAGAACAGGCGCAGAACGAGGTTCACCCCGTTCTGCACCTGATTAACATCACTTGTCATTCTTGTAATTAACGTCGACGTTCCGACGGTATCCATCTCGGTAAATGACAGCGTCTCAATATGTTCAAACAGAGCATGTCTTAATCCTGTCGCACAGCCAACCGCCGCTTTCGCCGCAAAATACTGCGCCGTGATGGCACAGGTCAATCCGATCAGCGCCAGGAGAAACAGTACCAGACTCATCTTCATAATATATGGACGATCGGCATTTGCCACCCCGGTATCGATGATTGCCGCCATGACAAGCGGGACAATCAATTCAAATGAAGCTTCCAGGAGCTTAAAAAGCGGTCCTAAAATACTTTCTTTTTTATAGTTTCCCAAATACTGCAATAACTTTTTCATGATACTCCTTCGTGTCCTATGCTTTTAAATCTTTCATTTTCTGAAGTCCGATAATCAGCGCACCGCCGATCACGAAAAACAGGATGTTAAAATCATGAAGCGTCATTGCCGGCTGCGGTACCTCCAACGTGGTCGGTCCCATGACAACCGCGTAGATTGATCCTAACATCAGACCGATGATCAGATAGATCGTCTGTGCCCGGAAATGATCTAACGCCTTGCGGATCAGCTTTACCACACCAAAAATACCGACGAGAACGCCGCATCCGAAAATAAACACCGTCGGAAATGCAGCAAAATTCAGATGAAGAATATCTTTGATGGCAGTCACCACCGGCAGATACAGTCCCATGATTAAAAGAAGCGTCGAGCCCGAAATTCCCGGCAGCACCATCGCACAGATGGCAATCATTCCGGCAAGGAATACAAACAGGGCAAGCCCCGGCGTCAGATGCTCCAGGCTGACACCCTCTCCGCCGCTGCTCGGATTAAAGTAAGTAATCGCGGTCACGATTGCAACGCCAATCAGCACAAACGGAATGGCAGATTTTTTTGCCGTAAGGCAGTTCTTTTCTTCCCTAAAGATAATCGGAATGGCAAAAATAATAAATCCGATAAACAGGGAACTGATCGCATAGATATGAGCGTCAAACACGCTCGCAAGAATCAGAATGGCGAGAATCATTCCACAGACCCAGCCGGTTCCAAGCTTAATCAGGAAGAACAGAGCTGCTTTCTTTTTCTCCCTGCTTCCGGTTATCAGATCGTCGATAGAATCAATAAACTGGTCATAAAAACCCAACAGGAAAGCGACGGTTCCGCCGGATACGCCAGGTACACTGTCTGCCAGTGCCATGCAAAATCCTCTGATAAACTGCACTAAATACATCCTTTATACCTCATTTTTCTGTTATTTTTCTATTTTATTCACTACAGGTCAAAATCTGTCCAATTAGTGGATATACTGCTCCAGCTTGTGCGACTCGTCTAACACACTGTGAAGCAGATCCTTGGTATTTTCCGCATTGCCGAGATTCTTAACACTGAGATCCGCCGCCTGCACAGAAGAAGCTGTAACTTCCTCCGTCGTTGCGGAGAGCTGCATGATGTTCTCCACGATCTGATTGTTCGCCTTGGAGAGGTTGTTTAACATAGTGTCGATCTCACCGATGTCCGTCACAAGCTCATTGACATTCTGGTTCATGGCGCCAAAGCTCTCGGATGCCTGCGCAATCATCTCATCCTGCGCACCCGCCGCCGTCACGGAACGCTCCACCGCATCCGCCGCCGTCTGGGCATTTTCAGAAAGCTGCTCTAAAATGTTGGCAATATTCTCCGTCTCCTGTCTGGTCTTCTCCGCCAGCTGGCGGATCTCGTCTGCAACCACCGCAAAGCCTCTTCCCGCCTCGCCTGCTCTCGCACTCTCGATCGATGCATTGAGTGCCAGAAGGTTGGTCTGACTGGAAATAGAAAAAATGGTATCTGCAATACTTTTGACAGCGCTTGTACGATCCTGGAGTTCTCTCATGGAGGAAGCCACCTCGGAGTTTGTCTGTGCAATAACTGCGGACTGCTTCTTCAGATCATCCATGATTCTGGAACTCTTCTCATTCAGCTCTCCGGACTGCTTCGCCACCTGTACCATCTTCTCTGAACGCTCCAGCGTCGTTCCGATGGAGTCCTGAATATTCTGTGTCATCTCCGTCTGCGTCTGGATATTCTCGGCGGTACTCTGTGTACTGTCCGAAATATCCTTCATGGCACCGTTGACTACCTCGGTGGAACTATTCAGTTCATTGACAATATTCATCGCATTCTCTGTTCCCTTGCGCACCTGATCTGCAACCGCAATGATATCGTCCACCATCTGGCGCTGTGCTGCTTCCTTTTCTGTCAGGCTGCCAATCGTATCGCGGTTGAACTGGTACGCCACGGATACTGTCAGATAAACCACTACCATCATAAGTATAATTGCCAGCGTCGCACACCACTGATCCAGTGCATTCTCGCCCTGGTATGTGTGAAGCGCCAGCGTCTTTGACGCCGTCACAAGAAGATTCACCGCCGATACAGCAATCCCGGAAAAGGCGGCGAACTTTTTATCGTAAAACAGAATACATGCAACCAGCGGAATTGCAGCCATAAAACGCACATAATAATTGTCAAACGCCCATCCCATCACAAACGTAATGACAAGCAGCCCGACCGTCGCAATATAGCGGATCTTCGGATCATCTTTTCTCCGCTGGTATAACACGAGTGTTCCCGCTGTTGCCAGAATAATCAATACCGCGATCATAACGGTATATCCGACTGTGCGGATTCCTCTGAGGCAGGCAATTCCTACCACACAAAGCACACAGAGATAAAACACGATATATCCGATAGCAAGGAAATGATTGGCACGTTTATTCTGTTCCACAGTATCTGCATACAAATGCTTCTGTTCTTTTTTCTCCATAACTTTCACCTTTCTTCTTTCGATAACTCCATATACCATTTCAATATATCATACTTTATCCGGCATGAATAATATTTTTTCAATTTTTATTTCTTTTTTGATGTTTTATCTGTCCCTTTTCCACAGTCTGTGGCAATTTCGCCTCGCAGCATCCACAGGCAGAACAGATTCGGCAGAGCCATCAGGGAATTCAGCAGATCCGATATCCCCCACACAAGCTCCATGGAAAGCACAGCTCCCAGATAAGCGAAAAACATGTACGCCACCTGGTAGACACGCACCCCCTCCTCGCCCCACAGGTAGCGCACCGCGCAGGTTCCGTACACGTTCCAGCCGATGATCGTGGCAAACGCGAACAGCGTCAGAGAGATCGAGAGCATCCACTCACCGCCGACGGGCAATTCCCGGAATGCCACAAAACACATATTTTCCGGTGCCACTCCCCGGTATTCCTGCGGATGGCTTACCATGCTGCCGACCGCCGCAATTCCCGTGATCGCACATAATACCACCGTGTCCCAGAACGGTCCTGTCATGGAGATTAACGCCTGCCGCACAGCCGCCTCCTTCGGGCTGTCAGAGGAGGATGCCGCCGTCGCCGCGACCATCGGAATCGAGCCAAGCCCTGCTTCATTGGTGAACAATCCCCGGGAGACTCCTGTCTGGATGCCAAGAAGCAGCGCTCCGCCGGTGCAGCCGCCCGCCACCGCCTTCGGGCAGACGGCGGATGAGAGAATCAGCGCTAACGTCTCCGGCAGCACCGCCCTGTTTCTTCCTATAATATAGAGACAGCCGCCCACAAAAAAAGCGCTCATCAGCGGGAGGAGCCACATACACACCTTTGCAATCTGGCTGTTTCCCCCGATGATAATAATCCCTGCAAGCACCCCGACCGCCATTCCGACCAGATGCGGCGACACGGTAATCTGATGCTGGAGCGCCGTGCGTATGGAGTATGACTGTACGCTGCTTCCGATACCAAACGATGCCAGCAGCGTACATACAGCAAACGCCGCTGCCAGTTTTCTTTTTTTCAGACGCCGATCCAAAATATACATCGGTCCGCCGGCAAACGTATTGTCTGCCCTGCGCACCCGGTATCTTATGGAGAGATAACATTCCGCATAGCAGGTCGCTATCCCGAATACCCCGGTCAGCCAACACCAGAATACCGCTCCCGGTCCGCCGATGGCGATGGCTGTGGAAATTCCCACAATGTTACCCGTACCGATCGTCGCTGCAAGCGCCGTCGCCAGCGCCGAATACGGTGTTACCTGATCCTTTTCCTGATTCTTCGTTCCGGTCAGTGACAACCGGATTCCCAACGGGATTTTTTTCTGGATGAAGCCCAGGTGAAATGTGAAATACAGATGTGTTCCGAATAAGAGCGCAAGCATGGGAAATCCCCACAGATATTCCCGCGCCACCGCCACCGCATGCTGCAATAATGCCATAAAAATTCCCCATATACCCTGCATCATAAATATCTGTAAAGTATATGGGGAATCTGTTTTTCCCATGCATTCGATTGTTCTATGCTTCTACCAGATGTGCGATTGCATGTACCAGCTCCTTGATGTCATAGTTGGAAGTATTGATACACAGATCATAGTTGAGACGGTCTCCCCAGGTCTGTCCGGTAAAGAACTGATAGTAACGCGCCCTGCGCTTATCCACGTCTAAAATATGGCGCTTTAATTCCTTGTCCGTAAAGTGCTCGCTCTCCGGCGCGCGCTTCTTGCAGCGTTCCATCTTGTGCTCCATCTCCGCATAGACAAACAGGCGGAACGGATGCTTCTCGCGCAAAATATAATCGGCGCTTCTTCCGACGATGACACAGTCGGACTTCTCCGCAAATTCCTGAATCAGGCGGCTCTGCTCACGGTAGATCGCATTATTCTGCTCCATGATCGGATCAACTCCCATGTAAAAGCTTCTCCCGATCGTAATCGGATACAACGTCGACGGACCGTTCTCCATCACATGCTGCACATAGCCCTCCGCCAGCTTCGTACGGTCTGCAATCTGACTGATGATCTCATTATCGTAATAAGCAATTCCCAGCTCATCGGACAATCTCTTTCCGATCTCACGTCCGCCGCTGCCAAATTCTCGTCCAATCGTTATAATCCTAGACATTGGTATCTCCTTTCCCCTGTGTGGGGTTTGTTTTTCTATCTAAAACTATAGCATTTCTTCCTGCGGTTCGCAACTGCAAAAGCTACCGCCGCAGATAATAGCCGATCCCTGCCGCATCATCTGCACCTGTTTGCCTCTCTGACGCCTTTTTCTTCCCGGCACTTACTTATTCAGAAAACGGTCCCAGGACGCCGTATTGTGCGTGCCGGACACCGCAAGCACATACTCCTCCTCATCGGGTGCGTCGATCTCAAATACATAGTTCTCCCCGTCCTGCTTTAACGCATAGAGTGTGCCGTCCGCAAAGGAGCGGATCGTCTCGTTCCACGCCGCCTGATCGATCATCTCATCCTCGCAGGTTCGCATCAGTATGCCGTTGGCATCGTAGACCTTGTATCCCTCCCGCACCAGGGACCGGATCACCGGCTCCTCGATCTTTAACACCAGATCGTTCGCGCGCATCTCGCGGATATCCCGGTTACAGGAATTCTCCGGCAGTATCATCACGTTTGATAATGTCATATGGAAAAATCCGCCCGTCACCTGCACGTCGGCAATGTAGGCTTCTGCAAAAGAAAAATGTTCCAGTTCATCCGTTGTCGTATATCTCATAGTGTTCCTCCGTATCTCTTCCCTGTTATTTCTCCTCTCCTATTATACAGAGCCGTCCCCCTTTTTTCCATAGAAAAAAGTGTGCCAAAAATGCACACTTTTTGCTCTTCTCTTATCCCGCCACATTTTTTCCTGCTTTGTACTCGGAGGGCGTCATATCCATCACCCGGCGGAACACCTTGGAAAAATATTTTTCATCCCGGAATCCCACCTTGTAGGCGATCTCATAGTTCTTCAGATAGTTCTGCCGCAGATAGGTACAGGCGTGGTCGATCCGCACCTCGTTGAGATAATCCACAAACTTCATGCCGACCTGCTTGGAGAACAGATTGGACAGATAACTCGCCGTGATGCCGACATACTCCGCCACCTCCGTGAGCGACAGATCCTCATAATAGTGCTCTTCCAGATAATCCTTCGCGCGCTCGACAATCCGGTTTCTGCCCTCCGGCAGGAGCACCGGTTCTTCCGGCTCCTTGAATTTCTCATCCGCGATGGCGTTTAACTTCTTTAAAATGTCCGAGGAACGGCTCGGCTTTAACAGATAATCCCTGGCTCCCAGCCGGATGGCCTGCTGTGCGTAGCGGAATTCATCGTACCCGCTCAAAATGATCGTGCACGGAAGTACCCCCGCCCGGTATGCCTCCTGCATCACCTCAATTCCGTCCTTGTGCGGCATCTGGACATCCAGAAGCATGATATCCGGCTTGTGGCGGTAAATAATATCCAACGCCTCCTGTCCGTTCTTCGCAAGGTAGATCGTCTCATAGCGATCCGTGTGCAGTTTGATATACTTGGCAATTCCGTTGCGGATCATATCCTCGTCATCTGCAATCAGTAATTTTACACACATAGCACTCTTCCTTTCTTATTCCCGCTTTTCTTCCACATGCTCACGGTAATTGTTATCCTCCCACGGTATCCGGATCGTCACACAGGTTCCGCGTCCCACGGCACTCTCGATTCTTAAGGTACATCCATCCCCGTACAAAAGCTCCAGGCGCTCTTTTACATTGCGTATCGCATAGCGCCCGATCCGCTGTCCGGCATAGCGCTTTGCATCCGGGACTTCCCAGATGTCCTGCAGCTGTTCCTCACTCATGCCGACCCCGTTGTCCTCCACGGTAAACACGATCCATTCCCCCTCGCGCTTCCCGTCTACCCGGATGAGGCAGTCTCCGCCGTCGCGCTCAAACCCGTGCACAACTGCGTTTTCCACAAACGGCTGCAAAATAAGCTTCGGAATCATATGAGACAGGATAGCTTTCTCCATGTGAATCTCGTAATCCAGGTGATCCGAAAACCGCATCTTCTGGATGTGAAGGTATTCCTCCAGCAGCTCCTTTTCATTTCCGATGTCGGTCTGTGCATTTCCCTGTCCGAGCACATGACGGAACAGCTGGGAGAGCGAGAGGATGTCCTCCGCGATCTCGTCATTCCCCTCATTGGTCGCGCGCCAGTACAGCGCGTCGAGCGTATTGTAGAGGAAATGCGGATTGATCTGCGCCTGCAGCGCCCGCAGTTCACTCTCCTTTTCCTGCAGTGTCATGACATAATTGGTGTCGATCAGCTTCTTGATCGCGTCTACCATCTGGTTAAATCCTGCCGCCACCTCCCCGACCTCTCCGCCGGTCGTCACCGCAACCTTCTGCTCAAAATCCCCTTTTTCAAAGCGTTTCATCGCAACGCCCAATTCCTTTAACGGCTTTGAGACAATATTGGAGACGATCGCAAGAATCGGATAAAGACCGATCAGGAATCCGAACAATAGCGCCGCCGGCGCCAGCGCAATCTGGTCCAGGCGCTCCACGACTCCCTCCCTCGCCACGATCTCGCACACGGTGATTCCCGTTTTCTCACTCGTACAGCGGTATACTTCATCCGGTTCCTTCCCGTACGCGAACGCATACACCTCCGCCGGCAGCGCGCCGGTTCTTATCAGTTCCTCCCCGCTTTCGTTCATCACGACAATTCCCGCCGTATCCGCGGACAACGATTTTTCGCAGAGCTGTATGTACTTTTCCGTCGAAGCGCCGATTGCAAGATAGCCGAGGCGCTCCCGCTTGGCACGGTCATAGATCTCACGGTACAGGACAATTTTGTCCGTGCGGTTCGCCTGGTAAAAATCGCTTGCGCTTTTTCTCACCTGCACAAAAGAATATTTCCCGCGCTTTTCAACCGCGTTCCGGTAACACGCCGTCTGCCGGATTTCCTCGATGGAGCTGATGTACGCGGCGGCGTCCGCACAGCGCAGATAGGGATTTACGCCGTTCTCCGGATAGATCGCAAGGGTCTTGATCTGACCGCTTAAGGCAATCATATCCTGCAGTGTCCGCATCGGCGCCTCATGAACCCACAGCTGCGAATCCCGGTTGAGGGCTTGTGCATCATCCGACGATAAGATCGCCAGAATGTCGTTGTTGATGCAGATATAGGTGCCAAATTCCACCATCCCGTCCAAAAGCGTATCCAGATTACCGGACAGATTCTCCACATCCTTCTGGCACAGTTCCCGCTCTTCTGCCATCGTTCTGTGATAATTGCGCACAAACAGGCAGGTACTGATCAGCATCAGGATCGGTGTGATGATCGCATAGCTGTAACACACCAGCTTTTTCCGGATGCCGGCATTTTTCAATTTTCCTCTCATCCGCTTCCCTGCCTTTCTTTGTGCGGTTCATGCATAGACCGCTGTATCAGCCTTTTACCGCGCCCATCGCAACACCCTTGGTGATATGCTTGTTGAGCAGAATATACACAATGACTGCCGGTGCCGCCGTAAGCGCCATGACGGCGAACTGTACCGCATAGTTGGAAGAATACTGTCCCGTGAATTCCAGCACGGAAAACGGAAGTGTCTTCCACTTCGGCGTGCTGAGGTACGTGCTCGCCATGATGAATTCGTTCCAGTTATTTAAGAAGGTCATGATCGCCACTGTCGCAATCGACGGTTTTAACATCGGTGTGATAATCTGGAATACGATCCGGTAGATTCCGCAGCCGTCCATGACCGCCGCCTCCTCCATCTCCCACGGAATGGAATCGATAAACCCGGTCATTAAGAACAGTCCCTGCGGGAGTGAAAATGCCACATACGGGATCAGTAGTGCCCAGATGGTGTCCGTGAGTCCCAGCGTGTTGTATATTTTATAATTCGGAAGCAGCGTCGCATGGATCGGAATCATCATGCCGAGCAGCAGGATCGTTTTTACAAGCCCGCTTAACTTCCAGCGCATTCTGCGGCATGCATAGGCCGCCATGATAGAGATCAGCAGCACAAAAAATACCGCGAGTCCGTTGATGATGATACTGTTTTTCAAGTACTGCAGAAAATGTCCGTCCACGAAAGCAGTCAC
>OGGU01002229.1_pt1 | contig 10011 bp, 8 predicted proteins | sample 1571241 | NCBI WGS metagenome assembly OGGU01 (sample SAMEA2581934, study PRJEB24529) | metagenome | biome: Human gut stool | place: China | collected 2011
TCGACGACTGTCGCACGGTCTACTCCGCCTACGAGTCCGATCGGGTACGGCGCCTGCGCAGCGGTGCCGAGACCTTTTACCGCCCGTTCGCGACGAGCCTGCTCTATGCCTACGGCCGCAGCGCGACGTTGACCGTGAGTTATAAATTCTAAGAAAATCGTTGGAATTTATTTTTAATTTCGCTAAATTGCTCTCGTAAAATTAAAACATATCGTTATGATTGTCGGAATTCCAAAGGAAATTAAGAACAACGAGTATCGCGTATCGCTTACGCCGGCCGGAGCCATGGAACTCGTTCGGCGGGGGCATACGGTCTACATCCAGAGCGGAGCGGGCGTCGACAGCGGATTCGCGGACAAGGAGTATCAGGCCGTGGGGGCGAAACTGCTGCCCTCGATTGAGGAGGTCTACGCGACGGCCGAGATGATTATCAAGGTCAAGGAGCCGATCGCACCGGAGTACGGGCTGGTTCGTCCGGGACAGCTGCTTTTCACCTATTTCCATTTCGCCAGCAGCGAGGCGCTCACGCAGGCGATGATCGCGTCGGGCGCCGTGTGCTGCGCCTACGAGACGGTCGAACGCAGCGACCGTTCGCTGCCGCTGCTGATCCCCATGTCGGAGGTCGCGGGCCGCATGGCCGCACAGGAGGGGCGCTACTTCCTCGAAAAGCCGCGCGGCGGCAAGGGAATCCTGCTGGGCGGCGTGCCGGGCGTGAAGCCCGCCAAGGTCTTCGTCATCGGTGCGGGCGTTGTCGGAACGGCTGCGGCGCGCACCGCTGCCGGAACGGGGGCCGACGTGACGATCTGCGACATTTCGCTCCAGCGGCTGACCTATCTGGCCGACGTGATGCCCCGCAACGTCAAGACGCTGATGTCTTCCGAATACAACATCCGCGAGGAACTGAAGCATGCCGACCTGGTGGTCGGCTCGGTGCTGATTCCGGGAGCCAAGGCCCCGAAGCTCGTCACGCGCGACATGCTCCGGGAGATGGAGCCGGGAACGGTGATGGTCGACGTGGCCATCGACCAGGGCGGCTGTTTCGAGACTTCGCGCCCCACCACGCACGAGGACCCGGTCTATTACGTCGACGGCATCCTGCACTACTGCGTGGCCAACATTCCGGGCGCCGTGCCCCGCACCTCGACCCTCGCGCTTACGAACGCGACGCTTCCCTACACCATCCAGCTTGCCGACAAGGGCTGGCGGCGCGCCGCACAGGAGAATCCCGAGCTGGCGCTGGGGCTGAACATCATCGGCGGCAGGGTGGTCTGCAAACCTGTGGCCGACGCCTGGGGGCTGCCTTACGAACCGTTGGTGCTGTAACCTGCCGGGGCGGTAATCCGCAGGCGTTGTAACCTGCTGGCCTGTTTTGCGGCGGCCTTCCTGTCCATCCGGGACGGGGAGGCCGCCGGTGTGTAATTATCCGACTTTTTGGACGATTTGTTTTTGAAATTATTAAATAATTCATATATTTGCAAGAGAGCAAGGTAGTTACGTTGGTCATTCCGGTTTCATTCCGGTTGGAATGCGTCGCTAAAAGCGTCGAATCTTCAAGTCCGGCGACTGTTTTTGTTACGGATCGTAAGCAATACAGAAAGTCAGGGTGGCGTTTGCCGCACGGAAAGCGTGGGGCGGCGTCATTAAGTTTTATTCGATAAAGAGGTTAGTATGAGTGAGAGATTGTACATTTTCGACACCACGCTGCGCGACGGTGAGCAGGTCCCCGGTTGTCAGTTGAACACCACCGAAAAAATTGAAGTCGCCAAACTGCTCGAAAGCCTCGGCGTAGACGTCATCGAGGCGGGATTTCCCATCTCCAGCCCCGGTGATTTCAACTCCGTGCTGGAGATTTCCAAGGCCGTTTCCGAGCCGACGATCTGCGCGCTGACCCGCGCCGTGAAGAAGGACATCGACGTTGCGGCCGATGCGCTGCGGCTGGCCAGGCGCAAGCGTATCCATACGGGCATCGGCGTTTCGCCGCAGCATATCTACGACAAACTGCGTTCCACGCCCGAGAAGATCGTCGAATCTGCCGTCGAGGCGGTGAAATATGCCAAACGCTACGTCGAGGATGTGGAGTTCTATGCCGAGGACGCCGGGCGCGCCGACGTCGAGTACCTCGCCCGCGTGGTCGAGGCGGTCATCCGGGCCGGCGCGACGGTGGTCAATATCCCCGACACGACGGGCTACTGTCTTCCGAACGAATACGGCGCGAAGATCAAATACCTCGTCGATCACGTCTCCAACATCGACCGCGCGATCATCTCGACCCACTGCCACAACGATCTGGGCATGGCCACGGCCAACACCCTGAGCGGCATCCTCAACGGCGCGCGGCAGGCCGAGGTGACGATCAACGGCATCGGCGAACGCGCGGGCAACACCTCGCTCGAAGAGGTGGTGATGACGCTCCGCTGCCACAAGGACGTGGCCGTCGACACGAACATCAATTCGCGCCTGATCACCAAGGCCTCGCACCTGGTGTCGAGCCTGATGAACATGCCCGTGCAGCCCAACAAGGCCATCGTGGGCCGCAACGCCTTCGCCCATTCGTCGGGCATCCATCAGGACGGCGTGCTCAAGCAGCGTCAGACCTACGAGATCATCGACCCGCAGGACATCGGGCTGAACGAGTCGGTCATCGCCCTCACGGCCCGCAGCGGGCGCGCGGCCCTCGTGCACCGGCTCGAACTGCTGGGCTACGACCTCACGCAGGAGGAATTGGACGCCACGTACGAGAAATTCCTCGCCCTGGCCGACCGGAAAAAGGAGATTCACGACTACGACCTGTTGTACCTCGTGGGCGACATCGACCGCATGAAGCAGCAGTCCATTTCGTTGAAATTCATGCAGGTGACCACCGGGACGCTGGTTCCGACGGCTACCGTGGTGCTGAAATTCGGCGACCACGAACGCATGTCCACCGCCACGGGCAACGGTCCGGTCGACGCGGCGGTCTCGGCCATCAAGAAACTGATCAACGAGAAGGTGGTGCTTGCGGAGTTCCTGATGCAGGCCATCACGCGCGGTTCGAACGACGTGGGCCGCGTGCATGTGCAGGTCGAGTGCGGCAGCCGCACGGTCCACGGATTCGGCGCGCACACCGACACCACGCGGGCTTCGATCGAGGCGTTCCTCGACGCGCTGCGCGCACTCAACGTAACCGAAAAAATCGAGGAGGAGGATTGATATGGGACGAACGCTTCTGGACAAGATATGGGACGCGCACACGGTGCGTGTCGAGGACGGCGGCCGCTGCGTGCTCTACATCGACCGACAGTATATCCACGAGGTGACGTCGCCCGTGGCTTTCGCGGGGATCGAACGCCGCGGCTTCGGCGTCGCGCGTCCGGCGCAGATCACGGCGACGGCCGACCACAACATCCCCACCGTCGACCAGCACCTGCCGATCGCCGAGCCGGAATCGCGGCGGCAGGTCGAAGCGCTGGCGGCCAACTGCGCCCGGTTCGGCATCGAGCATTTCGGCGTGGGCGACCCCCGGCAGGGCATCGTGCACATCATCGGTCCCGAACTGGGCTTCACCCAGCCGGGCATGACCATCGTCTGCGGCGACAGCCACACCTCGACGCACGGGGCGCTGGGCGCCGTGGCATTCGGCGTGGGGACGTCGGAGGTCGAAATGGTCTTCGCCAGCCAGTGCATCCTCCAGACCAAACCCCGCACGATGCGCATTACGGTCGACGGCGCGCTGCGTCCGGGTGTCGAGGCCAAGGATGTCATCCTCTATATCATCTCGAAACTCACCGCTTCGGGCGGCACGGGCCATTTCATCGAGTTTGCCGGCAGCACGATCCGTTCGCTCTCGATGGAGGGCCGCATGACGGTCTGCAACATGAGCATCGAGTGCGGCGCGCGCGGCGGCATGATCGCCCCCGACGAGAAGACCTTCGAATACCTCCGGGGCCGCGAACGCGCTCCGCAGGGAGCCGCCTACGACGAGGCCGTGGCCCGCTGGCGGGAACTTTACAGCGATGCGGACGCGGTTTTCGACAGGGAGTACCGCTTCGACGCTGCGGACATCGCCCCGATGATCACCTACGGCACCAACCCCGGCATGGGGATGGCCGTCGATGCGGCGATTCCCGCCGACGCCGACGACAAGGCGTTGAAATACATGGGATTCGACCCCGGTGAAACGCTGCAGGGCAAACCCGTCGATTACGTCTTCGTCGGCAGCTGTACCAACGGCCGCATCGAGGACCTGCGCCGTTTCGCCCGTCTGGTCGAAGGCCGCCGCAAGGCGGACAACATCACCGCATGGATCGTTCCCGGCTCGAAGGGCGTCGAAGCCGCCGCGCGGGCCGAGGGACTGGACCGCATCCTCGCCGCAGCGGGTTTCGAACTCCGCCAGCCGGGCTGTTCGGCGTGCCTGGCGATGAACGCCGACAAGATTCCGGCGGGCAAATACAGCGTTTCGACCTCGAACCGCAATTTCGAGGGCCGGCAGGGTCCCGGCGCCCGTACGATGCTGTCGGGCGTGGCCGTTGCCGCCGCCGCCGCGGTGACGGGCGTGATTTCCGATCCGCGCGAAGTGTTCGATATGTAAAAGATTATCATTATGTCCATACCCAAATTCGTAACCTTCACCTCGGGGGCTGTTCCCGTCGAGGTGGAAAACATAGATACCGACCAGATCATCCCGGCGCGCTTTCTGAAAGCCACCGAACGCAAGGGCTTCGGCGACAACCTTTTCCGCGACTGGCGCTACGACGCCGCGGGGCAGCGGATCGCTTCGTTCCCTTTGAACGATCCCCGCTACGAGGGGCGAATCCTCGTCGCCGGGCGCAATTTCGGCTGCGGAAGTTCGCGCGAGCATGCCGCCTGGGCCATCGCCGACTACGGTTTCCGCGTCGTGGTGTCGAGCTTCTTCGCCGACATCTTCCGCAACAACGCCCTGAATAACGGCCTGCTGCCGATCCGTGTGAGCGAGGAGTTTCTGAAAGCTATTTTCGGCGAGATCCGGCGCGACCCGAAGGCGCAGTTCACCGTCGACCTGGGCAACCAGACGCTGACCATCGTGTCGGACGGGCGCAGCGAGGGTTTCGAGATCGACGCCTACAAGAAACGCTGTCTCGAAAACGGCTACGACGACGTGGACTACCTGCGCAGTATCGCCGACCGGATCGAGGCCTTCGAAGCCGCCCGCAAATAGCCTGCACCGATGTTTCCCCCGGTTGAAATCATGGACACCACGCTGCGCGACGGCGAGCAGACCTCGGGCGTCTCCTTCAACGCCCGTGAAAAACTCTCCATCGCCCGGCTGTTGCTGGAGGAACTGCACGTAAGCCGCATCGAGATCGCCTCGGCGCGGGTCTCGCAGGGCGAACAGCAGGCCGTGCGCGCCATCGCCGAATGGGCTGCCGCCAAGGGCTATGCCGACCGTGTGGAAGCGCTGGGATTCATCGACGGCGGGGTGTCGCTCGACTGGCTCGGGACCGCCGGATGCCGCGTGGTCAACCTGCTGGCCAAAGGTTCGCGGAAACATTGCGAGGGGCAGCTGCGCCGCACGCCCGAACGGCATCTGGAGGATGTGCGCGCCGAGATACTTGCGGCCGTCGACCGCGGGATGAAGGTGAACCTCTACCTTGAGGATTGGTCCAACGGCATGCGCCGTTCGCCCGACTACGTCTACGCGATGCTCGACGGACTGGCCGACGCTCCCGTCAGCCGGTTCATGTGCCCCGATACGCTGGGCGTCCTCGACCCCTACGACACCGAACGTTTCTGCCGCGACCTGGTGGAGCGTTATCCGTCGCTGCGTTTCGATTTCCACGCCCACAACGACTACGACCTCGCCGTGGCCAACACCGCCGCCGCCGTGCGTGCGGGTTTCCACGGCGTTCACGTCACCGTGAACGGGCTGGGCGAGCGGGCCGGCAACGCGCCGCTGTCGAGCGCGGTGGCCGTGCTGCACGACCGCCTGGGCCGCACGACGGGGATCGACGAAACGAAGATCAACCGCGTCAGCCGCACGGTCGAGAGCTATACGGGCATCCGCATTCCCGCCAACCGACCGATCGTCGGCGCGAGCGTCTTCACGCAGTGCGCGGGCATCCACGCCGACGGCGACAGCAAGAACAACCTCTACTTCAACGAACTGCTTCCCGAGCGTTTCGGGCGCGTCCGCGAATACGCCCTGGGCAAAACCTCGGGCAAGGCCAATGTCCTGAAAAACCTCGAAGCGCTGGGCATCGACCTCGACGAGGCCGCGATGCGCAAGGTGACCGAACGGGTGGTCGAGTTGAGCGACAAGAAGGAGCAGGTGACGGCCGAGGACCTGCCGTATATCATCGCCGACGTGCTGCGCTACGACCCGGTCGACACTCCGGTCCGGATTCTCAATTACAGCCTCTCGCTGGCGCAGGGGATGCACCCCGTCGCGACGCTCCGGATCGAGATTCACGGCTGCGCGTACGAGCGGACCTCGGCGGGCGACGGCCAGTACGACGCCTTCATGCGTGCCCTGCGGCAAATCTACCGCGAACAGCTCGGGCGCGAGTTTCCGATGCTGCGCGACTATACCGTTTCGATTCCGCCCGGAGGCCGCACCGACGCCTTCGTGCAGACGATCATCACCTGGGAGATGGACGGCCGCGAGTTCAAGACCCGCGGGCTGGACGCCGACCAGACGGAGGCTGCCATCAAGGCGACTGTCAAAATGTTGAATATCATTGAAATAAACTATAACGACAATGGATGTTAAAATCGCTCTTTTAGCCGGCGACGGCATCGGTCCCGAGATCGTCGCCGAAGCCACGAAAGTGTTGGACCGCGTGGCGGAAAAATTCGGACACAAGATCGAATACCGTCCCGCATTGGTGGGAGCCGCGGCCATCGACGCCGTGGGCGACCCCTATCCCGACGAGACGCACGCCGTCTGTCTTGCGGCGGACGCCGTGCTGTTCGGAGCCATCGGGGACCCCAAATACGACAACGACCCCACGGCGAAGGTGCGGCCCGAGCAGGGGCTGCTGCGGATGCGCAAGTCGCTGGGGTTGTTCGCCAATCTGCGTCCGGTGGCGCTGTTCGACTCCCTGGCCGACCGTTCGCCGCTCAAGGCGGAGGTGGTCCGCGGCACGGATTTCATCTGCGTGCGCGAACTCACGGGCGGCATCTACTTCGGCCGTCCGCAGGGCCGCGACGAGGAGGGCGCGCGCGCCTTCGACACCTGCACCTACACGGTCTCGGAGATCGAACGGGTCCTGCACGTGGCGTTTCGGCTGGCCGTGTCGCGCCGCCGCAAACTGACGGTCGTCGACAAGGCCAACGTGCTGGAAACCTCGCGTCTGTGGCGTGAAACGGCCCAGCGGGTAGCCCGGGAGTATCCCGAGGTGGCGGTGGACTATATGTTCGTGGACAACGCTGCCATGCAGATCATCCGCCAACCGGCTTATTTCGATGTCATCGTCACCGAAAACATGTTCGGCGACATCCTCACCGACGAGGCCAGCGTCATCAGCGGTTCGCTGGGCATGCTCTCCTCGGCGAGCGTGGGGGCCGAAGTGGCCCTTTTCGAGCCGATCCACGGCTCCTATCCGCAGGCCGCGGGAAAGAACATCGCCAACCCGATGGCCACGATCCTTTCGGCCGCGATGCTTCTGGAGCACCTGGGTCTCGATGCCGAGGGCAGGGCCGTGCGGCGTGCCGTTGATCGGGCGCTGGCCGAAGGAGTCGTCACCGAGGACCTTGCAGCGCCGGGCGAAAAGGCCCGTTCGACCTCCGAGGTGGGGGATTACGTCGCTTCGCAGATTTAATCCCGTTATTCCGAATTGCCGGCAGACCGTTTTTTCGCGGTCTGCCTTTTTTGGGTGTCGTAACGACACTTTTATTTTTGTTGCGGCGTTTTACCGAACTGCATGCGAATCAATTTTGTTCTCGTCCGACTTTTATGTACCTTTGTCGCTTCAAGAACAATGAATGACATGGCAGGTTCCAATTTCGTAGATTACGTAAAGATATTCGCCCGCTCGGGGCACGGCGGCGGCGGCTCGACGCATTTTCGCCGCGAGAAATTCGTGGCTTTCGGCGGCCCCGACGGCGGTGACGGCGGCAAGGGCGGGAGCATCGTCCTGCAAGGCGACAAGCAGTACTGGACGCTCATCCACCTCAAATACCAGCGGCACCAGTTCGCCGAGGACGGCGAGCACGGCTCCGGGGCGCGCTCCTCGGGCAAGGACGCCCGCGACATCGTGATCCCGGTTCCGCTGGGCACGGTCGCCAAGCGCGTTTTCGAGAACGAGGACGGGACTGCGACCACCGAAACGGTGGGCGAGGTGACGGCCGACGGCGAGCGGCTCGTGCTGCTCCGGGGCGGCCGGGGCGGTCTGGGCAACTGGCATTTCAAGAGCGCCACCAACCAGACGCCGCGCTACGCCCAGCCGGGCGAGGAGGGTGAGGAAGGCACGTTCATCCTCGAACTGAAAGTGCTGGCCGACGTGGGGCTGGTGGGCTTCCCTAATGCGGGCAAGTCTACGCTGCTCTCGGTCGTTTCGGCCGCGAAGCCCAAGATCGCCGACTACGCCTTCACGACGCTGGAGCCAAACCTCGGTATCGTCGAGGTCCGCGACCACAAGTCGTTCGTCATGGCCGACATTCCGGGCATCATCGAGGGTGCGCACGAGGGCCGCGGTCTCGGAACCCGTTTCCTGCGCCATATCGAGCGCAATTCGGTGCTGTTGTTCCTGATTCCCGCCGACAGCGACGACATCCGCCGCGACTACGACGTCCTGCTGGGCGAACTGACGCAGTACAATCCCGAACTGCTGGACAAGGAGCGTCTGCTGGCCGTCACCAAGTGCGACATGCTCGACGAGGACCTGATCGCCGAGATACGCGGCCACCTGCCCGAAGGCGTGCCGTCGGTCTTCATCTCGTCGGTCTCGGGGCTGAACATCCCGCGGCTCAAGGATATGCTGTGGGAGGCGTTGCAGCGGTAACCCCCGCCCGCATTGTCCGCGTTGTCCGCGTTGTCTGTGTTGTCCGCGTTGTCCGCGCCGGACGTCCGGCGGTTGGGCGTGTTGCTGCGGAATGCGCTGCCGTGCCGGAAAACTCCGCTTCGCGGTTGGTGACGCGCAGGGTGTATTTCCCGGCGAAATAGTCGATGATTCCATACAAGGAGCCTGTGCCCTGGGGCAGAGGCTCCTTTGCGTAGACGCAGGTCGCGGCGGTCCGCACGGTGAAGGTCCGGCCCCGGGTGTCGACGATCTCGCGCTCGGTGGCGACGGCGCGGCCCGTCTCCGGGTCGGTGTCGCACCAGTTTTTCCCGGCGTCGGCGAAACGCACGTCGTCGAAACGGACGCGTGTGTCGATGTGCCGGGCCGAGACGGCGTCGAACGTAAGGAGCTGTGCGGAGGGTGTCTCGCCGCCGGGCGGTTCGGTGCGGATGTACCGCGCCAGCTCTTCGCGCGGAATGCACCCTGCGCCGCCGTCGCCGGGTGTCGTTCCCAGCTGGATTTTCCCGCCGTAGTCGCACAGCGTAAGGCCGTTGCAGCGTACGGTCGCCACGATGCCGAACGGATAGAGGTCTGCCAGCGGGGAGCCTTCCGCGGCGATCGAGATGCCGCCCGAGGCGTCTTCGACGACGATCGTCCTGTGAAATTCGCCGTAGAGGTCATTGGCCGTGACGAATCCGCGGATGGTGATGTCCTGCGCTATCGCGACGCTGCTCTTCCCGTCGCAGAGCGATTTGAGGTAGGCGACCGAATTCTGCGGCTCCGGAGGACGGACCGTGAATTCGGGCTGCGTGGCCCGGTCGCATCCGGCCGGCAGCGTCAGCAGGACCGGCAGCGTCAGCAGGCTAATGCGTGCAGTCGTTCTCATCGCGCATCTGGAGGATGAATTGTTTGCCGTAACTGCCGGCCGTGCCGTATTCGAGCACACCCGTCAGCGAGCACTCTCCCGCCGGAATCTCCCGATCGGCGAAACGGGCGTAAGCACTCGTATAGACAGCGATCGTCCGCCCCGCGGCGTCTTCGAAAAGCCGGTAGCCCT
>OGGU01002234.1_pt1 | contig 9996 bp, 8 predicted proteins | sample 1571241 | NCBI WGS metagenome assembly OGGU01 (sample SAMEA2581934, study PRJEB24529) | metagenome | biome: Human gut stool | place: China | collected 2011
ATAATATCAAATCCATATCACATGTTTTTAATGTAATCGAAAAATTATAAAACATTAAATTCGTATGCTCAATAATAGTATTTATTAAAATATCATTCATAAATAATCTCCAACCTTATTAATTTAAATGCCATTTATCAAAAGATAAAAAGCCACGCTCGGGTTTTCAAAACTTAAAAATACTATAAAATTTTCGTCGCAAGATGATTATACCATTAAAGGTATCTGCAAGTCAAATGGATTGTTAACAAAACAAATCGCCCTCACTCTGTTATAGAGCGAGAGCAATTATACTTAGTCTTTTCTAAACTCTTTATAGAAAACGCCAGCCATAGCGTCCATGACATTTTTATAAAATTCAGCATCAGTAAATAGCTTGTTGTAGGATTCGGTACTCTGTGTGTAACATCGAGTAGCAATCTCTTGAAATTTATCAGGGAATAAGCTGTTGACAAACATTTCTTCGTTTGAACCTTTGGCTTAAATAATAATTTATCTACGAACGGAACAGGATTTACATCAGTTTTGTCATACTCTTTAATGTAAAAGCAAGAGTAGAAGCATTGTGTAAAAAAGCCGAGGTTGTCGGAGGGATTATTCCAACAACACCAAGCGCAATTAATGCAGTGTTAAACGACATAATAGAACGGTAATTCGACCTTATTCTTGCCATCAAAAGATTGCTTATTTCTTTAAGCGTTACAAGAGAATTCAAATCATCACTTGAAACGGTTATATCCGCAATTTCCCTTGCTATTGCAGCACCTGAACTTATTGCTATTCCGACATCTGCTTTACTCAATGCCGGTGAATCATTTATGCCGTCGCCCACCATAATAACAGAATTGCCGTCAGTTTGCATTTTTTCAATAAACATAGCTTTGTCCTCAGGCATAACTTCTGCATGGTATTCATCGATTCCCAATTTTTCTGCAACAGCCTTTGCTGTGCGTTCACTGTCACCGGTCATCATAACAATTTTGTCTATGCCGTTTGCCCTCAAATCGTCAAGCGTTTGCTTAACATTGTCTTTTATAGGGTCCTCAATGCAAATTACGGCAACAAGTGTGCGGTTGATTGCCATATAGAGTTGTGAATATTCGTTTGGTATTGTATTGAATTTGTCTTGTTCATCTTGCGGCACGGTGCAATTTTCGTCCTCAAAAACAAAATGATAACTGCCTATAACAACCTTTTCGTTGCCGACAAGGCTTGAAATTCCATGAGCTACAATATACTCAACCTTTGAATGCTGTTCGGCGTGGTCAAGACCTCTCGCCTTAGCTTCGTTAACAACGGCATTTGCAACCGAGTGTGGGAAGTGTTCCTCAAGGCAAGCGGCAAGTCTGAGCATTTCAGCCTTGTCGTTGTTGCCGAATGTGATGATGTCTGCAACTTTCGGGTGTGCGTTTGTCAGCGTTCCGGTTTTGTCAAAGACAATAACATTTGCCTTTGAGAGCGCTTCAAGGTATTTTCCGCCTTTAACGGTTGCGTTATAATTACTGCATTCGTTGATAGCAGACAAAACCGCAACAGGCATTGTAAGCTTTAATGCACAGGAATAATCTACCATAAGAATAGACAACGCCTTTGTTACATTTCGTGTAATTGCATATGTAAATATCGTGCCGAACAAACTAAGCGGAACAAGCCTGTCTGCAAGGTTTGATGCTTTGCTTTCAAGTGATGATTTTAGCTTTTCCGAATCTTCAATCATTTTTACAATTCTGTCGTATTTGCCTTGGCCATTAATCTGCGTAACTTTTATAATACACTCGCCACTTTCAACAACCGTGCCGGCATACACACGAGAACCCACCGTTTTGTTCACGGCAACACTTTCGCCCGTAATAGCTGATTGGTTAACCGTTACACCGCCGTCGATAACCTCACCGTCAAGCGGTATCATATTGCTTGTGCGCAGAACAATTTTGTCGCCTACATTAACCTTGTTTGTAGAAACTAAAACCTCTTCATCATTTTTATTCTTTAACCACACTTTTTCAATTCCGAGCGACATTGTGTTTGCAAGGTCACTGACAGATTTTTTGTGGGTCCACTCTTCAAGAATTTCACCGATTTTGAGTAAAAACATAACGCTTGAAGCCGTTTCGAAATCACCTCTTATAAGCGAAACCGTAATTGCCACAGCATCAAGAACCGAAACGTTCAGCTGTCCTTTGGCAAGCGACTTCAATGCCTTTAATATATATTTTATAGATTTAATATAAGCAAGCGCAATTCTTAAAGGTAAAGGATAAAATATTTTTCTGAAATAGCGCAAAGCGATTGTCATAATAAGCTTTTCTTCATATTCACGCTGAACAAGCCTTGCTGTGCCGACAATTTCAATGTTTTTCACTTCATCATTTTCAAAGCTGAAGTGAGCAAGAATTTCAATCAGTTCGCTCCTGTCAAAAGAATAATAAATAATCAAGTCGCCGGTTCTTTCATAAACTGTAACATCATCAATTCCGCTGATTGATTTCAAGTAAGCATCTGCCTTGTCCGCTTCTTCAATTGTCATATTTTCTTTGCAAAAATGCACTCTCATTCTGTTTTTTGTTTCGTGCAAGATTTGACATTTCATAATATTTACCTCGAATTGCTAAAAGGCTGCCAATTTGACAGCCTTTTGATAATTTATGCGTTTGCAACAGCTGCGTTTTCAATAACGCTCTGTTCTGCTTTTTCTTGTGCTTCGGCTGCTTTTTTCTCGTTAATTTCTTTAGCCTCTGCCAAAATATCGTTTGCGTTTTCTTTAACCTCTGTTACTGCTTTCATCACAGAGTCTTTAACTCTCAAACCAAAAGCAGCAGTGTGAGCATATGCTTTTTTTGCATCCTTGCTTCCCAAAGCCTTAACTCCTGCCGTGCCAAACAGCACACCGCCTGCAAATGCCGCTAATTCACTAATCATAATAAAATCTCCTTTTAGTTTCGTTTTAGGTTTATTATATTTACAAGGTTAGTATTGCCTAACCCAATTCTTAATTTTTATTATATTCAAAAAATTATTGATGTCAACAATTTTTGATGCTTTTTGGCAAAAATTCACAAAATATATTATATTGCTTGAAAAATCGAACCATAACGCTTGACAGAATAATATAACGGTGTTATACTAAACACAATATAACAGTGTTGTATGAGGTATAAAAAATGTCAAATGAGGAATCAACAACATTAAAAAATATATTGTCGGCAGGCAAAGCAGAATTTTTGGAAAAAGACTTTAATTCTGCTTCGCTTCGTAATATTGTAAAAACCGCCGGCGTAACAACAGGTGCGTTTTATGGTTATTTTTCAGGCAAGGAAGCACTTTTTGCCGCTCTTGTTGAAGAGCACGCAAAAGCAATAATGAACATATTTATGTCTGCACAGGAATCCTTTAAAGAACTTTCAGATGAAGAAAAAATCAACCATATGGGAGTTGAAAGCCGAACAAGCCTTAACGAAATTGTTGATTATATTTATGAACATTTTGACGAATTTAAGCTAATCATTTGTAAAAGCGAAGGCACATCATACGAGAACTTTATTCATAATATGGTGGAAATTGAAGTTGAAGAAACCTATCAATTCATAGATGCTTTGCGTTCGCAGGGCAAGCGTGTTCCCAACATAGAAAAAGCGGTTTGCCATATGATTGTCAGCGGTATGTTTTCGGGCATATTTGAACTTATTGAACACGATATGAAAAAAGAAAACGCTAAAAAATATGTAAGCGAATTTCAAGATTTTTATATCGCAGGTTGGTCAAAAATTTTAGGACTTTAAGTCCTTTAATTTTTAGATATGAGTTAGCGATAGCTAACTGAATACTTGTATAGGAGGAATTAATTTGAAAGAAAAAAACGAGTCGAATTTTTTAAGGCTTATGGGATTTGCGGAGAATTATAAGTGCCTGACTTATATTTCTTTATTGCTCAGCGGTGTCAGCAGTGCACTTGCTCTTCTTCCGTTTTATTATATATGGAAGATAATCAAAGAAGTGCTTGAGGTTATGCCAAATTTTGAAAACGCTGCAGGCATTGTGAAAAACGGTATTTTTGCGGTTGTTTTTGCTGCGTTGTCTATGATGATTTACATTGCGTCATTGATGTGCTCACACACAAGTGCATTTAGAGTTCAGGCAAATATGCGAAAACAGATGATGCACAAAATTGTGGAATTACCTCTTGGAGAAATTGAAAAATTCGGAAGCGGAAAGCTACGCAAAATTGTAAATGATTGCTCGGCTGCAACCGAAACCTATCTTGCTCATCAACTTCCCGATATGGTTGGCTCAGTTGTAACGCCTGTAGGATTATTGATTTTTTTATTTGTTTTTGATTGGAGATTCGGATTAATTTCCCTCATTCCCATTGCTTTGTCATTTTTAATTATGATGGTGTTTATGACAGGCAAAACCCTCAGTCAGAAAATGGAGGAATATCAAAACGCACTTGACAATATGTCGAACGAGGCAGTTGAATATGTCAGAGGTATTCCTGTGGTAAAGGCATTCGGTCAAAGCGTATTCAGTTTCAGAAAATTTAAAAAATCTATTGATTCTTACAGCGAATGGGCAATCGCCTATACAAAAAATCTACGCTTGCCAATGGCAATGTTCACTATGCTGATTAACGGCATTTTTGCATTTATCATTTTCGGCGGATTGATTTTTGCAAAAGGCGAAATAACAAATGAGTTGATACTTAATATTTTGTTTTATGTAATTATCACTCCGATTTTAACAGTAACAATGACAAAGATAATGTTTCAAAGCGAAAACAAAATGATTGTTGCCGATGCATTTAAGAGAATCGACAGCGTTATGAACATTTCACCTTTGGAAGTAACAAAATGTCAAAAACCGACAGATGCATCTGTTCAACTAAAAAATGTAAGCTACAGCTATGACGGAGAAATTAAGGCAATTGACGATGTTTCGCTTGATATTAAATCAGGTCAGACAGTTGCATTTGTCGGTCCGTCAGGCGGTGGCAAAACAACGCTCGCAAACCTTATTACAAGATTTTTTGACGCAGATAGCGGTGAAGTTCTTGTAGGCGGAGTTAATGTTAAAAACATCGCAAAAGAGGATTTGACAAACGCCGTATCGTATGTGTTCCAGGACAGTAAGCTAATCACAGGCAGTATATTTGACAATATTCGCCTTTCAAAGCCGAATGCAGATTTGGATGAGGTTATGTCAGCACTCGAAAAGGCTCAATGTATGGATATTATCGAAAAGTTCGACAGCGGAGTTGATACCGTTATCGGTTCAAACGGTGTTTACCTTTCAGGCGGTGAGGCACAGAGAATAGCCATTGCGAGGGCAATTCTTAAAAACGCACCGATTGTTATTCTTGACGAAGCAACCGCTTTTGCGGATCCTGACAACGAGGTTAAAATTCAAAAGGCTCTTAACGAACTTTCAAAAAGCAAAACTGTTATTATGATTGCTCACCGACTTTCAACGGTTCAAAATGCGGATTGTATATATGTTTTAAAAGACGGCAGGTTGATTGAACAAGGTAAATCAGGAGAACTCTGCAAACAAAACGGTGTGTTTGCAACAATGCTTGAAAATTATCTCACATCGGTTAAATGGAAGGTGGCAAAGGAGGAATTGAAATGATTGAAAAACTTATGCACAGATATGCGCTTTCAAGGCAGGGTGCAAAAGACTTAATAAAGGGTATTGTCGCTTGTACTTTGCAAAATATTTCATTTATGCTTCCCGTAACCCTGTTGTATTTATTTGTTAAAGGATTATTGAACAAAAGTGTAAAAAGCAATACATTCTTCTTTGCAGGCGGTGCAATTATATGTTTGCTTGTTGTTTTTTGTATAACGCTTTGGCAATATAATTCTACTTTTCTTGCAACCTATGTTGAAACAGGAACAAGAAGACTCACTCTTGCTGAAAAGTTACGCAAAATTCCGCTTTCCTTTTTTGCAAAAAAAGACTTGGCAGATTTAACAAGCACGATTATGGCAGATTGTACTTATCTTGAAACCGCATTTTCTCACTTTATTCCGCCGTTTGTCGGTTCAATGATTTCTACGGTAATAGTGGCGATCAGTCTTTTCTTCTTCAATGCCAAAATGGCGATTGCTTCTTTGTGGGTGCTTCCGATTGCACTTATTATTGTCGGCTGTTCGTCCAAGGTGCAGGAAAGACTTTCCAATAAATCAATGAAAGCAAAAATTGCCTGTGCAAACGGTATTCAGGAATGTATTGATACTTTATCTGACCTTAAATCAAATAATGCCGAGGACAGATATTTAGTCACTCTTGATAAAAAGATTGATAATGTTGAGGAGAGAGCACTTAAAGGTGAATTTGGCACAGCGGTATTTGTTGCGAGTGCTCAAATGATTCTTAAGCTCGGTATAGCAACAACCGCACTTGTTGGTTCATCCTTATTGATAAAGGGCGAACTGGATGTTCTTACTTTCTTTGTGTTTCTGCTCCTTGTTTCTCGTCTTTATGACCCAATGCAGGCAGCACTTCAAAATCTGGCGGCAATAATCACCACCAAAACGAATGTCGCAAGAATGAATGAAATACTCGACCACGATATTCAGTCGGGCGATACAAAGCTTACAAATGACGGTTATGACATTGAATTTGATAATGTAAACTTTTCTTATAATGATGATGTTAAGGTTTTGACGGGTGTGTCATTTAGCGCCAAGCAGGGAGAAGTTACGGCGCTTGTGGGTCCGTCAGGCGGCGGCAAAACTACTGTTTCAAGACTTGCGGCAAGATTTTGGGATGCCGGGGGCGGAACAATTACAGTTGGCGGTATGGATATTTCCAAAATAGAACCTGAAACACTTTTAAGCCTTTATTCAATTGTTTTCCAGGATGTAACACTTTTCAATACCTCAATTCTTGAAAATATCCGTCTTGGTAAAAAGAATGCGACTGATGAAGAAGTTATTTTTGCTGCAAAACTTGCAAACTGCGATGAATTTGCAAGTAAAATGCCGAACGGCTACAATACCGAAATCGGTGAGAATGGCTGCAATCTTTCGGGAGGAGAACGCCAAAGAATATCTATTGCCCGTGCATTTCTAAAAAATGCACCCATTGTTCTTCTTGATGAAGCAACAGCTTCTCTTGATGTAGAAAATGAAACGCTTATTCAAACGGCACTTTCAAGGCTTATTAAAGATAAAACCGTTATTGTTATAGCGCACCGAATGAGAACGGTTGAAAATGCCGATAAAATTATCGTGCTTGCAAACGGTACCGTTGCAGAATCCGGCACTCCGAATGAACTGATGAATAAAAACGGATTGTTTAGGCATATGGTTGAACGTCAAACGGCCTCACAAAATTGGACGATATAAACTTATATGCATAGAATAAATATCCACCCGCATAGTGGGTGGATATTTCAGCGTTTAAAATGTATTATAACTGTTTTTTCTTATAGCCGCAATCGCAATACGGCCCGCCGGAGGCGAGCGTATACTGCCGCACGAAGTCAGTCACGCCGCTCGCTTCGCTCATCGTGTAGTCCAGATGGCACAGGGCGGGAGTCAGGTCGTATAGCCCCAGTTTTTTCATCAGCACACAGATACCGCATTTTGTAAAGCGGCCTTCGTATCCGCTGCCGTCTGGGTATTCGTAAAACTCCATATTCCACGAATATGGGTTGCGGTCGGCGGCTTTCAAGGCTGCGGTCGCCTTCATGCCTGAGATGTCCTTTTTGGTAAATTTTCTCTTTCCGCTATTGTGACAGAACCACTGCATGGGCTTTGTCATCATGGCATTGGCGTAGTAGACCGCCAGCTGTTCCACGTCCGGGCGCTCCGGCATGGAGAGAACGAACGCCCCGAGCATCGCGCAGTTGACGATGTTCATCTTGAAGCGATCCGCTTTTTCAAATTCCGGCAGGTCTGAGATAATTGCTTTGTATTTTGGTTTTGCGCTTTGCGCTATACCTTTTGCTGTATCGGAATCATAACCAAACACAGCCGTCAGCTGCTTTTGGAATGAGCCTGCAAACATCGTCCACATGCCCATGGGCATACCCAAGTATTTCATTTTCTGCCTCCAAATCTGATATTCACAATCTGCATTTTCATCATGCCGTCGCCGACCTTTGCGAGGAAACGGAAAAAGCCGCTGACGGATGGGTTACGCAGATCGTTGTAGCCCAGCATATAGCCACGGCTTGTGACCTGTAGACGGCTGTCCCATGGGGAAAGCTCGCTTTTCGCATTCGAAACCGCAAAATATGCGCCCACGTCCTTGATTTTTGCACTCTTGAGCCATGTTTTGGCGATCATTTTCACCGCCGTCCGATTGGCAGCATCAAAGACCAGCACACCGCAGGGGAAAGCGTCTGCCATTCGCTGCACAAGAGTTTTGACCTGCTCGGTTAAAAAGTAGTAAAACACGCCGGAGGCAAAGAACACCGCACCGCCAGAGGCGTCGATTTTTGAAAACCATTCGTTATTATTCAAATCGCATGGGATGTTTTCCTCACGATCTCCGGCGGGCATGAGCTTATTGCGCACGGCGATGACATCCGGTAAGTCAAGATTGTAGATCTTGCAGCTGCCGTTGTCGCAACTTCTGCCGGTGTTGTCCAGCCCGCAACCGAGATTGACCACTGCGGCGTTGGGGTGGATTTTCAAATAGTCCTTTACTTCAAAAGCCAGATCGTTCTGCCGCACGGCAACCTCCAGCGAGCCGAAGCGCTGCATCAGGCTGTGGAATTTTTTCTCCGCCTCAGAAAAATCGTAATCAATTTCATTGATTAAACTGACAGCCGTTTCATCCCGATAGAGATTAGGATACAGCTCTGAGCAGACCTTCCGCGCATACAACGGAATGATCAGCGTCTCCTGTACGGTGTTTTTCTCGATTTTGTATTTCATGGGTATCACTCACTTTCTGATAAATGGCAGTTCCGGCATACAGTCACGCTCGGCGATGTGTGCCAGCATTTCGGCGAACCCCTTTGAATCGCGAATCTGATATTGCATGTGATCGTATCCCTCAAACACGGGATAATGGCCGCAGGGGTAGGCTTCCATCACTGCTTGACGGTATTTGAAATGATCTTCTATACTGCCAAACTCGAAATAGGTATGTTTTTGCAATTCTTTTGAAAGCGGCGGAAAGGGTTTATCCTCCAGACTGTCCGAAATCTGCCGCCGCAAATTTGTATAGGTCAGATTTTTCCCTGCGTCTATAAAATACGACTTTATGGAATCGTCGTCACACCACAGTATCATTTTCAGCGTACCGCCCTTTGACCAATACAGGCTCTTGATGGCAAAATACAGAAACGGCGTCATGATACGGCGCGTGCCCTTTCCGATTTGGGCGAACTGCCCGCCGTCAAAGAAAGCGTGCTCCACGGGCAGCTTCGTCTGCGTCAGAAACGCCATGGCAAGGTCTGCACCGATGGAAGAAGCGACCACCATCGCCAGCCGTTCCACGCCCTGTCGATGCAGAAAGTCCTCCACCTGCCGTATTTCGTCCAGCTTGCTGACATATTTCTGCCCCTCGCAGTAAACGGTGGAGGTGGGCAAGATGCAGAAATATCGATCCTGCAAATACCTCGCAATCGGTTCGCTGCTCGCTCCTGTCACACCCATTGCATGAAAGAACAGCACGGCAGGATTCCTCCTGTCGCCATATGTTTGAAACAGCATTTCTATCACCTCATATTTTCATAAAAAGCATCATAATCGCCGCCAGTGCTGCCGAAATGACCGCCATACCAATTGTGCCGAACAGCCACTTTTTGCCCTTATCCTTGGCTGTAATGTAGGGTTTCAGGTCTTCCGTTCCCGGAATTTCCCATGCGTTCGTATGTCCTACCCAATAGCCGTCAACCCAAAATCGGTCTATGAGATTCATAACAGACAGTATGACCAGCAGCTGCCAAAAGCCCTGAACGAAGCCCTTTGCGCCGTTGAGCGCATAGACGCAGACCAGCACATAGGCGATGTAGCCGGGGACGCAGACAGCTTTGAA
>OGGU01002235.1_pt1 | contig 9996 bp, 5 predicted proteins | sample 1571241 | NCBI WGS metagenome assembly OGGU01 (sample SAMEA2581934, study PRJEB24529) | metagenome | biome: Human gut stool | place: China | collected 2011
AAAGTGGTAGCGATTCGTATCGCCGACGCGCTGGGGGTGGTTGCAATCTGCGCGGAGCGTGTGGAGGCAAAGTATTTTTCCGGATGCGAAGGTCAGGAAAGGTCAAGTTGCAATCTGCGCGGAGCGTGTGGAGGCAAAGGCTTTGACATATGGAGGTGGCACGATGGCTAACCGTTGCAATCTGCGCGGAGCGTGTGGAGGCAAAGATCGTCTAAAATGATTTCGGCGCGTTGCGGCGGCGTTGCAATCTGCGCGGAGCGTGTGGAGGCAAAGTGATTCAAGCAAGGCATACTCACCTCCATTCCTGCGTTGCAATCTGCGCGGAGCGTGTGGAGGCAAAGGCAAGCTGCATCTGCGTAAAGCCCTTCTTTGCGCGGTTGCAATCTGCGCGGAGCGTGTGGAGGCAAAGGACGCGGCGACGCAACGCACGCGAATCATTTTCGTTGCAATCTGCGCGGAGCGTGTGGAGGCAAAGTTGCTGGTGTATATAATGTAGGAATCCGCCCGCCGCGTTGCAATCTGCGCGGAGCGTGTGGAGGCAAAGTACGGTCAATATATGCCAGCATCAGATACCGATAAGTTGCAATCTGCGCGGAGCGTGTGGAGGCAAAGGGACATCCATATACCAAGAAAACGCGCCTGTGGCTGTTGCAATCTGCGCGGAGCGTGTGGAGGCAAAGTTTGTACCGCCCTCCTGACACTATTATTATAGCGTTGCAATCTGCGCGGAGCGTGTGGAGGCAAAGTTCCTGCTTCTTGTACTCTTCGCGGGCTGCAAGGGTTGCAATCTGCGCGGAGCGTGTGGAGGCAAAGTTTACCGTCCACCGCAATACCATATGCTGACGCGTTGCAATCTGCACGGGGCGTGTGGAGGCAAAGTGAAAAGGTCGCAGGAGCGCGGCGGGAAATTACACGTTGCAATCTGCACGGGGCGTGCAGAGAAACCGAACGGCATCATCCCCCTTGTAAAAAATCCGAGAAAATTTATGCAGACCTATTGCATTTTTATTCATCTTGGTGTATAATCCATCTTGTCCGGCAGACGGACACAAAAATGATGAAAATCAGGATGAAGATAAAGGAGTCGATTGTTATGGCGAAGATGCGCGTATTGCTGGCTTATTCCGGCGGTCTGGATACCTCGATTATCGTGCCGTGGCTGAAGGAAAATTATGACTGCGACGTGGTCTGCGTTGCGGGCGACGTCGGGCAGGGCGAAGAGCTGGAGCCCCTCCACGAGAAGGCGAAAAAGTGCGGCGCTGAAAAGCTGTACATCGAAGATCTGCGCAAGGAGTTCGTCGAGGACTTCATTTGGCCGACGCTCAAGGCGGGCGCGGTCTACGAGGGCAAGTACCTGCTGGGCACGTCCTTCGCGCGGCCGCTGATTGCCAAGCGCCTCGTCGAAATCGCCCACAAGGAGAACTGCACTGCCATCTGCCACGGCTGCACCGGCAAGGGCAACGACCAAGTCCGCTTCGAGCTGACCATCAAGGCGTTCGACCCGAACATGCAGATTATCGCGCCGTGGCGCATCTGGGACATCAAGACCCGCGAGGAGGAAATTGACTACGCCGAAAAGCGCGGCATCCCCGTCCCGGTCAAGAAGGATCGCCCGTATTCGATGGATCGCAACATCTGGCACATCAGCCACGAGGGCGCGGATTTGGAAGATCCGTGGAACGAGCCGCCGGAAGACCTGCTGCTGACGATGGTCACGCCTGAAAAAGCGCCTGATCAGCCCGAATACGTCACGGTGGACTTCGAGCAGGGCGTGCCGGTCGCCATCAACGGCGAAAAGCTGGACGCGGTGGATTTGCTGACGAAGGCGAACGAAATCGCGGGCCGCAACGGCGTTGGCTGTGCGGATTTGGTGGAGAACCGTCTGGTGGGCATGAAGTCCCGCGGCGTGTACGAAACCCCCGGCGGAACGATGCTCTACGCCGCGCACGGCATCCTCGAATCCATCACGCTTGACCGCGCGACGAGCCACTACAAGGAGCTGGTCGCGAGCAAGTTCGCGGAGCTGGTGTACGACGGCATGTGGTACACGCCCCTGCGCGAGGCGCTCTCCGCGTTTGTGGACAGCACGCAGCAGGCGGTCAACGGCACGGTGAAGCTGAAGCTGTACAAAGGCAACTGCATCAACGCGGGCGTGAAGTCGCCGAACAGCCTGTACATGGAGGAAATCGCCACCTTCGGCGACAGCCACGACCTGTACAGCCACAAGGATTCCGCGGGCTTCATCAACCTGCTCGGTCTGCCGCTGAAGGTCAAGGCGATGGTGGAGCAGAAGAATAAGAAGTAATTTAAAGCAACACCGCACAACTCGGCGGCTGACCGCCTCATTTGTGTAAATGTGATAACTGTGGTGTCCAGCAAGTCGTGTACTGAATTCGGGAGTAGAGCCCCAAATAGTATAAACGCGCTCGTCGGAAGGTCGGCGGGCGCGTTTTCTGTGCGAATTTGAAATTTGGAGGGGGTTGGGGCAGCTGATTTCAGAAAAAAACGATTTTCTGAAAGGTGGTTACACGCAGACACGAAAGTCGTTGTGAAGATACGCAACAATTTGGCATGTTTTTGTTAGGATGTTGTTACTGCGCTTGTCGGAGGTGCAAAACTGGGAATTGCAGACGTTGAGGTTATCCGCTAATACAAATATAGGAATAAATCCGCTGTCCGCCTCCCATTCTCGGAGGCGGATTTTTCATATCCATGCACATAAAAACGAGCCAGCTTCTCACGAAACTGGCTCATCACTGGCAGGGGCAGAAGGACTCGAACCCTCAACAAAGGTTTTGGAGACCCACGTGTTACCATTACACCATGCCCCTATGCGGTTCGTCCGGGCTTGCCGGAACGAGATTTAGTTTAGCACTTTTTCGGGCGTTTGTCAAGCGGTTTTGCGAAAATTGTTCCGAATTGGCAGAAAATCGCCCGGTGCTTTACAAAACCCGCGGCACATGGTATGATGAGGGCAGGAAAGTCGGCGGGAGGGACGCGCGTGCAGTGGGCGGAACGGGTTCGGGCGTATGTGCGGATGCATGGCGCGGGGTACACGCTGCACCGCGCGGGTGAAATGCTGGCGGCACGGGTGCTGCTGCGGGACGAATGGCGATTCCGGCGGGAGAAAGCATCCAAGCGCGAACTGGCGGTACAGCGCGCGCACCCCTTCCCGAACGTGCGCATCAGCGTCGTCGTCCCCGTGTTTAACACGCGCCCGAAATTCCTCCGCGCGCTGGCGGATTCGCTTCTTGCCCAGACGCACGGCGCGTGGGAAGCCTGCCTGTACGACGGCGGCAGCACGTCCGCCGAAACGCGCAGGGCGCTGGAGGCAATTGCCGCGCGGGACAGTCGATTCCACGTCGCGTACGGGGTGGAAAACGCGGGCATATCCGGCAACACGAACCGCGCGATTAAAATGGCGACGGAGGAGTATATCGCCCTGTGCGACCACGACGATGTGCTTGCGCCGGATGCGCTCTGGCGGATTGCGGAGGCCATCGACGCGCACCATCCAGACGTGCTCTACACCGATGAGGATAAGCTGACCACCCACGGCGCGATTCACGTTGATGCGCACCGCAAGCCAGATTTCTGTCCGGACAATCTGCGTTCCGGCAACTATATCTGCCATTTGTCGGTGATTCGGCGGACGCTGCTGGATGCCATCGGTGGATTGCGACCGACATTCGACGGGTCGCAGGATCACGATTTGATGCTCCGCGCGTGCGAGCGGGCGGGCGGCGTCATCCACATTCCGCGCGTGCTGTACCACTGGCGGACGCTGCGGGGGTCGATGAGCCACACGAAATTGGCGGTTTGCCTGGACGCGGCGGCGCGGGCGGTGGAAGAGAGTATGCGACGCACCGGGTTTCCGGGAACGTGCCGGGTGGAGGACGGCGTGCTGCGGCTGCGGTACGACGTGGGGGATTTTACCGTTGCGGCACTGCGGCTGGCGCGGGATGCGTCCGCGGCGGATGTGAACCGTTTGGCGGCGGATGCGTCAGCAGACATGCTGATGTTCCTGTGGGGGGACACGGCGGAGCCTGATGCGGACGGTCTGCGGGAGATGATGATGTACGCGCAGCGCCCGGATGTGTGCGCGGTGTCGCCGCTGGTGGCGGATGCGCGCAATCGGGTGCTTCATGCCGGATACGACATTCTGCCGGACGGCACAGTGCGGTCGCGGAATCGCGGCTTGCCGGTGTCAGCGGGCGGATGGCACGGCATGAACCGAACCAGCTACAATGTCACTGCGGTTTCGCCAATGTGCTTTTTGGTGCGGCGGGATGCATTTGTGCCGCTGGCGGAAGGGAATTCGCTGGCGGTGGACTTGGCGCAGTGGTGCATGGCACGGATGCAGGAGGGGATGCGGCATGTGTATACGCCGCACTGCGTGGTGAAGGCGGATGCGGAAAGTGCATTCGAGGGCTTCCGGGTGAAAGTTCCTGCGGGGTGGTATGACCCGTGTGCGACGGGAAGCAAGCGCGCTTGATGGCGCTTTTGGTTTCTTCTACATACTTGAATTTTATTGTTAGTTTTTTAGTTTGTATACCTTTAACTTATCTCGAAATCATTGGAGGTAATGATGAAAATCACAATGATAACGCTCGGCTCGACGGGCGACGTGCGGCCGTATATGCTGCTGGGACGGGAGCTTCACGAGCGGGGGCATGAGGTGACGATTGCGGCGTTTGCGCCGTTTCAGGGCATGATTGAGGAAGCGGGAATGTCCTTCTATCCCATTTCTGGCGACGTGGTGGATATGATGGGGCGGCTGCTCCAGCCGGACGCGGTGGGCGTGCGGTACTTGAAGGAGTTTGAGAAGGGCATCCGCGATATTGCGCCGATGCTGCTGGATGATTTGCTGCACTGCGCGGAGGGCGCGGAAGCCATCGTCTGCACGTTCTTCGGGTCGATGTTCTATTCGATTGCGGAAAAGTACGATATTCCGTGCATCCAGACGCAGTATTTCCCGATGGATCCGTGCAAGGATATGCCAATTTCATCCGCGCCGTTCCGCAAGCTCGGCAAGTGGTGGAATGTGCTGAGCTACCGCATCGGGTATCTGCTGATTTCGGCGCTGGAGCACCGCTACCTCTCGGATTGGCGCAAGGAGAACGACATGGCAAAGCGCCGCGTCCGCTTGAGACCGGATTATGACGTGCTGGGCAAGCAAGTACCCGTGATTTACGCCATGAGCCCGACGCTCGTGCCGCGCCCGGAGGATTGGGCGGGCAACATCCACATGTCCGGTTTCTGGTGGGATGAGCGCCCGGTGGACTACACGCCTGACCCGGCGCTGGCGGAGTTCCTGCGCGCGGGCGACGAGCCGGTGTACATCGGCTTTGGGTCGATGGTGTCGGGCGACATGGGTGAACTGGCGGAAATCATCCGGCAGGCGGTGAAATTGTCCGGCGTGCGGGCGGTGGTGGCACTGGGCTGGGGTCAGCAGGAAGCAAAGACAAAAGATGCGAACATCTTCTATGTGAAAAGTGTGCCGCATGACTGGCTGTTCCCGCATATGGCAGGGGCGGCGCGGGGACGACCGCGACCAGCCTGCGCCATGCGCTGCCGACGCTCGTCGTGCCGTTTGGGGGCGATCAGCCGTTCTGGGCGGAGCGGGTGTACGCTGCCGGGTGCGGGCCGAAAGCGATTCCGCGCGATAAGCTGACGGCAGAGAATCTGGCGGAGGGGCTGCGCGCACTCATCAGCAACCCGGAATACACGCGCAACGCGGCGTGCATCGGGGAGGCCCTGCGCAATGAACACGGCTGTGCCAATGCTGCCGACTTGATTGAAAAGGCGGTTTGGGACTGGAAAAACGGGAATCCTGCGCAAGATGGGATGAATATTTGAAAAAAACGCCATTTGCCCCTTGACAAAACCTTGACTTTCGACTACACTGTTTCTTGCGTGCTTGCGAGAAGCACAACAAAATCAAAATTATGCAGAAAGGAGGCCCTCGCAATGACCATGATGATTCTAACCCTTGTATCCCGTGCCAATGGACTGACTGCGACGGCTCTTTCTGCCCATATGCGCCCGTAATAGGAAAATTCCACGCTCTTTTCCTGTTACCATGCGTTTTGTGTGCAGCACCAGCCGTTTGCATTCAGACGGATGGTGCTTTTTTCGTACCCTTTTCGAAAAAAGCATACAATGGGCAGTTATGAGTCATCAACCACTTTGTCTCTCTTGAAAGGAGTGATTTCCTACGCAGCGCACCACAACGAAACCAAAGAAGAAACAGACCCCGTTCGGCGCAATGCTCTCCCTCATCGGGCAGAACTGGACGCATTTCCTCTGGGCATTCATTGCGACCATCATGATGGTCATCATCGGCTTTTTAACGCCGCTGCTGCTCTCCGAAATCGTGGACAGCATACTGGGCAGCGAACCGTTCACAATGCCGGATTTCCTCATGAACCCGATTAACGCCCTCGGCGGACGCGATTTCCTCCGTCAAAATCTGTGGATTCCCGCGCTGGCGCTCATCCTGATGAACATTGTCAACGGCGTGTTCACGTTCATAAAAGGTCGTTCCTCCGCGATTGCGAGTGAAAATATCGCCCGCAAACTGCGCAATGACCTCTATCGCCACTTGCAGCACCTGCCGTTTGCGTACCACGTTAAAGCGCAGGCGGGCGAGCTGATTCAGCGCTGCACGTCTGACGTGGATACGATTCGCCGCTTTCTGGCGGTTCAGGTGATGGAAGTCGTCAACACGGTGCTGATGGTCGTTATCGCCATGAGCATCCTGCTGCCGCGCTCCGTGCCGATTACGCTCTACAGCCTGATTCTTGTGCCGCCTTTGTTCTGCTTCGCGACGTGGTTCTTCAAGATGGTGCATAAGTCCTTTGAGGTGGCGGACGAAGCGGACGGTGTGCTGAACGCCGTTTTGCAGGAGAACCTCTCCGGCGTCCGCGTCGTGCGCGCCTTCGGACAGCAGGAGCGCGAGGTGGAGAAGTTCGACCGTGTGAACAACGATTTGCGCAAAAAGAACCTCCGTCTGAATGAACTGCTCGCCATCTACTGGGGCGGCGGCGATGCCATCAGCATGACGCAGACGCTGCTGACACTGGTGGTCTGCATCATCTACGCCTGTAACGGCTGGATTACCGTCGGTACGCTAATTGTTTTCACCTCCACGCTGGGGATGCTGCTCTTCCCAATTCGTCAGCTGGGCCGCACCCTGTCCGACGCGGGCAAAGCAATGGTATCTATGAAGCGCGTGCAGGCGATTCTGCACGAGGAAGCCGAGCCGGACGAGCCGAACGCCCTGAAGCCCGACCTGCACGGCGATATTGTGTTTGACCATGTGTCCTTCGCTTATCCGGATGACAACGTGCTGGTGCTGCGCGACGTGTCCTTCACCATCCCCGCGGGCAAGACGGCGGCAGTGCTGGGCGGCACGGGCAGCGGCAAATCCACCATGATGTACCTGCTGCAGCGGCTGTATACGCCAACGAGCGGCAAAATCACCATCGGCGGCGTGGATATTCAGCAGATTGACCGCAAATATCTGCGCGCACACGTCGGTCTGATTCTGCAAGAGCCGTTCCTGTACTCCAAGTCCATCCGGGAGAACGTGGGCATCACCGCGCCGGAACAGGAGGCGGAACGCATTGAGCACGCGGCGGATATCGCCAGCGCATCCGGCTTTATCGCCAAGGCGGACAAGGGCTGGGAGACGGTCGTGGGCGAACGCGGCGTGACACTCTCCGGCGGACAGAAGCAGCGAATCGCCATTGCGCGCACGCTGCTCAAGGACAACAACATCCTCATCTTTGACGACTCCCTTTCCGCCGTGGATACCGAGACGGACGCGCAGATTCGCGCTGCCCTCCGCCACGAGCAGAAGGACGTGACCACCCTCATCATCAGCCACCGCGTGACGACGCTCTCGCAGGCTGACCTCATCCTCGTGCTGGAAAACGGGCAGATTACGCAGCAGGGCACGCACGCTGAGTTGTGCAGCCAGTCGGGCCTGTACCAGCGCATCAACAGCATCCAGAACGCCTTGGAGGAAGAACTGACGCAGGCCAAGGCGGCGGAAGGGGTGAACTGATATGCAGTCCTTTCAGGAACAGGATTATACCAAACGATTTGATCTCTCCCTGTGGCGCAAGCTCATCAAGGTTGCAAAGCCGTACCACAAGAACCTGATTGCGGTTGTGCTTTTCATGGCGGTTTCTGCAATCATCGACGTGATTATGCCGAACATGAATGCCTACGCGATTGACGTGTTCATTGCTAACCACAGCACGGCTGGACTGGTTGGGTTCGTCGTAGCGTATGCGCTGCTGACGGCAGTGCAAGTGGCGACGATTTTCGGCTTTCTGCGGCAGTGCGGCATTGTCGAAACCGGAACGTGCTACCTGATCCGCAAGCTCGGCTTCCAGAAACTGCAGGAACTGCCCTTCTCCTATTACGACCGGATGCCCGTGGGTTACCTCATGTCCCGCCTGACCAACGACACGCAGCGCCTCGCGGACACCATCGGCTGGTCGCTGGTGGACTTGTGCTGGGGCGCGGTGTATCTGGTTGCCTGCGCCGTGCGGATGCTGACCATCAACTGGCGGCTGGGGCTGATCGTCATGCTGGTGCTGCCGCCGCTGGCCGTCATCAGCTGGAAGTTCCAGAAGGCGATTCTCGCGGCGTATCGTCAGGTGCGCAAGAACAACAGCCAGATTACCGCGGGCTGCAATGAGGGCATCAACGGCGCAAAGGCGACGAAAACCCTTGTGCGCGAAGAACTGAACATCAAGGAATTCGAGACGGTTTCCGCCTCCATGCGTTCCGCGTCCATCCGCGCGGCGACGCTGTCGAACCTCTTTCTGCCCATCGTCGTGTCGCTGGGGTCTTTGGCGACGGCGTATGCGCTCTGGCAGGGCGGCAACAGCGTCATCGGCGGCACGCACGTTTTCGGCGTTGCCATGACCGTCGGCACGCTGACCATGTTCATCAACTACACCGTTAGCTTCTTCCAGCCCGTGCGCGATATTGCCCGCATCTTCGCGGAACTGCAATCCGCACAGGCGGCGGCGGAGCGCGTCATCAGCCTGCTGGAAACGGAACCCGATATTGTGGATTCTCCCGAAGTGGTGGCGCAATACGGCGACAATTTCCACCCCAAGACCGAAAACTGGCCCAAGCTCATCGGCGACATTGACTTCGAGGACGTCACCTTCCGCTACAAAGAGGGCGAAAAGGTGCTGGAGCACTTCAACCTGCACATCCAGCACGGGCAGACCATTGCCCTTGTCGGCGAAACCGGCAGCGGCAAGTCCACCATCGTCAACCTCGTCTGCCGCTTCTATGAGCCGACGGAGGGCAAAATCCTCATCGACGGCGCGGATTACCGCACGCGCAGTCAGCTGTGGCTTCAGTCCAACCTCGGCTACGTCCTGCAGTCGCCGCATCTCTTCTCCGGCACGGTCGCGGATAATATCCGCTACGGCCGCCCCGATGCCACCGACGAGGAAGTGGCGGAAGCCGCCCGCATGGTCGGCGCGGAACCCTTCATCCGCAACATGAAGGATGGCTATCAGGCGGACGTTGGCGAGGGCGGCAACCGCCTCTCCACCGGGCAGAAGCAGCTGATTTCCTTTGCCCGCGCGATTCTGACGAACCCGTCTATTTTCGTGCTGGACGAGGCCACGTCCTCGGTTGATACGGAGACGGAACAGCTGATTCAGCACGCGATTCAGAAGGTGCTGGCGGGGCGGACGAGCTTCATCATTGCGCATCGACTCTCTACGATTCGCTCGGCGGATCGGATTCTGGTGATTCAGAATGGCAAGATTACGGAAGATGGGACGCATCAGCAGCTGATTGCGAAACAGGGGTATTATTATCAGCTGTATACGAATCAGTTCCAGGAGGAACAGGGGCTTGAGATTTTGGATGGGGCGATGGCGCGCGCCTAAAGCCGCATAAAAGCGGAGTAGGGGAAAAGCGACCAAGCCGGGCGCCGAAAAAAAGGGTCAAGGG
>OGGU01002237.1_pt1 | contig 9990 bp, 8 predicted proteins | sample 1571241 | NCBI WGS metagenome assembly OGGU01 (sample SAMEA2581934, study PRJEB24529) | metagenome | biome: Human gut stool | place: China | collected 2011
TGTTGCCGCCTGCCTGCGCAAACCTGCCACCGGCAGCTTTGCCGCAGAGATGGACGGGCCTCCTGCCCGTCCATTTTCTCTTTTGCGAAAGAGAAACAGAAAAAAGGAATCGAGGTAAACGAGACATGGCAATTTATCATCTGGAAGCGAAGGTGGTCAGCCGGGGCGCAGGACGCTCCGCAGTGGCCGCCTCCGCTTATCTGAGCTGTTCCCGCCTGTATAACGATTACGATGGGATACAGCATGACTACACAAAAAAGCAAGGGCTTGTCTGGCAGGAGGTGTTTCTGCCGGAATACGCCCCGCAGGAATGGAAAGACCGGGAACAGCTCTGGAACGCCGTAGAGGAAGTGGAGACTGCCAAGGACAGCAGACTTGCCCGTGAGTTCGTCGTGGCGCTGCCCATAGAGCTAAGCCGTGAACAGCAAATTGAGCTGCTGCAAGACTTTATCCGGGAGCAGTTTGTGGCCGATGGAATGTGCGCCGACGCTGCCATCCATGACACCGATGGTCACAATCCTCATGCCCACATTCTGCTGACGGTGCGCCCGCTGGATGAACGAGGCAAGTGGCAGTACAAGACCGAGAAGGAATATCTCTGCATGAAAAACGGCGAGGAACGGGGCTTCACCGCTGCTGAGTTCAGGACGGCAAAAAACGATGGATGGGAGAAGCAATATCCCTACAAGGTCGGCAAAAAGAAGGTGTATATGACACCTTCTGATGCCGAGGTGCAGGGGCTTGTTCGGGCTGACAAGCATCCCAAAAGCACCCGCTACGGCAGGCAAAATCCTATCTCCGAGCGCTGGAACAGCGAAGAACAGCTTACAGCATGGCGGGAGGCATGGGCAGATGCGTCCAATCGCTATCTGGAACGCGCCGGGCTGGAGGAACGCATTGACCATCGCAGCAACGCTGCACGGGGGCTGGATGAGATCCCCACCATCCATGAGGGCGTGACAGCGCAGGCATTAGAGCGCAAAGGAATCGTCTCTGACCGCTGCGAGCTGAACCGGCAGATCAGGGCAGACAATGCGCTGCTGCGGGAGCTGAAAGCCGAAATCAAGAAGCTGGCCGCACTGGTCGCTCGTACTGTCCCCGCCATTGCGGAAGGGCTGGAAAAGCTACTCTCATATCCGTGGTGGCAAGACGCATATTCAAAAATCCCTTGCCGTATGGAAGCCGGAGCTGGAGCGTTACACCGGTCTGGTGCAGCAAATCAAGGAAAAGAGCAAGGAACGCATAACATTGGTTGCCGAGAAAAAGGCATTGCCAATATACCATGTGAAACGCCACAAGGCGCTGGCTGTCCGCATTGCAGAGCTGACGGAAGATTTAGAGGAACTGCGTTCCGAAAAGGCACTCCTTTTGCAAAAATTTGAGTATGCGGAGGATGCAGGCGCAGAGGCGTTCCGTAAGGATATTGCTATTATGGAGGCTGGCCTGAAAAAGCTGGAGGCGCAGGAGCAAAAATACTCTGCCGAGTTGGATAAGGCTTTGGATGAATACGCTGAACTGAAAGCGCAGGCTGCGGATTTTGACTCGGTAGAGCTGTACAAAGCACGGCAGGTCCTCCGTCCTGCGCAGGAAAAGGCAGCGGAAAGGCAGTTGGAGGAAACCTTGCAGAAGAAGCCTTCGTTCAGTCTGCTGCTCAGCGCAAAGCAGGAAGTATCCAGACTGCTTGGAGAGGACACAGAAGAGCGGCAGGCACGGCAGATGGTTATTCGTCGGCAACGGTCAGACCCGCAAAAGCCCAAGCACTTCCAGCGCTAAGTGATAAAAATGCACATTTTCCCTATTGACTTTTCAACTCTAATCCGTTAGAATAATACTAACAGATTAGAATGAAAGGCCGCTAGAATGAGTACACCAAAAGTTTTTGAAAGCGAATACCGTTTTTGCCTGATCCTTTGGGATCATGAACCCATCAAGAGCAGAGATTTAGCTCAACTTTGTGAAGAGCAACTAGGCTGGAAGGTTACTACCACTTACACGGTAATAAAGCGTTTGTCGGAGCGTGGCGTGATAAAGAATGAGAATACAATCGTTTCTTCGCTGGTATCCAAGGAGCAGATACAGACAGCTGAAATTGAGGAATTGGTCGAGAAAAAATTTGCCGGTTCGATTCCGGCCTTTTTGACTGCATTTACCAAAAGCCAACAGCTCACAGCCGATGAAATTCAGGAGATGCAGCAGATGATTGACCGCTTTCGGAAGGAGCATCCGGATGACTGAATTGTTTATGAAGCTGCTTAATATGAGCATCAATGCCGGATGGCTTGTTCTGACTGTTCTGCTTGTTCGCATCATATTCCGTAAGGCCCCCAAATGGCTGTTCCCCGTATTGTGGAGCTTTGTGGGGATTCGGCTTCTCATGCCAAACGCATTGGAAAGTCGCTTGAGTGTCATTCCTGATATAAGTGGCTTTTCGGCATCCGAGCAGGGCCTGCTTTCTGCTAAAGGTTTCACTGCTCCTGTTCCTTATGTTGGAATCGTCTGGTGTACTGGTATGGCAGCAATGCTTCTGTTTGAAGCATTAAGCTATGTACATCTCCGCAGCAAAGTAAAAACTGCTGTCCAGCTCTCGTCAAACGTGTATCAAAGCGAGCATGTGAATGCTCCATTTATTCTTGGCCTGTTTGCGCCGCGCATCTATATTCCGTTCCATATAAAGAGCAAGGAATTGGATAGCATAATTGCACATGAACGTGCGCATATAAAACGCCGCGATCATTGGCTAAAGCCCATTGCGTTCTTAATTCTTTCTCTTTATTGGTTCAATCCTTTGATTTGGATTGCGTATTATTTCCTTTGTAAAGATATTGAGTTGGCATGTGACGAATACGCTATCAAGGATATGAGTGATTCTCAGCGCGCTGCGTATTCGCAGACGTTGCTCTCCTGCACTGCAAACCAGCGTATTTTTGCGGCCTGCCCGCTGGCCTTCGGCAGTAAGAATGTGAAAACACGAATCCGTGCTGTACTCTCTTATCGAAAGCCTCATACTTGGATCATAACCGTGACCGCGATACTTGTTTTGGCAGTTGTCGCCTGCTTTATGACAAACCCGAGACAACCAAAAGAAAGTACAGCTCAGGGTAGCAACTATATTGATCTAAATCAGCCTCCAATATTGGACGTGATTCAAAATGGACAAACTATTTCGGATAGAAGTAGTAGCGAAGATCGGCAACGTGAAGTAGAGCTTGAGAGCGCTTTGTTGGGAGAAGCGATAAAGAAGCAAGAGTCTCTTACTCAAATTCAAACAACTGATTTTTACAGATGAAAAGGTCTACGTTATAGGATATTGCATCCTGCCCCAGTCTGTTTTCCCGGTTTTGACAGATAAGTAAGTGACAGCTGAGCAGCGGCATGGGTGAATATTTCTCCCATGCCGCTGCTTGCATTATTGGAGTGCAGTTAAATGATTGTTTTCTTTTACGAAAAGGTGCGCTTAAAGCGCGGCGCTTGGCAGACGGTGAGTATTGTATTGCTGATAGCTTTCCTTTGTGCATTTTTTACTCTCTTTGATGGCTTCATTTGCCAGAAAGAACAGGATATGAAGAGCGCCTACGCAGTGATTCCCGTAACTGTCGTCGTATCCAATCTTACCGGCACGAAAACCGATGACCTGAAAATTACAGACTATATTATCAACTACTTTCTCTCTGACAAATATGCTTATGGCGGGGAGCTTCAGGAAAAAGCATTTTCCTCCTATGTGAAGGATGTTTGCCTGAAAGCATCTGTCTATTACAGCCAAGGGACGGGTTTTTCGAGTCGGCAAAAGCTGATTGGCATTACTTCTGTTGATGCCGCATCGGAATTGGCACCCGTTTCAGGAAATTCGATTACTTATTTTGAAGGATACGACGAATCAATTTTTACCTCAAATAAAGCAGCGTGTCTCGTTTCGACCGCAGCGGCAGAAGAACTGTCGCAAGATACTGATAATAATGGTAATGTCATATTGACGGTTCAGATGTCGCCTGCTGCGACCGGTGAAGCGGCCACACAGATTTCGCTCGAAATTGCTGGGACGTATTCGTCGGAATCTCAAACAATCTATTGCCCATTCAGCTGCGTTGCCGCAGTGCAAACAGAACTGGACGGGAAGATTACGGGGGATAGCTTGAGCGCCACAGTGCGTGACAATCATGATCTGGACGAATTCCGGCAAATACTGATGCGTCACTTTGCAAATGTAGACCCCTCTGGGCATCAGGAAGAAATCAATAATTCTCCAGCTCTCCGATATCAGCAATTTGCCATAACGGTTCATGACGAAACACTCCGCGAAACTCTGAATGCTTTGAATCGAAATTTGCAAACACTGTATCGACTAAAACCAATTTTTGCCTGCACAGAGGTCATGATTGGCACCGCCGCAGGTTTTTTCTATATTCATATCCGAAGGCGGGAATTTGCCATTGCACGATCTCTTGGTACAAAACGCATTGAAACGGTCATTATGGTATTCGTCGAGATATGTCTGATGTTTTTGGTTGGCGCAGCTATTGGAACAATTCTCATTCTGTTTGTCCAAGAGACTGCCACCCAATATGTCATGGCCGCAGCACTCTTTTTTGCTATGAATGTCGGGGCAATTACAGCTTGCTTGATGGCAACTGGAAAAAGCGGAATCCGATTACTACGGGAGGTTGAGTAGCATGTCCGTATTATCTGTGCAAAGTGTTTCTTATTCATACAAAACAAAATACCAAACTGTTCAGGCTGTAAAAGACGTCTCCTGTGATTTGAGTGCTGGAACTCTTTATGCGTTAGTCGGCAAAAGTGGAAGTGGGAAGACAACACTGCTTTCATTACTGGCAGGACTGGATACGCCGCAGAGCGGAGACATAATGCTCAACGGCCAGAGTTTGCGGGAAATAGACGTGGATATCTACCGCCGCAAGCAGGCGTCTGTGATTTACCAAAGCTATAATTTGTTTCCACTTATGACTGTTTGTGAAAACGTCATGTACCCCTTAAAGCTGCTGAGGCATTCCGATGCCGATGCAAAAAAAGAGGCGCAGATTGCTCTTGAAAAAGTTGGTCTGGGCGAAAGTTATTGGAAGCGACTCCCTGCCATGCTGTCAGGCGGCGAACAGCAACGAGTCGCAATTGCCAGAGCATTAGCCGTTCATGCGCAGATCATTCTCGCAGATGAGCCTACGGGAAATCTGGATACGGAAAACAGCACACAAATTATTCAGCTGCTTTCCAGACTGGCACATGAAGAGAATTGCTGTGTAGTGGTTGTCACACATGATCTGGAGGTAGCCAAAGCAGCGGATGTTGTATTCCGTATGGACAGCGGCAGAATCAAGGAGGAAACTGTATGACCCCTTTGAAACAGCTCTTTCGACAACCGGTTCGTTTGTTTGCAGTCTTCCTACTGGTGGGAATGGCTTCCGCTTTTATCTGTCTGAGCGCAGGCGTATTTTCATCTGCAAAGGCAACGCTTGCGCAAATTGAAGAACGCTATGTGACAATTGGCATCCCCACAACGGAGACAGAGGGTGTGACAACAGAGTACAACGGGCTGACGCTCCATCATGAAGAAAGTATAATTAGTCAAGATATGTGGGCATATATGGATCAGCTTGCTGCTGATGGAAGGATCATAAAAGGCGCGTACCAACAAAAATATATCAGTGCATATTGCCCCTCTATTCAGACCGTTACCAGCGGAAATGAAGATGGCACATATGCCCCCAGCCTTGATACGCCATATGGTCGAGCGATTTTGGTAGTTCGTATCACGTCAGTAGATGAGATAAATCTGCCTGAGTTTGCTGAAATTGCGTCCGTATCTGTTACCGCTTCGATTGAAAACGTGATTAAACTTCATCAAGACTATGCTGTTCGCAGCACGCTATACCTTACTATAGGGTGTAACTCTCGGGAAGAATTGGACGCACTTGACATTCAGGTTGGGCGACGCTACTTGGTTTATGGATCGGAATATATAGACCGAGACCTAGAACTGCGCACGACATTAGCAGAATCGCACCGGTGTTCTGTAGAAGATATTGATTTGTCTCGTATATCATATGACTTGACGGCAGATGAAAAGAAAACCGCTTCACAAGATTTCATACCAGTAGCAAAATACTCTTCTGGTGAAAAAACGTCTATTTTGGGACAGAACATGGTTGACGCAATAGATTCCTGTGCAATGACTGTTACACACTGGCACGGACTGTACCCAGAAACACAGCCAGACTATGCAATTGACGGTTCTGAAACGGGTGTACTGCTAAACGACCAATACCTTGATGTATACATGACCCCGTTGGAAACTGGTCTGGATGTCTTTCTAAGCTCAAATGCGGGAATTGAATGGCGGAGCGCAGCCCAAGAATTGGATACGCAATATCATACTGTCAGTGTGATTGGTACAGATCTTCTGGAAAGCATGTATTGTTTCCATCAAAAGGACTCTTTCGTAACAGAAGGACGGAGTTTTGGGGCGGACGATTACAAAAATGGCTCTAATGTCTGCCTGATTTCTGAAACAACTGCCATTGCAAGCGGACTTGGTACAGGAGACTGCATTGATTTGTCGTTCTACTGGGGTCCAAATCCTCTTGCCGATTTAACAGCTCCGGAATGGAAGGTGCAGCCACAGCTTTTTTCCCAAAAGATTGGGGTTTCAGGTGATACGAAAACGTATCAGATTATAGGAATTTACCGACAGTCGGACTTATGGGATACCGCAGACTATCGCTTCCTTCCGAATACCGTCTTTGTCCCTAACGCTTCTCTGCCAGAAAATTGCTATAGTAGTCGAAATGGCGTTTTCTTTACATACGTCTTGCAGAACGGGAAGGTATCTGCGCTCCAAGATGCGCTGGAATCACATGGATATCCGGCAAACATTCTGTTTTGCTTTGATAACGGGTACACCGAAATTGCTGAAACCTTGCATGGATTCTATAGCAGTGCGCAGCAGCTTCTTTTCGCTGCCTGCACAACAGCGGGCGCGGCTCTGTTCGTATTTCTTGCACTGTTTGTAAACCGTCAACGGCGGACGCTTGGACTGATGCTCTCGCTTGGTTCCGGCAAAAGGACCGCTGTGATGTTTAGCTGGGAGATAGCCGCAATACCTATCATCCTTGCGACAATAACTGGGATCATTGTTGGAATCCTTACAATGAATGCTACGACGCTAAGCCTGTTTTCCTCCGTTTCAGAAGTGCTTAATACAAGTTTGAGCGGTGCAGCCACGATTGGGTATAACGATATGATAACGGAAGTCGTATCAATGCCAATTGCGGTTATTGTGGCAGGTATCCTGCAACTGATTGTTTATATTGTGGCGACTTACCTGCATTTGCAGCGGTTGGCGCAACGATCCCCGCTTGAGTTAGTGCGGAAAGGCTAAGCTTGAGTATTAACAAGAAAAGCAAACTTGATTGGTTATCAATTCCAATACTTCATTTAGAGAGCGCCCTGTCATGATTTTGTGCAGGGCGCTCTCTTATGAGGAAAATACCCTTGACAAATCTCTTCTCAGAATATGATAGAATTAAATAGAAATGTGCAAACATGTCCATCGCGGATTTTGTAACTCTGCGAGAAGAAGATGCAGAGCAGACGAAGCATGCTCCAGGAGAGAGAGAGAGAGAGAGAGAGAGATGAGACAGATGGAAAACAGCGCTGCGGCAGAGGAACCCAGCCAGCTTTGCCAAGCAAGCCCCGTGACTGGGGCAGCACGTTTGACCTATCGAGTGGCAAAGAGGGCCTTTGATTTCACAGCAGCGCTTTTGCTGTCGGTATTGCTGGCTCTGCCAATGGCTGTTCTGATGCTGCTGATCCGTCTGGACTCTCCGGGTCCCGCCATTTATAGGCAGGAACGGCTGGGCAAGGACGGCAAGCCTTTTACGATCCTGAAGCTGCGGACCATGCGGCTGGACGCGGAAAAAAACGGCCCCAGGTGGGCCGAGACAAATGACAGCCGCTGCACCCGTCTGGGGCGCTTTCTGCGTAAAACTCGAATAGATGAACTCCCTCAGCTCTGGAATATTCTGCGGGGAGAGATGAGCTTTGTGGGGCCGCGGCCGGAAAGAGCATATTTCTATGACCAGTTTGAGCAATACATTCCGGAATTCCGGAACCGTCTGGCTGCTGTCCCCGGCCTGACCGGCTGGGCGCAGATCAACGGCGGCTACACACTCCGCCCGGAGGAAAAAATCGTCTACGACATGGAATATATAAAAGAGTGCTCCTTGCGGATGGATGTTAAGTGCCTTCTTATGACCGTACCTATCATGCTCACGCACAACGGAGCCAGGTGAGGAATGCATGGAAAAAGAAGAGGCTTTGGTGTCGGTCATCATGCCGGCCTATAACGCGGAGAAATATATTGAAGAAGCGATATCTTCCGTAGTATCGCAGACCTATGAAAACTGGGAGCTTCTGATATTGGACGACTGCTCCAGCGACCGCACGGGCGAGATCGCGGAATTGTTTGAAAAAGCCGATCCCCGTATCCATCTGTTCCGCAATTCGCAGAATCTTGGCGCGGCAAGGACGCGCAACCGGGGCCTTGATTTGGCCCGGGGCGAGTGGATAGCCCTTCTGGACTGTGATGACGTATGGCACGAAGAAAAACTGGAAAAGCAGCTTGTCATTGCCGGGCATTCCGGCGCGGATATCATTTATTGCTCCTATGCGATGATAAGTGAAAGCGGTGTGCATCTGTCCGATTTTCTTGTTCCGGTAGCGACAGATTATGAGGCCATGCTGCGCAAAAGCGTTCTGAGCTGCTCGACAGTGCTCCTGCGCCGCTTGGCCCTTTCTGGGCATCGCTTTTCACAGGCGTATTATCACGAAGACTATGTATTCTGGTTGGAGCTTTTGAAAGCCGGATATAGTGCTGCCGGCTGTCCTGAGGTGCTGGCCGATTATCGTCTCGTAAGAGGCTCCCGTTCCAGTGATAAGCGAAACGCGGCAAGAAATCGCTGGGTAGTCTATCGCAGGGTAGAAAAGCTGCCCCTGGGAAAATCCGTTGCCGTCTTTGCGGCCTATGCCCGCAATGCGCTGCAGAAGCATGGGAGGACGCGATGAAGATACTCCTGCTCTCCCATAATCCCATCACTACTTACAATAATATGGGGAAAACTTTTCTGGCGCTGTTTTCCGACTTCCGGCCTGATGAATTGTGCCAGCTGTATCTGTATCCAAACGTTCCGGATACCGACCGCTGCGAAAGCTATTATCGTTTTACAGACAGGGATGCACTGCGCTCTTTGGTGGACAGGCGCGTTGTGGGCGGTGAAATATTCCCGGACCTGGAGCACCATAGCGAGTTCAGCAGTGAAAAGGAAGAACGGGTCTATCGGGCTTCCCGGAATCAAAGGGGGGCGGCACGGCTTGGCAGAGACCTGGTCTGGAGCCTTTCCCATTGGAACAATGCTGCCCTGAATGAATGGCTGGACCGGCAGGCGCCGGATCTGGTATTTGCTGCCGTGGGGGAGCAGGAGCTGCTGTACAACGTGGCTATGACGGCTGCCCGGCAGCGCGGTCTGCCTCTGGTCGCCTATGTATGCGACGACTATTACTATAGCAGTGGAAACGGCGGCCTTATACAAGGACTGAGAAGGAAGCGCCTTCGCGTAAAGATCCGGGAGCTGATGCGGACCGCCGCCCTGACGGTGACGATCTGCCGGGAGCTTGCCGACGGATACGCTGAAACTTTTGGCGTTAAGGCGGAAACCGTAATGACCTGCCCGATGATCTGTGCCCGGCCCTATGTCAGCCCCGGACCGGGTCCAAGGCATCTGGTCTACATGGGAAACATAGAGGTTGGCAGGGAGCAGTCCCTGCAGGAACTGGGCCGGGCCCTGGATGCGGAGAACCGCGCGTCAGGAACGGCGCATACGCTGGAGATCTATACCGGCAGCAAGCGCCCGGAGGCACTGGAGCGCCTGGCGGCTTGTCCCGCCATCCGGCTCCACGGCTTTGTCACCGGGGCGGCGTATA
>OGGU01002247.1_pt1 | contig 9962 bp, 8 predicted proteins | sample 1571241 | NCBI WGS metagenome assembly OGGU01 (sample SAMEA2581934, study PRJEB24529) | metagenome | biome: Human gut stool | place: China | collected 2011
TGGGCCTGTAAACAAGCCAATCCACAAACCACTGTAAAGAGAATCGACAAAATTCGTTTCATAATTCATATTATCATTTGCAACAACCCGGCAAAATATACTCATCAATTGGCTTCGGAAATAAACGAATCTTTAAATCCGATAAAATAGAGAACACCATCGAGGCCTATCGTCGATATAGACTGGCTAGCGTTTTCCTTCACTTTCGGTTTAGCATGATAAGCGATACCTAAACCTGCCGTACTCAACATAGGCAAGTCATTCGCTCCATCTCCGACAGCTATCGTCTGAGCTATATCCACGTTTTCTACCTGTGCTATCAATTTCAACAACTCAGCCTTTCGACGCCCATCGACAATATCGCCGACATAACGTCCCGTCAATTTCCCATCGATTATCTCCAACTCATTGGCATACACATAATCGATTCCATAACGTTGTTTCAAATAGTTTCCGAAGTAGGTAAATCCACCCGAAAGAATAGCAATTTTGAATCCGGCCCGTTTCAACACTTGCATCAGACGATCCACGCCCTCGGTGACGGGAAGCGATTCAGCTACTTCTTTCAAGACCGATTCGTCGAGTCCTTTCAACAGACCGACACGTCGTGCGAAACTCTCGCAAAAATCGATCTCCCCTCGCATAGCCGACTCGGTAATCGCTTTCACTTCGTCACCTACCCCGGCTCTCACTGCCAACTCGTCGATAACCTCGGTTTCTATTAGTGTAGAATCCATATCGAAACAGATCAACCGACGGCAACGGCGATATATACTATCTTCCTGCAAAGATATATCCATGCCCAAATGTGCAGAAAGTTGCATGAACTCGGACTGCATAGCCACTTTATCTCTCGGCGTACCCCTCACAGATAACTCAATACATGATTTGGGAGGCCGAACCGTTTCATCGAGCGGAATACGTCCCGTAAGCCGTTGAATGGCATCGATATTTAATCCTTGCTCTGCCACAATACGGGTGACCTCACCTATCTGACGGGCTGTAATACAACGCCCCAATATCGTAATGATATAGCGGTTCTTTCCCTGTAACCCCACCCAACGCGTATATTCCTCTTCACTAATAGGAGAGAAACGAATGTTCACATCAAGCTCATAGGCTTTGAACAGGAGATCTTTAAGTATATCGCCCGATTTGGTTTCGTCAGTTTTAAATAATATTCCCAACGAAAGCGTATGGTGAATATCGGCCTGCCCGATGTCCAAAATAAAAGCATCGTACCGGGCTAACACTTCTGCCAAAGCGGTCGTTACTCCCGGTTTATCGTCACCCGATATATTAATAAGTATAATTTCGGTTTTTGGTTTCATTAAAAAAATCTCTTCCTATTTATTCCAACAAAAATAGCACAAACGAAAGCAGGAACAAATCTTATTCCGTTTTCACTCTTACAATTACTTCTTGCAAAGATAAAGAGAACTGATGAATTTTCAGCATAAATCCATACAATAACGACGTCCAAATACAGATATTCTCAAAGCCGTCTATTCTCACTGAGTTCTCAAAAGAAAGAACCGACCAATAAATAAAATTAATCAGTTCTTTCACACCTACAAATACAAGTTACCCGATATAATTTTTAACGGGTATTAAATACATCTGTAAAATGATCCCCATACTGAGCCGTATTATAAATAATAGCCCACAAAGTCGCCCACAATACACCACGACCATAATACTCATTATCGGTGACAGTAGCCAATGCATTACAAGCAGGGGTCCAAGTGTTGGTATGCTGGGAATCCCCCAAAAATATTATTCGTCGTTGCAAATCAATGGATAATGAACAGCCATTGCCTGCAACCTCCAACACGCTAGTCACGCCTGTCGGAACATCAAAAGTTCCACTTATTCCATCTCTATAAAACATCGCGTTAAAATTAATTTGTTGAGAAGGCCGAAAATTACTGAATGGCCCATTCTTAACTATATAATCCCACACAGGGTCATTCGTATGAGAAGTTACCCAAGAGGCATACGAACCGGTATTACCTCTATATTTATATCCCCATGAGGTAAATTTAGCAAATAGTGCTTGATTTTCCGAGTTACTATTATCCAAAGAAACAATAGCAAACCTATTTTTATTAGGGCTATTTTCCAACCACGTAATCAAATTATCGTAATAATTGGAAACCGTCGTCGCATACCTTCCCGAGAAAAGAACATTGACATTATCCGGGATATTAGCTCCTACCCCTGCACTATTACTTTCGTTATTCGGCAAAGTCGGCGTTACAGGCATATAAACTATCCCTTGCGGACCAAAGAAAGTAGAATAAATCCCATAGTCCCGAAAGGTACTAAGAATACCATTTCCAAGAGCACCATATCCTCCATAAAGGTTTGCGACACTGATCGAAATAGGTTTAAGCACTTTCCTAACGATTGCAATACGAGAAGAAACATCTGTCCCCGCCAAAGTTAATTTTACATGATACGTTATATCTCGATTCGCATCTTTATACAAAATCTTAGGCAATTGTATTTTAAATTTCGTACCCATCGAATATTCCGATCCCCATGACATGGCCTCGCCCTTTTCACCCACTAATTTTACGGCATAAGTATGTACTAATGCCGGTTCCGGCTGTTCCAACTCCGCAATCCATTTCATTCTACTACTACCTTGCAAACTAACGACCTGCGTCTCATCTGCATTCTCAGAAACATAAAGGGTATTCCCTACAATACCTGTATTAAAGGACATAGGTTTCTGACTGATAGTAATCACATGAGATTTTACATTGGGATCATCCACCAATGCCAAATAAAGACGGGCATTTAAAGTATTGCTACTTGCGTTCTCTTGCTTTGCCGTTACGGTCAATCGATTAAGCTTCAAATCTTTATCATCGTGAATATCTTTTATTTCAAATGCCTCGGCGTTATCTCCTTCAAGGACATATTTCCACTGATTTACAGTCGTTCCATCGGTAGACAGTCCCGGATTGACAAGAAACATATTTGTATTATTTCCCGTTATAGTCAACTCTCCATCATATTCAAAATCAATCGCAGTAACCGAAGGTGTCAATTCAAATCCAGGTTCTCCACTCTGAATCAATAACATGGTACTCTGCACCGAAGGATCCTCTTTTAGACTAACTACCAAAAAACCGTAACGTGGGCTGGTAGTCGCATTGGCTGTATGAGTATAAATCGGAATAATATTATTGGTTGCCTTACTGCTATCGTAGTCGGTCACAGCCGAGGTCCCAGTTTGTGCAAAAGAAAAGAAGGCCCCTGCTCCCGGTGGATAAATAGTCGCTTCCCAATCTCCCGATCCTTCCACAGCAATAGGTGGAGCTGCAACCCCAGCAGTATTAGCAAAGTAAGGTATGCTCTTGGGATTTAATTTCAAATAGAGATCTCCTCCCTCTAATTGGACTATATCAATCGTAGCTTTCAAATTACCAAAAGAAAGTTCTATAATACCACTACGCTGGTCTTTTACATTACTCAATATTGTGGCAGAAACGGTCAAAGTTTTACCACTCAAACCGACCGATATACCATCGTCCAATACTTTTTTGCTGAGAGATAAAGTCCCTTCGCCAAAAGTAAATATACCCAAACTGTAACTTCCACCATTAGGTGTAAACATCACTTTTTTTGTGGGTATCGCTAATATATTATCTCCATCGAACTGCACAGTACCATGACTATCCATATCCCAATAGTTAATGGAATAACCCAGCGAAGCTATTTCACCCTTATATGCCTCCAATTCTGTCGTATACCCTTCTTTTTTAACTGAGTTAATAGTCAATTTATATACATTATTACGTTTAAGAGATTGCCCAGAGCCAAGTGGATGAATATTTGCCCGATGATAGGATACAGTACCGGAACTACTGTTTCTCACACCGATAATTAAACAAGTCGTAAACTCATCATTCTGTTTGGGTGCTGCTCCATAATTTTCAAAAGCGTATAATTTTCCAACCAGCTCATTGCCTCCAGTCTTGTTCTCAAATCCATAAAGTCTCGCAATACGCTTTGCATCTTTATCAAAAGCATTCGGTTCTCCATTCCATACAAAAAGAGACGGGTATGCATTCCAAACCGATACAGTCTCAATAGTATATCCCGCCGCCAAACTGTATATATCAAAACGAGAAACAGCACGTTGTAATACAGCTTTAAGTTTAGTATCTTGCTTACCTTTTTTTAATGAGGCACTCATCAACAAAGCGTCGCTTTCCAGTGGTTTCGTAGTATATTCCGGTACATTTGTATCTGTACCCGACATAAACACTTGAATTTCCGCTTTTGCCTCTTTATAATTTTTTCTTTGAATTGCAGATTTCCAGTCGGCTAATGTTTGAGAGCCATCTGTCGGTAAATAATTATCTCCCATATTAGCAACGATCAGAATATCATACGGTTCTGTCATGCTCAATCCAATATCCGAAAAATCAAATACCATATCGGTATTCATTACCAGCGGATTCTCCGGGGTTGCAATTAATTCTTTCAGCCCCTTAAAAGTTCCTGTTCCAGTACTATTCGATTCGAAAAAAAACAAATCAAGCGTCTTCACATTTTCTTCCCCAGCTTCGGGAGCTATTGCCGAACGTGTAGCTAATCCGCTAGTAGGATCCTGAACACTAAAATTTATGATTAATTTATCATTTTGCCCAGAGAAAAATCGATCGGCCTCATCTTCTCTACAAGACAGAAAAAGGGCCATTACCAAAAGAGAAAACGACCATATTACTTTTTTCATACTATCTATTTTTGTGATTATATATGTAATTATTTCTCCAAATCAATGTCAATATCGTCATCTAGTTCCCAATCGTTCATTCCTTTGTCATAGCGAAATATTTGTATTTCTAACCTAATTCTTCCGGAAAGCAATACGATCGTATCTGTATTGGCGGTAGACGTTGTCTTATCAAAGTCTCTTAAAGCAGTTACTCTGAGACTTATAGGATAACCATCGGTATCATCGATAAACTCAACTTTAAAACGATTGTTCTGAATTCCGTTAGGCAGTGTAGCAACAGAACCATTGATATCGGTTTTAAATGCCAAAAGAATAGCCTGCGATAAAATGTTACTTTCCACTCCGATAGAAGTCATCGAATTCGTATCTCGATATAACACAGCCTCTCGCTTCTCTGTCCACAAATAGTAATTACCACTTGTCCCCATTTGTCCGGCAGTCATGTCCCATTCAACAATATTGACATTCAGATGAACAGATGGTTGTCCCGCAGCCGTTTCTTTATCGGTATATCCGGGACCACTAACTGAATTAATATTAAAGACATACTTTTTATTTCGTACAATCTCAATAAGCTTATCAGCCTCAGAGTCCTCGAAATCAATCGGATAATAATATTTCGACCCCTTATACTCAGCTCCAACTACAAGACGAGTGTGTCTCCGATTTTCTGTTTCGGTCTGGGTATCATTATCATATAAATACAGCTTATTGGCAATAGATCGGTCGGAGATATTATAATCGCTTGATTCCAAAATAAGAGCAGTTCCCATATCTACTGGGGAATACGCCACTTGCACTTTATCATCGACGATATTATTCGAACTGTTACCCAAAAAACCTTTATCCGGAACATTGTACAAAGTAGCATCTTTCAGTGTAAATTCTGCAATATCGGTAGTCACATATACATCAACAGACGCAACCGACCGAATAAGACTCAACAACGGCCAATAATTAATTACTCCATCTTTCACCTCTTGTTTTTCCAGCATTCCCCACATGGGCAAACACGTAAATACAGGAGTATTTTGTAATAGTCTCTTCGGATCCTCATCTACCAACTCTTTCCGAAACACCTCCCAGTCGGCTTTCCCTATATATTGACTCTCGGTTACCTCATCGGGAAGCATCTTTTCAATAAACGATCGACAATTAGCCAAAAAATAAGCATCATAATCTTTACCAATAGGAAGTGTCGTACGCAACTTTCCATTTATTTTAAAAGTAGTTCGCCAACAAAGAAATTTCCCTTCTGAGTCAAAAAGCAATACATCAAGATTTTCGACAATATTTTCATTCGGAGTGGAATACTCGGTACTTCGACTCACTGGATCGGTTACAATAGATATTTCAACTTCCGACTCACCAGAAAAATAGTCTTCGGAAGAAGGTTCATCGTTAAACCTAGTTTGGCAAGAATAAAATCCTACCAGTGTAAAGATAATCGATAATATAAATAAATTTTTCATATTGTCACCTTTTTATAGTACGATCAGAGCTTTACGAATCTGCCATGAATCGACTGAAATAATTGCTTCCTGTTGAGTTGGTCTAATTACCACATCTATCCGTGTACCTTTTTTAGCCTTAGTTTCTGTGTCAACCGCCAATCGAGCTATCCCATTTTCCAAAATCGTAATGACGATATTATCTTCCAACCCACTTTCTGCCTCCATAGAGGCGGGTAATACTTTATTATTCGAAACATATTCGTCTTCGCTCTCAACATAAGTAAAATTGTCTTCTATTATAACCCGATCACCGGATTGGTGACCCTTAGAAACATGATAAGAATCAGATGCTCCTGCAACAGTCATACTGAGTTTTCCCGGATACTGTTTTTTAAAACTATTACCGTCTTTTATAGTAACCGCAATACTACATAACATTTTTTCAACCTCAACATTAATAACTTTCTCTTCTAATGGATTTGAATCGAACATCAAACTCCCTAGAAAAAGCTCCTGCGACGAGCCGCTATACGATTGAGAGCGACTTATCGGTCGTTCCCCCATTGCAAATCTTGCTGTAAAATAATTATCTTCATTAAAAAACACAATCGGGGCCTTTCCATCTACTCTATCACCCGATAAAATCCAAGCAATCAAATAGATACTTCCAGTATATCTTTGTTCAAGGAAATAGGGTTTTCCTCCTTTTATTTCTTCGTAAGGAATATGCCTCATTTCTACATTTTTCCCATTATTATCGTACAAATACAATTCTATATCATCTGCAACCGAACGATCGAAGTTAGCCGTACTTCCCTCATGCATGAAGACCAAACTCAAAGCTCCATCTTCACAACCATAATGCGGCCCCTCACGAGTACACCCCATACAAAATATCACCAATAATACCAGAATTATCTTCTTCACGATACAATCGTTTTTTATCTACCATTATTCTTGGAGTAGTATTTCTACTCCAAGAATAATGGCAATCAGTCTTTATGCTATTTATAAATCTACATCTTGTGTCCTTACATCCCATTGAGCCACCTCTATATTGATGGAAATAGAACTTTCTGTAGGACTAACGACCGGCCCTTCCTCCTCTGCCTCCTTCGGCGTAGACCAACCCACAGTTTTAATATCTTTCATCGTTATGCGATAAATACTATTACGGTAGATTTTCCAAGCATCGTCTTTTAACAAATTAACTCTCCAATAACGAGTTACGCCACTTACACCTGTACCCGAGAACGTTCCTCGAACAATGAAAGCCACTACTTCATCTTTATCGAATACCGTTGCAGCCGAACCGTTACCGCCTTGCAAAGTAGTCGGAACATTCTCATATACATAAACCGGTTTATCATAAATCGCTGGTAAAAAGCCATTCGTGGTCTCATCGGCATCGTCTTTTTTCACAGAATACACAGATTCAACCGTTTCCCCGTCCATAGAAAATGTCGTCTTGAAATTAGTAGCTGTGGCAAAACGCGTCCAATCTTCGAGCTCCTTATATTCAAAAGCACGCGATTGATTAATTCCATTAATAACCATATAACCGTCGAAGGTCCATTTCAAATCACTCGGGACCGTACCATTTTCACCCAACCCCAATATTTTAAGCAGGTCATCTTTGGGAGCAGTAATTTGATTTGAAGGGTCCACCTTAGGACTTTCAATTTTACTCAGTAATCGACGAACAGAGAGATTTAGCGTATTCGTTTCCCCCTCCACAACATTAATCGTCCCTTCTGCCGCCATAATAAAAGCTCTTTATAAAGACTATTTTTTTTGAAATCCGTCAATGAAGCCGGCGCGGGAGAAGGTTCGCCCAAATTTTGATTGACCGCAGTGAGAACAGTAAGATTTCCCGCATCGACAAGGAACGTGTACTGATTATTCGCGGCTAAAACTTCTGGCTTAAAATATTTTTGATAAGACCCGTCAGAGTTAAAAACAAAAAATTCCAACGATTTGATAGCGTTTTCATCGGCCGATCCTGCTTCCTCACCCGTTTGAGCCCGAGTAACGGTACTTCCTTTTATTTTAACAGTAATAGCTGCCTTTTTACCTTGAACAATAGGTTCGTTCATACTATTGTCAGAATCGCTACACGCCAATAATGTACATACAGTTATAGCAACTGCCCATAAATTTTTAATTCTCATAATTCTAAAATTTAATTATTAAGTAGTTTTATAATGATTATAAAAGTCTTTTTTCAATCTCTCGTCTGCTTCCATAAAAATTGTACGTAGACCCAATTTTTTGATAAAGTCCAAAGGTTGATTCTTTTTTATGATAGACTCCGACTCTTCGGAGTCCGGGGTCTGCAAAATCCTACCGAAAACAGGAACAGTTATCAGTTTAGCTTGTTTCGTACACGACTTGACTAAACCTTGAAAAGATAACAAACCGCCTTTCATCCATTTTTCATATTTCATCTTTTCCCTATACACAAATTCTTGTTTATGTTTGACGATTTTCATGCCGTTTCTGTAATCGGAACTCCACAAAAAAGACATTTTCCCCTTCTTACCAACTATTACAAACGGAAGGAATTGGGACTGATTAATACCATCGGATATCATTGGAATCACTACTATTCGTTCTTTTCCCTTCAAAACAAACCGTTCAGGAATACAGTTAAAACTAAGTTCTATACTATCTCCTACAACCTGTATTCGTATTTCGGTGATAGATAGTTTCCCTCGATGAGTTGTTTCACTAGCCATCGAATCAAAACAAACAAGTACCAGCAGCGAAAAAAAGAACAGTATAGTCAAAGTATGAATTATATATTTCATCATTCGTTTATTTATTAATATTATAGATTAATGAAAGGCCAACCTTTGTCGGTCCTAAATAGGTTTTAGTAAAATGTTCCGACCTCGTACAACACCAATTTTTGTTGTTCGATTTATCAAAATCAAGATGTACTATACCTAAACCCAAATAGGCTTCGATCGCCCATCTTCTCGAAAGCATCCAACTATACCCATACGTAAATCCTGCACCTGCTCCCCAACCTTCATACCTATATCCTTTATCGAAAATATGGAAAAACTTATGTCCGCCAATATTATATTGAGTTGCAATAGCATGAATCCCAATAAAATGTCCACCTGCCGGTTCACAAAACCAATATCTCAATTCAGGCTGAATCAGCCAATGCACAATCTTATCGTTATCACCTTTCTTTCCTTTCCTATTCCACGGATTATAGCCGCCGATTACATTCACACTCATTTGTGTTCCCCAATCGACCTCCAATCCAAGATTCGGAGTTGATGTCGCAGCGTATAAAAGATTTGTTTTGAGACTCCAACGTAAACTTTTATGCGTCCTATTTTTCCAAGAAGACTCTACATCGATATTAATTATTACACTATCCACCAACATATCATCATTACCGGCAATCATATCAATAGCTCGTTCTCCCGATTGTTTTAACAAAAAAGTATCTTTCGATACCGATGTATTTTTATATTCAACCAGTTTAGAAGAAAGTGCAGATGTTATCTTCTCTTTATATCCTATATCTGCCAAAACCGAGAGCTCCTCTTGCGCCACTCCCGAGAAACAAGTAAACATCACACCTAAAAAAGCGACTAAAATTTTATACATCAATCGTTTTAGCTTCTCTGTAATTGTATATTGCATTATCATTGCAGAATTTTAATCATCAATTAATCATTGTCCATGTCTCACCAAAAACATTAAAAATTTTGAAAAACAAACATGGACAG
>OGGU01002251.1_pt1 | contig 9955 bp, 8 predicted proteins | sample 1571241 | NCBI WGS metagenome assembly OGGU01 (sample SAMEA2581934, study PRJEB24529) | metagenome | biome: Human gut stool | place: China | collected 2011
CCCGATCCGGGGCATCCACTACAAGCTGCCGGTCCTCGGCTTCCGGATAGGACCGCTGGCCTACCTGACCGACATGAACCGGATCGACGAGCGGGAAATCGACAAAATACGGGGCGTAGACACGCTGGTCATCAACGCCTTGCGCAAAGAACCTCACCTGTCGCACTTCACGCTCGACGATGCGCTGCGGATCAGCCGCGCCGTCTCTTCTAACGTCACCTACCTGACGCACGTATCGCACCAGATGGGACGCCATGCGGAGGAACAGGCCGCGCTGCCGGAGGGCGTCTATTTCGCATACGACGGCCTGACCGTCGAAATTCCCGAATAACGTGGAAAAGCTGCTGCTCGTCACCACGCGCGGCGGGGATTACTCCCTGCCGGAAACGGAATGGATGGAGATGGGCGCGCGCCAGCTCAAGGCGCTGTGCGCCATGTTCGGCATCCCGAAATTTGAGCTGCTCTGTGCCGAGGGGCTGGACGACGAGCGCGTGGACGCGCAAGCGCGGATGGACGAGGCCCTTGCCCGCGCCGACGCGCTGGGAAAGACCTTTTGACGCGAAAGAGGAGAAGGCTGCGGCCTTCTCCTCTCCCCTATTACAGCTCCAGCGAAAGCTGCTCGCGCTCAAGCCCGCTCGGGTCGATGCCGAACTCGCTCGGCAGAAAGCGCGGGCAGACGTTTTCCGATGTGCAGATGACCGACGCGGCCAGCCGCGTGCCGATCTCGCAGGCCTCCGCCATTGTCTTGCCGTAGGTCAGGCCGATGGTCACGCCCGCGAAGAAGGCATCGCCCGCGCCGGTGGTGTCCTTCACGTCCACCTTCTTGGCGGGGCACCAGCCCTCCTCACCGTCGTTCGTGGCATACACCGCGCCCTGCGCGCCCATCGTCACCACCATGCGCGGGATCTGTGCGCTGCGGATGCGCGCGGCGAGGAGCCTCTGCATCTCCTCCGGCGTCTTGTCGTCGTAATCCTCGGAGAAAAGGATGCCCGCCTCCTGCTGGTTGCAGACGAAGCAGTGCGTCGAGCGGAAGAAGTCGCGCCGCTCTACCGCGATGCTCATGTTTGACACCACCGCGTACACCGGCTTGTGATATTTCTCGGCAAGGGCAAAGACTTTCTTCACGATCTCCTTATCCATGTCGATCTCAAAGGCGATGCTGTCGGCGCGGGAAATGATCTCGTCGCCCTGCTCCTCTAAAATGCTCAGGATCGGACGGAGGTCGGGCCGCTTGGAGATGGCCGCTACCACGTCGCCGCCGTTGTCGAAGATAGCGAGCCAGGTGCCCATGCCGTCCTTCGTTACGCGGATGTAGTCCGTGTTGACCTTATGCGCCTTGAGCTTGCGCACCACATCCGCGCCCGCGCCGGTGTCGTCCACCAGACCGATGAAGGTCGGCTGCAGCTCGACGTTGGCAATGTCCTCCACAATGTTGCGGCTCACGCCGCCGTGCATCTGCTCCACCCGGCCGGCGTTGCGCCCGCCGGGAATGTAAACGTCCGAGGGATAGCCCTTGATGTCCACAAAGACCGCACCGATGACTACAATGCCCATAAGATGACCCCCAAAAAGCTGATTTTACCTGTATTTTACCATACATTCGACATTTGCGCAAACCCCGCCCGAACGGGCAAAATGCGTACAAAAATCCGCCCCGGATGCTGAAAGATTCGGCGTCCGGGGCGGTGGGTTGTTTTTGTGCTTTTTAGGGCAGCGGTAGGATCGTATCATCCTTCTCGGTGTAGCTGCCTCCATCCATGCGGGCGCGCACGAAGGGCACGCCGTCACGCAGATAGAACGTGTTGTGCTCCAGCAGGGCGTCCGGGTTCTGGGAAGGGCTGATCGTACCGCCGAGGTCGTCGTAGCTGACGTTGCCGCGGAAGGTGTTGTGGATGGCCTCCTCCAAACAGAACATCACGCAGCCGCCCTCGTTCATGCGGCTGTAGTTGTGCTCGTACACCGTGCCGTCGCCGGAGTCGGCATCGTAGGCCATGCCGTCCTGATTGAGCCGCGTGTCAACGGCTTCGTTGCAGCGCAGCAGCGCATCCTTGCATTTCCACGGCCAGATGGCGGCGGCCACCTTGCCCATGCGATTGCCCGGCTCCCGATAAACACGGTCGTTCATCTCGCAGGCGACGGAGTCTGCTGTGTTGTGCTCGACCAGCGGGCGCAGGGCGTACATGACCGTCAGGCCGTCGCCGCCCGCCGCTTTCACGTAGTTATCACGGAGAACGACATTCTCGTGACCGTACTGCAAAAAGGCTTTTTCTGCCAGCTCGGCCCCCCGGAACTGCGCATGGGCGTAGGTATACCCCACCGCGATCCCCCAGCGGCTGACGCGGGCCACATAGCAGCCCTCGACCAGCACATCGGCAAAGCGTGCCGCGCCGGTAGCGGTCTCATCTGTGGGCTGCAAGGCGGTCATGTAAATGCCGCCGTTGTTCATGTGCTTGTCGTACACGTTGCCGTGTACATCATGGATCAGCAGGTTTTGCAGGGTAATGCCGCAGCGCGTGCCCCTGTCTTTTGCCACCACAGCCACGCCGGTGCGCTCCAGCTTATCCGGCTGGGAATATTGCTCGCCGATGACAGCGTCGGCGCGGTTCGTCAGTTCCAGATCACGCACCGTGACATAGGCTGCATCATACAGCAGCACGGCGGAGGATACATACCCGCGGTACACATGGGTGGGGGCGTCCAGTGCGCAGCCATAGTCCTGATACCAAAGCCCCTGCCCGTCGGCGTCAATGCGCGGCGCGGGCCCCTCGCCATAGGCGGCAATCGTGATGGGACTGTCCTTTTTGCCGCAGCAGCGCAGGTGCAGGAACTGCTTTTCAAACACGCTGCCGCATTTCAGCAGCACCGTGTCACCGGGGGCCAGGGCCAGCCGGTTGACGGCAAACAGTGTGGCCAGCGGTTTTTCCGGCGTCAGGCCGTCGTTGGTGTCACGGCCTGTCTGCGGGTCCACGTAATAGGTCTTGCACAAGGCTGTCGTACACCTCCTCCCGCATCCGCTTTTCGATGATTTGCTTTACTTCCTCATAGGGGAAGCTGTCGCCGGCGTACCGCGTGAACAGATCAGGATTCGCGTCATACCAGGCGCGGGTCTGTGCATCGGTGAAATCCGGGCAGATACCCAGCGCACGAATTTTTTCGCACGGCTCCGCGAAATCCAGCTTGAAGCGGGTCAGCTCATATTGCAGGTAGGCAGGGGCAGAGAAGCGCCGCGTGCCGTACACGGGCTTGCCGTCCTGTTCCGCTCTTTCCGCCTGTGCGTTTTTGGCTGCCCGGCGGCGTTCCAGCGCCTCGGGGCTGTCGTCGCCGATCAGCCCCCAGCGCTTTGCCAGCGCCAGGCAGGCTTTGGCGTGACGCCACTGCTCCGGCGTCAGGCAGTAGGTTCGTTCGTCCATCACTTGACTGCACCCGTGATGCCGTTGGCAAAGCTCTTCTGCAGGCAGAGGAAGATGATCGCGGTGGGCAGTGTGCAAATCAGAACGCCCAGCATCAGCATACCGTAGTCCACACTGTAGCCGCTCTTGAGGTTTGCGACCAGCATCGGCATTGTGATGGATGCGTTGCTTTGGAATACGATCTTCGGCCAGAGGTAGCTGTTCCATGCGTTCATAAACGTAACAGTCATCGCCGCGCCGTAGGTAGAGCGCATGATGGGGACAAACATTCGAAAGAAGATGCCGATCTCGCTCAAACCGTCGAGACGCGCCGCTTCAATAATGTCATTGGGGAAGGAACGCGATGCCTGCCGGAACAGCATGATCATAAACGGTGTCGAGATGGACGGCAGCACGAACGCCGCCCAGCTGTTGACAAGCCCCCAGTGGGACATCATCTTGAACAGGGGGATCATAATGGCCACGAACGGCAGCATCATCGCCAGCAGCAGGACGCTCATCAGCGCGTCCTTCGCCTTATCGTGGTAAATTTCAAAGCCATAGCCCGCGATGGAGCAGACCAGCAGCGTGATGAGTGTCATCAGGATGGCGTTGCGGAAGGAGTTTGCCATTGCCAGCCCCAGATTCTGGTTGGCAACCAGCGACTTAAAGTTTTCTACCAGATAGGTGCCGGGGATCAGCTTGCCGCGCACAACATCAATGCTGGTGTTCGTCGCGCCGCACAGCATATAGTACAGCGGGAACACAGACAGGAAGCTGGCCAAAATCAGCACAGCGTGCGCCAGAATCTTTTTACCCTTAGTCACGCTTATCACCTACTTTCATCTGGATGGCAGACAGCACTGCCACGACCACAAGGATAAACACCGACAGCGCCGCCGCATAGTTGAACTTGGGCGTCTCGACAAACGAGATGTTATAAATATAGTGGGTCAGTGTCATGGTCGCCTTGCCGGGACCGCCCGCCGTCAGGTTGACGGACTCATCAAACAGCTGCAGCGTGCCGGAGGTGGACATGATGGCAGTCAGCAGGATGGTGGGCTTCAGCAGGGGGATCGTCAGGTGAACAAACTGCTGGAGCGGGGAAGCGCCGTCGATGCGGGCCGCTTCGTAGATCGAGTAGTCGATGTTCTGCAAACCGGCAAGATAAAAGACCATGTTGTAGCCGGTCCAGCGCCAGACCAGCGCAATAACGATGACCCAGCGTGCCGCCCATGCGTTCTGGAACCAATCCACTGTGGGGATGCCCACGGTGGACAGCACCCGGTTGACCAGACCATCATTGGCAAACAGGGATTTGAAAATCATCGAGTAGGAGACAAGCGACGTGGCGCAGGGCAGGAAAATCATCGTGCGGTAGATGCCCTTGCCTTTGATGTCCGGGCTGTTGAGCAGCTGTGCCAGGATCAATGCCAGGATCAGCATAATGGGCACCTGGATCACGAAATAGAAAATCGTGTTAAACAGGCACTGCTGGAACGTGGCATCCTTTAAAATGCGCACGTAGTTGGCAAAGCCCGCAGGCTGTACAGCGCTGCCGGTGCCTTTCTGGAACGAAAGGATCAGCGCCTGCACCATGGGGTAAAAGCAGAATACAAATATCAGGAGTGCTGCCGGCAGCAGGAAGGCCCAACCCGTCAGGCTGCGCTTCTGCTCCATATTCAGTCCTTTTTTCTTCATCGTAGTGTCTCCTATTTTGCCACAAAAGCAAGGGCGCGGCTTGCAGCGGACGTATCAGATGCAAACCGTGCCCTTGGCAAATTCTCAGTTGTAACCGGACACAGTGTGTGTCATGTTTTGCTTAGCCAGCGATGTTGAACTCCACGGTATCCTGGGCGTTCTGCATCTCGCTGTCAATGTCGGCGTTGTTCTGGACGATGTTGGTGACGGCATCGGTCAGGGCGCTGCGCACGTCAGAGTAGTAAGCGCCGCAGTCGAATGCGGGGACCTTGCCTGCAAACTCAACGATGTCCTTGTAAACGGTCTGGCCGCCGTAGAACTCGGAGGGCTGGTTGTAGACGTCGCTCTCGGCAGCGGGCAGGTAGCTGGAGATAGCACCGGCGTTGGGCAGCAGATCGTCATACAGCTCGACGCTGGAACCGAAGGTGCTCTTCAGGAAGTCGAAGGCCAGCTCGGTGTTCTTGCAGTTGGAGGAAACGGCCCAGCTTGCGCCGCCGCAGTTTGCGTAGTTGGTGGCACCGTCGATACCGTCCAGCTTGGGCATATTCACGATAGCCCACTTGCCGGACTGATCCGCGGCAGCCTGCACGCTGGACATGATCCAGCAGCCGTTGATGACGCCGGCAGCCTTGCCGTCATTCATGGAAGCAATGTACTGGTCCCAGTCGGTGTACTCGGCCAGAATGCCCTTGTCGACCATGTCCTTGTAGACGGTCAGGGACTCTTTCAGCGCGGCGTTGTCAGCGATCTTGACCTCGCCGTCCACCACGGGGGAGGCACCGGCAGACTGCATCATCTCGATGATCAGCTCGGAACCGCCGGAGGAGGTCAGCATCGGCACGCCGTTGGCGTCCACGACCTTCTGCGCCTTCTCCTCGAACTCGCTCCAGGTCAGATCCTTGAAGTCGTCGACGGTCAGACCGGCATTCTCGATCATATCGGAACGAACCGCCATGACGGAAGCGCCGTTGTCGAAGGGCAGACCGTAGTGGTGGCCATCGACGGTAGAATCAGCCAGCTTGCCGCCGGAGAACTTGTCCCAATCCAAGCCGGAGTTGGTCAGGTCGGTGTAGATACCGGGGAAGTTGGCGACCATCTTATGGTAGGAGTAGTCCTGCATCAGGAAAAGATCGGGCAGGGTGCTGTAATCCTCGCTGGTGGCAGCGGTGATGAGCTTGGTCTCGATGTCGCTGTAGACGTTTTCTTCAATGTTCAGCTTGAAGTTGGGGTGGTCCTTCTGGTAGATGGCCTCCGCCTGCTTCAGGGCGTAGATGTTGAAGTTGGGGTCCCATGCCCATACGGTCAGGGTCTCGTCGCCGTCAGCGGCAGTGGACTCTGCGGTGGATTCCACTTTGGACTCGGCAGGGGTGCTGTCAGCGGTAGAGGTGGCTGCGCTGCCGGAAGCGGCACCGCCGCCGCAGCCGACCAGCAGGGATGCTGCCATAGCTGCCGCCATAAGGGCTGCTGCATTCTTCTTTTTCATGGGGGTTCCTCCTTAAAAATGTTTCTCCATTCTTTGGCTGTATAACGTATGTCCCACGGCGGGGCATAAATTATCGGGTGTTATTCGGCATCGTCTACCCAGCGCATCTCGCGCGGGGCCAGCGTCAGGCTGTCGATCAGATGCCCCTTGATGTACAGGTCTGTCTTTTCCTCGGCATCTGCGTTGTTGATGACCGCAATGCGCTTCGTTTCGGGGAATACCGTGACCTCGGTATCGACGTTGGTCACGTAGTAGTGCTTCATCTCCTCCGGCATACCGGCGGCGTAGTAGATGGCGCGCAGCAAAATGCGGCAGTTCTGCGGGGAGTAGGGCAGCCCGGCAAAGTAGACGCTGTGGCCCTTGCCGTACTCGTTGACGACCAACTGGCTGTACTCGCCGTCCTGCGCCAGGATCTGATAGTGCTTGCCCTGCGCGTAGATGCGGCTTGTGCTCTCGCCGAAATCAACGGCGGTGTCAATATCCTCCAGGATAAAGTGGTGCGGGTCGCAGGTGTTGTATTTGTCGGTGCTTAACGAGAAGCCCATCTCGCGGTCCACGCCCATCACGTCGGACAGCTGGAAGTACCGCCCCTGATGCTGGCAGGCGGTGGGCTCGCCCACGCCGATGAAGCCGCCGCCCTCGTCCACAAATTTGCGGATGGCGGTCACGACCTTTTCGTCGATCCAGTTCTCGGCACCGCTGAAGGCTGTGTACGCATCGCCGACGTTGATGATGACGCCGATGTCCTTGGGGATGCCGCTGCGGATGTCATCGAAGTCGATGAACTCCACGTCAAACGGCATGCCGCTCAGGCATTCGAGAACACCCTCGGCGGAGTAGGTCTCGCGGTGGTAAATGGAGTGATGCACCTGATTGCTCATCCACTTGCGCAGGCCGCCCCAGCAGTTGAGGATGGCCACCTTGAACGGGGCCACGTAGGACTTTGTGCCCTGCATATTTTCGTGGATCTGGCGGAACTCGCCGACCACGTTCTGAATCTCGTCGATAAAGCCGGGCCAGTTGCTGGCGAGTTTTAAGTAGCCGCCGTAGCCGATGCGGTCCAGCGGGCTGCGCAAAATCGCGCGGCGGGCCTTCATCCAGTTGGTGCGGGCCTCGCCGATTGGGTCACCGCCCTCGGTGAACACATCGGGGAAGAAGTAGGGCAGCAGACGGCCTTCGGTGTACTTGACGCCCTTGATGTCGGAGATCATCCGCAGCGTAACGCCGCTGCCGACCGAGCCGACCACGGCATCCAGCCCGATGGAAGCAAAATACTTGCCGTAGGGCTCGGTGCCGATCCAGTGGTCGCCGAGGAACATCATCGCTTCCTTGCCGTAGGAGTGGACGATGTCGACCATCTCTTTGGCAAGAGCGCAGACCTCCTGCTGCTGGAACTCGATGAAGTCGCGGAACTCCTTGCTGGGCACGCGGAACATCGTGTTGTGGTAGCCCTGATCCACAATGAACTCGGGGCGGAACTTGTACCCTGCCCACTTTTCAAATTTTTCCAGAATGTAGGGGCTGACGCTGGCGCTGTAGCCGAACCATTCGACGAATTTCTCGCGCTTCTGGTCGTCAAAGGTCAGCGTGAACTGGTGAAAGAAGGTCGTGAACCGCACCACATCAATGTGGGGGTTGGCCTCGCACCAGCGGCGCAGCTTTTCTTTTACATAGGCCTGCGTCTTGGGCTGACGCACATCGTAGGTCAACTGGTGCGGCGTGTCCTTCCAGTCGTTCGTCAGGAAGTTGTACATGTGTACGGGGTCCCAGATCAGGAACGCCAGAAAGCTGACGGTGTATTCGTGATAGGGAACGGTTTCGATTTCGACCTCGCCGGTCGGCTCGTCGAAGAACCATTTGTCGGTGAGGACAACCTCGCCCGTCGTGCGGTCAATGACCTCCCACCAGCGCTTGGGGTCATCCAGCGTGTTGACCTTGAGCTGCTGGGTGTGGAAGCCGTCCATCAGATGAATGCGCAGCTTCGTGCCGCGCGCCGTGTGTCGGTCACTGATAAGATACTCCTGCTGGACCTCGTCGGGGTTTGCCTCCGCCCAGGCGTTGTCCTTGCGGGTCGTATAGTAGGTAGCGTACTTTTTGGCGGGGTCCGTCAGCAGCTCCTTCGGCATTTCGGTGCCGTCGCAGTCGCGCAGGGCATCCGCGCCCAACAGATTCTTCAGCCGCAGGGTCTCCGCAACCACATCTGCGTCTGTGGGAAGTGTCAATCTTCCGGTCTGCTCCATCTTCATAATCCCTTCTCTGTCCGTTTTGTCTGCCACGGCAGGCATCGTTTCATTGACATCATCATACTTGTTTCTGCCCTCTTTGAACAGTAGGTATATTGTTGCGCATTTGTACTATCTTGCTTTGCTTCCGAATGTCGGCGGCAACATCAGAAAATACAGAAAAAGCTGCACAAAAAGTAAGACTATTCTTTGTGCAGCTTGCTAGTTTTGGGCCTGTTTGCAGCGAAATGTGCCGATATTCTGTTTTACATCGTGATTTTTTATGGAAAGCTCTTGCCATGCGCCCCAAATGCGTATATAATAAGGACAGAACCGGAAACGGCCCACGGCTTTTTACTTTTCCGTTCTTGCTTAATTATGTAACGATATTGCTCCAAATACTTTGGATTTTTTGTAAATATTTTGTCATTCGGAGGCGCACCGCCTATGAACACACGGTATGAATTCAATATGGACGTTCCCCCGCGGGAGGCCATCCGCCTGCTGTACGTGAGCAAGAGCCGCTTCGGCGGGGACTGGAACTCGGTGCCGCATACCCACTCCTGCACCGAAGTGTTCTACTGCGTGGATGGACGCGGTCAGTTCAACGTCGAAGGCAAAATGCTGGACGTTGCCCCGGACGACATGGTCATTGTGAACCCCCGCACCCTGCACACCGAGTTGAGCTACCGGGCAAACCCGCTGGAATATATTGTGCTGGGCATCGAGGGCATTGAAATTTTGTTTGACCAGAAGGACCACGGCTACACGATGCTGAAATGCGGTCCCCAGCGGGAGGAGCTGCTGAGCCTGATGCAGCTGCTGCTGCGGGAAATCGACGCGCGGGAGGACGGCTGCGAGATGGTCTGCCAGGACCTGACCGAAGTGCTGCTTGTCAGGATCGTGCGTATGGCGTCGGTTTCGCTGCGTCTTACCGCGCCGCCCGCGGAGAGCAAGGAATGTGCCACTGCAAAACGATATATCGATGAAAATTACAGTGAAAGCATTACCCTGGACAAGCTGGCGGAGATTGCCCACGTAAACAAATATTACCTGTCCCACTCGTTCAAGAACGAGTATAAGGTCTCCCCCATCGACTACCTGATGAAGCGCCGCATTACCGAGGCCAAAGCGCTGCTTACCAGCACCGATTTCAGCCT
>OGGU01002253.1_pt1 | contig 9954 bp, 9 predicted proteins | sample 1571241 | NCBI WGS metagenome assembly OGGU01 (sample SAMEA2581934, study PRJEB24529) | metagenome | biome: Human gut stool | place: China | collected 2011
AGCATCCGCTCCGATGCTTCCCCCGAGTGCGAGTACAAAAACGGCCGCTGCAGCAGCTTTTTTCCAATTCATACAAGGTCCCCCTTTATTTTCCTCATATCTATTTCTTATTATATACTAAAAAACGCTTTGCCAAAACAGGAAAAATTCTCATTTATCATTCTTGTTTCTATTTTAAGTATTGTTTAAAATTTTAAGTATTGTTTAAAACCGTGTGCCTCTCTCTGAATTATAATAGACAAAAAGGAAGAATTCAGGAAAGAAAGAAGATTATTATGAAGAAATATACGCCGTCGGATCTTCTCTATTACTTTGCGGGAGAGAAGAAGGTCCTTTTGTACGTGACGATCAGCGGGCTCATCTACAATGTGGGCATGACGCTCTCCCCCTGGTTCGAAGGGCAGCTGGCCCAGTACGTGATCGACATCCTGGGCGGCGAGCGGGCGCCATCGGCGATGCTTCGCCTCGCTTCGCTCTACCTTCTGACGATCATGATCGTGCAGGGCTGCCGCGCCCTCAAGCGTCTTTACGTGCGCCATTTTGCCAACGACATCTCCCTTGCGATGAAGGCGATCCTTTACCGCACGCTCATCCATCAGGAAACGGCCAAGGCGGGCGAGACAGAAGGGTCCCTCATGACGCGCGTCGTCTCGGACGTCGATGCCTGCGTGGAAGGCATGCGCAAATTCACGACGGAAGTCTTCGACACGGGCGTCGTCATGGTCGCTTATGCCGCGCTCCTTTTTTACTATGACTGGAAATTGACCTTCCTCGTCCTTCTCTTCCCGCCGATTGCCTACTTCATTGCCGGCCGGCTCAAGAAAGTCGTGACCGACAGCGCACGCGCCGGGAAGGAATCGAGCGGCCGCCTTTCTGACCGCACGATGGACCGCATCAGGAATGCGCTCACTTACCGCATTTTCGGCGAGGAGACGGCGCAGGACGGTATCTATGAGACGTATCTTGCCGTTTATGAGAAGAAGACGGTCCGCGCCAATCTCTGGGGAAATACCATGGAGCCTCTTTATGAAGTCATCGCCATGACAGGCGCTTTCTTTATCATCGTCCATGGCGGCAGGAACGTCATGGGAACGGGCTGGGCTTCCTGGGACATCGCTGCCTTCTCGGCCTACCTTGCCTGCTTTGCTCGCCTGGCCGTAAAGGCCTCCCATGCGGCGCATCTTTTCAATGCCGTGCAGAAAGCGAAGGTGTCATGGGTCCGCGTCCGTCCCTACCTGAAGGATATCGAGGAGACAGAACAAAAGGTGTCCCCGTCTGCCACTCTTTCCGTCAGCCACGTTTCCTTCACCTACCCGGGCGGCGACCACCCGATTTACAAAGATTTCAACCTCGAAGCCAAGCCCGGGGAATTCATCGGCGTCACAGGGGAAGTCGCCAGCGGGAAATCGACGCTGGGCCGCACGTTCCTCTGCGAGTACCCTTATGAAGGCACGATACTTTACGGTGGAAAGCGCCTTGGAAGCGAAATCGACCCCATCGGCACGGTCGGCTACATGGGTCACCGCCCCGAGCTTTTCTCGGGAACAATCGAGGACAACATCCGCCTCGGAAAGCCCGGCGATCTCGATGCTGTCCTTAAAGCCGTCGAGATGGACAAGGAAATTTCCTCCTTCCCGGATGGCATCCACACGATGATCGGAGAAGGAGGCCTCCGCCTTTCCGGCGGCCAGCAGGCGCGCGTGGCTCTGGCCCGTACACTCTACCACAAGCGCCCGCTCCTCATCCTGGACGATCCCTTCTCCGCCGTCGACAGAAAGACGGAAGAGGAAATCCTCACCAACATCCGCCCGATGCTGAAGGATTCGATCGTCATCCTCATTTCCCACCGTCTCCATTTCTTCAAGGACTTCGACCGCGTCGTCTGGATTTCAGGAGACGGGAGTGTAGAGGTCCTTCCCCACGAAGAACTTCTCAGCAGGAACAGGGAGTACCGCCGCCTCTGGAAGATGCAGCACGCCCTCGCGGAAGGAGGGGACGATAAATGAGCCAAAAGAATCCCGTCGACACGAAGCGCCCGCTTTACTCCATTTTCCGCTATGCTGCCCTGCATAATAAGAAGCTGACTATCGGGCTCGTCCTTGCCATCCTCATCTCCGTCACCGTTTCCGTCACGCCGCCGCTGATTCTTAGGCGCATCGTCGATGAACTGACGGCAGAAAATGCGATGCTTCCCTTCCTCATCCAGCCCGGGGATCTGCCTTTTAAGAATCTGGATTATCTGTTCGTTCCCGGCATCAAGAAGGCCGTGGAAGACAAGGCAGAAGAGATCAAAGCTTATGTGGTAACACCCGGAGAGGGCATGAAGGAATTCTCCCTGAAGTTAGGCGAACTGACCGATGAAGAACGCCAGATCATCCTGAAGGGCTGCTTAATCAACTATAACCGTGTATAAGGAGCAAAAATATGGAATTTAACAAACCGGTATCCAACCCCATGATGGTAGGATCTATCGAATTATTAAAAGCAGAAGATACACCGGAACACAGACAGATGTTCCTGGAGGAGCTTCAGAAAGCAAAGTTCCTGGCTCCGGTAGTGATCGATCCTGTGCCCCAGCCGGATGAAAAGGGACAGGTGAGAATTCCCCGTGATGCAAAAGTCCAGTTCCCCATGTTATCTACAGAGGACGGACGGAAATTCTTCATGGCTTTCACAGACTGGATGGAGCTGAAAAAGTGGAAGGACGAAGAGAACCAGCAGACGTTCGCCATGAATTTTGATGATTATGCAGGAATGCTGCTGCGCAAGGATGCACAGGGCAATAGCAGTCCGGCGCTGGGATTTGTCATCAATCCTTTCGGCGGCAACATCGTAGTGACCAGAGAGATGGTAGCCGGTATGATCGCCGCGAAGCTGAAAGCAGCCGGGAAACCGGTACCTCCCGTTCCGGGTGCACCTGCTGCACCCACACAGCAATAAATTCAGACTAAACAAAACGCCCGATACGGACGATATAAGTAGCAGAGAGGTGACAAGGCCGGTCACTTCCTGCTACTTATTTTTTATATAGTTTTTAACGACACCACGGATGGTAATCGGATAGAATAATATTAAAATATTCTGTTCTGTTACCATTTTTTTGACTTAACCGTTCAGCCATGCAATATCACATGTGGTAGCGAACGATTAAGCTTTACAGGAAGCGCGCCCTGTATGGTGAGGTCGGGGAAAGGAGAAAATTACAGATTTGAGAATTGATTCCGCAAGCATAGGAATGGATTCCGCCAGAAGTTATCATACTTCTAAGACGAGCGTCAGACGCTTTGAGATAACGGATTATCAGGCAGGGCTGACAGATGTATCCACGAAGGGACAGAAGACACCGGAAGGAGAGGATACAGCACAGAACACCGGGGAACAGGAGAATACCGCAGAGAATACTGCAATGACTGCAAAAGACTGGCAGAGCCGTTTTCTGGTATCCTCCGCGAGATGGAATATGCGAAGCAGCGCCAGTGAACAGACGCTGTCCACCATCCGGGAATATACGGTACGTTATATTTTTGATTTATTATTCCCCTCCCGGAATAGTACTCTGCATGACTGGATGCAGGAAAACGGTTGGAGTGGCGGCACGCAGGAAACAGTCACGGCAACACCTGCATCGGATGTATTTCCGCAGGTGACTTCCCGCGTAAAAGTATTGAACTATGTCGGGGAGAGCTGGAGCATAGAGCAGGAGGACACCAGCTTCTCTACCGTGGGAACCGTGCGTACCAAGGACGGCAGAGAGATCCATTTTAATGTCAATGTAAATATGAGCCGCAGGTGTGAGGAATACTACAGAGAAGAATTGAATGTAGCGCAGTTTGCCCTATATGATCCGCTGGTGATCAATCTGGATACCGATGCGACGGAGCTGTCGGATCAGACCTTTTATTTTGACCTGGATGCCGACGGTGAGGAAGAAGAGATCTCTATGTTAAAGGGCAGCGGTTATCTTGCACTGGATAAAAACGGAGACGGCATCATCAACGACGGCAGTGAACTGTTCGGAACCGGGAACGGTGACGGATTTGCGGACCTGGCACGGTATGATGAGGACGGCAACGGCTGGATCGATGAGAATGATTCCATCTGGTCAAAATTAAAAATCTGGTGCAAAGATGAAAAGGGCAATGACGTATTGTACAAACTTTCCGACAAGGGTGTCGGTGCAATCTGTCTGCAAAATGTTTCCACAGATTTTACCTTACAGGGAGACAGAACGGCCCGGGACGGTGCGACAGAAGCCAATGCAACGAACGGAGCGATCCGTAAGACCGGTATTTTCTTATATGAAAACGGAAATGTGGGTACTGTGCAGCATGTAGACATGGCAGCTTATGCTCAAAAAGCGTAACACCAATAAAGATCAATGGAAAATGCATCCTGAATAAAACCTTCGAATCGGGCAAGACTATAGGATAAACCAGGGAAAGTGGTTGAAACGATTGTATAGCAGGAAGTTGGTTCAGGGAACAGGAAGGATGCGGATATGAGAAGAAATAAAAAAAGCGGTATTCATAAAGAGCGTATTATAATGTTGGCCTCTTCGGCCTTTGTTCTGGCAGCGTTGACCATGACGGGGGTCTATATGAAGGGGCAGAATGTGGAGTCCAAGGATGATGGCTATACCTTGGACTTCACTGCACTTGAAAACAATGCGGATGACAAAATGCAGGAAATATCCGAATATAATGAGGAGCATTTGCTGAAGGAGGAAGAGAATATTCCGGAACTGACCGCGAATAACACAGCCGGAAATGAGATCGCGGCAGCACCGGTCACGGAGGATGATCTGGATTATCTTCCCCAGGAGGTGGGCTCCGGCCATGTGGAGATCCCGGGACTGACAGATCAGGAGACCTTACAGGAGGCTGCGGAGGCAGAGCAGCAGATGCCGGAGCTGACAGTAGAGAAAACCCTGCATTTTACGGAAAACGATGGAATGCAGAAACCGGTACAGAGTGATATTCTGATGCATTACTCTATGGACAAGAGCATTTACTTTGCCACACTGGATCAGTACAAGTACAATCCGGCTACGATCTTTTCCGCGGAAGAAGGCATGACGGTAACCGCCTGTGCGCAGGGAAAAGTAACTTCGATTTTTGAAAATGAGGAGATCGGTAAGGCGGTGACGCTGGATCTGGGAGACGGCTATGAGGCCACTTACGGACAACTGGCGGAGATTACCGTCAAGGAAAATGCTTATGTGAATCCGGGTGAAACTATCGGCAGTGTAGCAGCGCCTACAAAATATTACAGTGCTGAGGGGAGCAATGTGTATTTTGCCCTGACGCATAATGGGGATCCGGTAAACGGGGAGGCATTGTTCCACTGATGTATATACAGAATACCTATGGAAATTTTCATGTGGACCGTTTATACTATTATCAATGGAAAAATCGTGTACTGTAATCTCCCGGGAGATTGTGCGGAGGACCAATTTGAAATACAACAGAAAATATGCAGCAATATTGTCGCTGCTGTTCATCGTGAATATCATAGGGAATACCGCCTGTGGCAATACCTCTGCCGAGACGGGACATGTCAGTATTGCGGATATGGCAATGGAAAATACCCCGATAATCAATTATACCATTCCGACACTTACTCCTAATGTACTGGTGGATCAGCAGGGGTATGCAGGAGACGGAGAAAAGCAGGCAATCGTCAAAAGCCGGGAACCGGTGGAAAGTTTCCGGCTGATCGATAAAGAGTCCGGAGAGATCGTATATCGGGGGAAGGTAAAACAGCCGGAGTACAACGAGGATCTGCAATTATACATCGGAACAGTGGATTTTACGGAATATACCAGCGAGGGAAGCTTTTATCTGGAATGCGACCGGGTGGGGCAGTCGCTCTCTTTTTCCATCAAGGAGAGGTATTATGAGGAATTGTTTAAAGCATTGTGCGAAAGGGTGCATGAAAGCTGCCGGGAGCGCAGCATTACAGAGGATGAGATCCTGACACTGCTGGAGGCATGCGAATGGTATTCGGAAGTTTTTACGGACGATAATGGGAATGAGATTCCGGATATGCTGGAATATATTGCGGATTGGCTGGAAAAAACCGTCAATGAGACAGAGGATAAGGAGCCGGATACCATGACGTATGTGGCTGTCCTGGCAAAATTCAGTTATCTGTATCAGAAATATGATGTACAATATGCAACGCAATGTCTTCAGCACGCATCCGCAATCTACACAAAGCTGGCAGCAGCATCCGGCAGAGATGCGGAGAAATTCATGGCTTTGACGGAACTGTACCGGGCTGCGGGACTTCCTTCCTATCGTTCGCAGATTTTGGAGTATAAGGAATTTTTCAAAGATAATACAAGCTATCTGGAGGAAACTGCATATCTCTACGGTTCCATGACATATCTGGCTACCAGACAGTCGGTGGATATTGATCTGTGCACAGCATTCATGGAAGGTATCAGAGATCAGGGAGAGGAACTGGCAAAACGTTCCGGTAAAATGATCGACGCCGTGACTTCCGTCAACAACGGTACGGAAGATCTGCTGAAGCGGGCGGAGGAACTGGCCTGTGCCAATTATATCTTATACAGTTATCAGTATACGGAGATATTGGAAGATTTTTTACATTATCTGATGGGCAGAAACAGAGATTCCGTGTGCTATTATCCGGAAGAGGGAAAAACGTCGGATTATCTTCTTCTGATCGCCCAACAGGTCTCCCTCACCGGAAAACATTAGATATTAGATCAGTTCTTTGTTTTTGAAATAGGTCTCGGAGATTATATTCTGTACATAGGTGCCCATGCTCTTGCGGGTCTCCTTGTCCAGATCCTTCATATAAATGGGCTTACCGTATTCAATGACTACGGTGGCCTTTTTTATTTTGGGAAAATGGTCTTCAAAAATAGCGGCAGAGTTCACAATGGTCATGGGAATGATGGGAACATTGCCTTTTTCGGCGATCTTGAAGCTGCCTTCATGGAAAGGGAGGAAAGTATCCTTGGTCTTATTCCGGGTACCTTCGGGGAAAATACAGATAGAAATACCGTTTTTCACCTTATCAATGGCAGCCAGGATCGTTTTCAGCCCGGCCTTGATATCCTGGCGATCCAGGAAGAGACAGTGCAGATCCTTCATCCAGATATTTAACAGGGGCCATTTCAGCATTTCTTTTTTTGCAACGTAGCCGGTAGGTCTGGGAACGCGGACGTAGGTCAGGACCACATCGAAAAAGCTGCGGTGATTGCCCACATACAGTACTGCAGTATCGGTGGGAATATTTTCTTCACCGATGGCGATCACTTTGGTACCCGCCAGGCGGATCACCTGACGGAATGCCCAGTTGACAATGGCCAGGGAACTTTTGTCCTTCAGCCCCGGATTGAACTTGCCAATGATCCATTCCACCAGCATAAGCGGAGTGGACAGGATCAGGAATAATACAACAAATAATACAACGAATATAAAACGGATCATAAATACCTCTTTCTAATTCATTTGCTCTAATAATATCATTTCTCGATAAATAGAACGCCCAGTGTACCGGGTCCGCAGTGGCTGGATATGACACCGCCGGCTCTGGTCTCCAGTATTTCGTTGAAAATACCGAGGCTCTCCAGATAGGAACGAACCGACTCTACAATTTCACGATCACAGCCGGAGTGCGTGATGAAGACTCTGTCGGGAACCGCATTTTTCAGGTCTTCTTCCATATCTTTTGTGTAGGACAGAATGACAGAACTCAGCTTACCACGATATTTTTTGGAGGCATCCATGGCGCCGTCTTCGACTACGATCCTGGGATGAAGCTTTAACATGGTGCCTGCCAGAGCTGCGACAGCATTACATCTTCCTCCACGGTAGAGGTAGGTCAGAGTATCTACGGTGAAGCTGGCACGTACTCTGGGGCGGATCTCTTCGATGGCAGCAGTGATCTGGGCTCTGGTTTTCCCCTCTGCGGATAAAAGGGCAGCCTGTATTACCTGCAGACCGATGCCGGTAGACAGGTTGGCGGAATTGATCACAGTTACTTTATCAGAAGCTTCCAGTTCTTCCGCAGCCAGACGCATGACATTGCCGGAGGTGGACATGCTGTCGGAAATAGAGAAACAGATGATCTCACGGCCTTCATCCAGAAATGGCTTCATCACTTCCATGGCCTCGGTCATGGAAGGTGCAGAGGTCTTCGGTGTGGTCTTATTTTCATCGGACCATCGGAAGATCTCTTCCGGGGTAATGTCCACACCATCACGATACTCTGTCTCCCCTAACAGGATGTGCAGGGGCAGGATGGCAATGTCATATTTTTCTAATAAATCTTTTGACAGATCGCAGGTACTGTCAGAGATGATCTTAACTGTCTGTGCCATAGAATATACCTTCCTTTTTTAGCGTTTCATCTTGTATTATTATTCATTGCTTTTGACGATCTGTCTGGCTACATAGACGCCGCTGGCAGATGCATGGGACAGGGAATGGGTCACGCCACTGCCGTCACCGATGATATATAATCCCTTATGACAGCTTTCCAGGTGCTCGTCCAGTTCTACTTCCATGTTATAGAATTTCACCTCCACACCGTAGAGCAGAGTGTCGTCATTGGCGGTACCGGGTGCGATCTTGTCCAAAGCGTAGATCATTTCAATGATGCCGTCTAAGATACGCTTGGGAAGTACCAGGCTTAAGTCACCGGGGGTTGCAGCCAGGGTAGGCTCCACCATGCCTTCGGCAATACGTTTTGCGTTACTGCGGCGTCCTCTTACCAGATCACCGAAGCGTTGCACGATGACACCGCCGCCCAGCATATTGGAGAGACGGGCGATGCTTTCGCCGTAGCCGTTACTGTCCTTGAAGGGTTCGGAGAAATGCTTGGCGACTAACAGTGCAAAGTTGGTGTTCTCCGTCTGTTTGTCGGCACCTTCGTAGCTGTGGCCGTTGACGGTGACGATGCCGTTGGTATTCTCATTTACTACGATACCGTGCGGATTCATACAGAAGGTACGCACGGCATCTTCGAATTTCTCGGTTCGGTATACGATCTTACTCTCATACAGTTCATCAGTCAGATGAGAGAAGATGACAGCGGGAAGCTCCACGCGGACACCGATATCCACACGGTTGGACTTGGTGTTGATATCCAGATCCTTACAGATCTGTTCCATCCATTTGCTGCCGCTGCGGCCTACGGAGATGATGCATTGGTCACACTCGTAGGAGGCGTCTTCGCAGCTGATGCGATATCCCGGATCCAGTGCTTCCACAGTTTTTACCGGAGTATCGAAATAGAAAGTCACTTTATCTTTGAGTTCTGCGTACAGATTCTCCAGCACGATAAAGTTGATATCGGTACCTAAGTGACGCACGGAAGCGTCTAAGAGGGTCAGCTTGTTCTGCATGCAGAGCTTTTTAAATGAGGTACCTGCGGTGGAATACAGTTTGGTGCCCTCTCCACCGAATTTCATATTGATGTCATCCACGTATTTCATGAGATCGATGGCCTGATTTTTGCCGATGTATTCATATAACGTACCGCCGAAAGCATTGGTGATGTTGTATTTTCCGTCGGAAAAAGCACCTGCACCGCCGAAACCGCTCATAATAGAACAGCTTTTGCAGTTAATGCAGCTCTTGATCTTATCTCCGTCGATGGGGCAGTGGCGCTTCTCCAGGGGATGACCGGCTTCGAAGACAGCGATCTTCAGATTGGGATTCTGTTGTACCAGCTCGTAAGCGGAGAAGATACCGCCGGGGCCGGCACCGATAATAATGATGTCATATTTCATAGGGAAGAGTTCCTTTCATAGTGTTCTTTTTTCACTTCTGTAAATTCCAAAAACATCCAAAATATGATGTCGGGGTCAAAAGCCCCCGACTTTGATGCCTACGGATTGTTCCGTGCTACGCACTCTCACTTCTACGCTCCGCTTCGGTCCGTGCTAAACATGTGCCACTGGCACATAGCACCCTA
>OGGU01002256.1_pt1 | contig 9941 bp, 10 predicted proteins | sample 1571241 | NCBI WGS metagenome assembly OGGU01 (sample SAMEA2581934, study PRJEB24529) | metagenome | biome: Human gut stool | place: China | collected 2011
GTGTTTTGCACAGCAAAATATAGGGGAGGTGTCCGAAGGACGGAGGGGTTGAAAACGCCATCTCATTAGTCGGGTTATGGGATATTTATCCTCCACCCCTTGCCTTGTGGGTATTCTCCTTATATCGCTATATTGCGATGCAGAGTAAAGTGTAGGTATTACTACCGGTAATCCGATGCTAATGAAAATGCAGAATATCTCGATTTACATGCTGCCGTTTCAAATAGACTGGCCTTACTTATTTACAAGAAACCTGTTTTTCAGCCAATTGCGAACAGGCAAATCATAGAGTTTCAAACAAGCGTGTGCCACGCCGACAGACAAGATAAACGTCGATACGGAGACAAATACGTGCGCTCCCATAGATGCATCAGGATTGTGTGTCACCCACGCCATCTGCATATAGGCAAAGGGATAATGGGTAATATAGAGCGGATAGGAGATTTCGCCCAGATAATTGCATACGGCCACACTGTGTTTTCCCTTTACCTCGCTGCCGGCTCCCATCGCCACGATAACGGGGAACAAAAGGAGTATACATGCCGCATCATAGATACCGTTTTGCCAAGCATCGGTTTCGCCTCCGATACGAGGCATTACCAAAGCTGCAACGACAAGTAACGAACACCACCAGAAGCCGGCCTTTACCCGAATAAGTTTCCCTATACGAAACAGCAATAATCCTCCGAAGAATGGATAAAGCACCCGAACGATACCGATATAGACCTGTTCGGGGGTAATACTCCAACCTCCGATAACGGTATAAGCCGTAATGTCTCGATGGGCGAGCAACCCAAACACATCGAGATTAAGTGTCAAATCGAGCGTCAAAAACGCCGCAAAGGAAACAAAACAAACCAATGCGGTTTTGGAGAACCTACGGACGACCAAAGCATAAAGAATATTCGCCAGATATTCCCACATGAGCGACCAAGTAGGCCCATTGAGCGGATTGGTCTCTTGCCAGCCTCGTATATCCCAACTGGTAAGCGCCGGTATCATCGTACAGGCAAGCAGAAACATGAGCAGTACCTGCCACCATGCAGTTTGGTCTATAAGAGGGAAACGTTCGCAATTACCGAAATAGAACAACAATGCGCCTATTGCCGACCCCATGATTACCATAGGGTGCAACCGGATTAAACGGCGTTTGAAAAAAGCCAGAGTGGACATCTTTCCCCATCGATTGTCATAAGCATATCCGATCACGAAACCAGAAAGTACAAAGAAGAAATCGACGGCAAGATAGCCGTGGTTCAATATTTGATAAGCAGGACCTTTGGAATAAGTTTCAAACAAATGAAAGGCGACGACAATCACGGCAGCCACTCCTCGCAATCCGTCGAGAATAGCATAACGTGGTTTTTCGGACATAACCGCATCGGTGATTTTCTCCATGATATTATGCTGTTTTTTACGGGTACAAAAGTAGGACTCTTATTTTGATTGATATTTGCATATAGTTCGAAATTTTTGATTTATATTTACATTTTATATAAAACAGTCCCAGATGGAATCCAAATATTATCACTTGACAGGAGGTACGCACTCTTTTCTCGTATTACACGATTTGCTAAACCCGTCCGAGGAGTTTCCCATTCATACACAATCGGATTGGGAGCTTATCTACATTATCAGAGGTTGCGGCACATTCGTTATCGGCGATCAATCGCAACCTTTCACGAAAGATGAAATCTTTTTAATACCGCCCGACATGTTGCACGGTTGGATATTCGACAATAATCCCGGCAATGTGGTAGAGGATATTTGTCTGCTTTTCAGGAAAAACCTGTTTAAAGAACTCTCGGTTACGTTACCCGAAATAGGGCCGCTCGGACATCTCGACAGCCGGCAACACATGGCCTTTCAGTTACGAGGCGATTTATTGAAAAATGTGAGGCATGAAATGCAGGAAATAATAAAAACCGACTCACTCGGACAATTATCGGGAGTGATACGGATACTCGGACATCTGGCTCTTTCCGACGAGATGAATCCGACAGGAATCAATCGCCCGTTAAAGAAACGAGACAAGAAGATACAACAGATAGAGATTTATGTTTCCTTGCATTATAATCACGATATTCCTATCGACGAAATCGCCTCCCTCGTACACATGAACCGTTCTTCGTTCTGCGTCTTTTTCAAACGAATGAAAGGGATATCGTTTACGAATTATCTCAATACCTACCGTATGGATATAGCTTGTCGCCTGTTGTCGACGACGGACAAATCGGTCTCCGAGATAGCATACGGCGTAGGATTTAATAATCTATCTCATTTTTGCCGGACATTTCTGAAATACAAAGAAGTCTCGCCTACGAAATACAGGAACCGCATGGGGCATGGCCACTCGGACATAACCACGACTCCGGCATAATATTTCAAAGAAAACTACGGGTCATCAAACAAAAGGCGATCGCAATTTTGCGGTCGCCCCGAATTCATCTTTCAACAACAGAATTTACTTTTTTACATTCTTCTTTTCGCAGCAAGGAGCCTTAGCCTTATCGCATTTGGCTTGTTTGCAGCAATCAGCTTTGTCGTTGCATTTTGCCTTAGAGTCGCAACAAGGAGCCGTCGCTTTACAATCTTTGCATTTGCAATCGGTGCAATTACACTCTTTCTTACAATCGGCTTTGCCTTTTTTGCAGCATTCCGTTTGGGTCTTACTACCGGTAGTCGTTTGAGCCACAGCCGGCAAGGCTATCATCGAAGCAGCGGCGATACACGCCATAACAAGAAACTTCTTCATAATTACTTTATTTTTAATAGGTGACTACTTTACAAAATAGAAAGCCAGCAAGGTTGCCTTAGTATCTCGGCATAGTCTATTTCGTATTATTTTACAACGCAAATATACAATGAGGAGATTACCGAAAAACCCAATGAATCTTATTTTTACCAAAAATCCTGTGAATAAAATCTATAAATAGAATAAAAATCATATCGATTACTATCGTCCCGCCTATCCGTGTGCCACGGAAGTCGTGAGTAAAAGACAAATCGCATTTCTGAATCGACGAAAAACCGTTATCCATATTACTATCGCCAATGCGTTCGACTTTAATTTGCCTCGGCTATTTCCGATTTTCGGTAAAAAAGAGTATCTTCGTCATTCAATTATATACAGACAAACCGCATAAGAAAAGATGGACGAATGGTTGTCACGTACCCGGCTGCTGTTTGGCGATGAACCGATAAAGCGATTGCAAAATGCCCACGTCCTTGTCGTGGGGGTGGGTGGTGTAGGGGCTTATGCCGCCGAAATGATCGTGCGAGCCGGTATAGGAGCTTTGACGATTATCGACGGAGACACCGTGTCCGAGAGCAATCTAAACCGACAATTGGTCGCTTTGCACAGTACATTGGGAAAACCCAAAGTCGAGGTATTGAAAGAACGGTTTCTCGATATAAACCCCGATTTGGAGCTAACGGCACAGCATCGTTTCATCGAAGAGGAAGATATTCCCGCTTTGTTGGAGGGCGGCGAAATAGATTTTGTCATCGATGCCATCGACACGCTGGCGCCGAAGGTAGCTTTGATCGCCTATTGCCTGCGGCATAAAATCAAAATTGTTTCATCGATGGGTGCAGGCGGACGCAAAGACCCGTCGGCCATACGGATAGCCGACATAGCCGATACCTACCATTGCGCTTTGGCAAAAGCGGTGAGATTGCGATTGCGGAAAGAGGGTATCTCCAAAGGTCTGAAAACGGTATTCTCCACCGAGCAGGCCGATCGTAACGCCGTTGTGGTCGTGGAGGGAGAACGTAATAAAAAATCGACCGTCGGGACGATTTCTTATCTGCCGGCAATCTTCGGGTGTTATCTGGCGGGGCATGTCATCAGAAAACTAACAGAAGTATGATAGAGATAAAAAACATACACAAGAGCTATGGTTCTTTGGAGGTACTGAAAGGTATCGATGCCGTGATCGAACAGGGCGAAATCGTCTCCATCGTGGGGGCGAGCGGAGCCGGCAAAACAACCTTGTTGCAGATCGTGGGAACGCTCGACAAGCCCGATTGCGGGGAAATCTTATACGACGGTAGGCGGGTGGATAACCTCCCCGATAGGGAAATGGCGCGTTTCAGAAACGGTAACATCGGATTCGTATTCCAGTTCCACCAGTTGCTGCCCGAATTTACGGCTCTCGAAAATGTGATGATTCCGGCTCTCATCGGGGGGAAAAAACAATCGGATGCAGAACAGGAAGCCAAGCGGATACTCGATTTCCTGAGCCTGAGCGACCGACTGGGACAAAAACCGGCTCAACTGTCGGGCGGTGAAAAACAGCGAGTAGCCGTCGCCCGAGCATTGATAAACCGCCCCTCTGTCATACTTGCCGATGAGCCGTCGGGAAGTCTCGATTCGAAAAATAAAATCGAATTGCACAAACTGTTTTTCGACCTGCGTGACGAGTTCAAACAGACGTTCGTCATCGTCACGCACGACGAAACGTTGGCTCGAATGACCGATCGTACCCTCTTCATGAAAGACGGCTCCATCGTTTCTCCCGCTTCTGTCGAAGAATAAAACAAGACATACAAATGAAAAAGAGTTGGTTATATGGTTGCTCCTTTATCCTTTTATCTATCTTCGCAACGGCTTGCGGAGACGATGAAAAAGATATTTACGGCATCTTCTATGCCGACATCGTCACTTGCCATACGAATAAAGGCAATCCTTATTTCACCTACCAGACAACCGATTTTGCTCCGGTCGATACGCTTTATCCCGTTTCGGAAGTAAACAGCGATGACATGGGCGAGGGAGTGCGCGTATTGCTGCAATACCGCCCGATAGGAACGTTGTCGGAACACAAAAAACAGGTAGAAATACAAGCGCTTTCGGCTATTCATTTCGACACGCTCCGAATAGTACCCCATGACAAAATCGACCAGTTGCCCGACGATACTCTTTATTTGCAAAGCGCATGGAAAACCGGCGACTTCCTTAATCTGAGGTATCGTATCGACTATCACAGCCGGCCGCACAGCATCCTGCTTGTCGCCGACGAAGCCGAGCTTTCCGGCGATACCTTGAAAGTACAGTTGCGACACAGTCGCAACGACGACCCCGAGGGACATTGGAGCAATCTATACTCGTCGTTCAATATCTCGGCTTATCGAAGCCGTCCTTATACGACGCTGCAACTTTATGTAAATCAAGTAAATTTCAACTATAAATACTATTACTTTAAACTGAACTGATTATGGAAGAAAAAAAGGAAATCCAGATAGAATTGTCTGCCGAAGTAGCCGAAGGCATTTACTCCAATCTCGCTATTATTTCTCATGCTCCGTCGGAGTTCGTTATCGACTTTATCCGCATGACTCCGGGTGCTCCCAAAGCTCCGGTGAAATCGCGTATCATTCTCACGGCCGAGCATGCCAAACGATTGTTATTCGCCTTGCAGGACAACATACGCAAATACGAAGCTCAATTCGGGCCTATACAAATGAACGATCCTCAACGGGGCGGTATGCCTCCTTTCATGGCTCCCGGCGGGGAAGCCTGATAACCGACGAGAAAAGAATTCTCTCGAACTCGTTATCTTTTCGGGTGTGACTCGGAATAACTAATCTCGTAAAAAAGGAAAGACAATGAACATTACCTTGCAGCAATGGCTTTCTCGACAGCCTTATACACAAACGACCGACAGCGATCGTTACTATACGCAACTGGCCAACCGAGTATATGACCTCGTAAAAATATCTCCGTTGAAAGAAAGATTAACCGAGGAGGCCACCAAAAATCTTTGTTGCGATGTCGTAGGTTATTTTGCCGATATTCTGTCCGATACGGGATTGTGGGCAACGTTTCTCTCCCACCACCGCTCGCTCTACGGTCGTACCCTGCCATTCTTTCCCGCCGAGAATTACTACGACGGGGAAGTCAATCGGGAAGACCTGCGAGTGCTACTCTGGTATCTGCTTTGTACGCACGACTCCTTGCACGAGATTCTTTCCCCGCTCGACGATCGTCTCGTCGCAACGGCCGATACGATTTACGATCTGTTAGAGTCGGAATACGAAACAGCTCCCGACTCACCTTTGTTACAAGAATTTTGTCTTCCCGAACTGAACGATACCGATGACCCCGAAGCCCGTTACCGGTTCGCCGAATGGCTCTTTTGGGATTCGTTTCTGTTGGGCCCTTCCAATCGTTCGCTCGCCCGGCAGCTTTCACACGAGGCACAGAGTAAATCGCATGGAGACAAAGAAAGAATCGCCAAGCTCGGCGAACTGCGTCGGGAATCGCTATATACTCTGCCGGCCGGACCTTTGGCGCTCTTTGCTCACGAATGGGTCTCTTTGCTTTGGCAACACACTTTCCCCGAAGAAGCGGAAGAGAAAAAGGAACTGCACCCCTATTACCGGCAATTCACCCGAGAAACCGGAGGCATGCCTGTCAAATACATAGGCTCTTACTCGGAGTTGGACAAATTTCTTACCGAAGGGATGCAATGGGGAGAGACAGAAGGCGGACATCTCTCGCACCTCGCCGGGAAAAAGAATTTTATTCTCTATGTCACGCCTTACAAAGGCATGCTCATCGCTTCGGATATAGCCCAATGCGTATGCGACCCTGCCAATCCTTGTTACGACCCGCAGGCAGCCCGGAGGGATGCACTGTCGCTTCTTACCGTACCCGGGCGATGCCCCATAGACCTACTCATCTATTTGTGCGAAAACCGACTGCTTCCCGATGCTCGCTTCGCCGACGGTGACTCCGCACTTGTAACCGAAAACTGGGACTTCATCGCCCGCTGTCTCTTGCAGGATTATTACCGGGCAGTATAAATACCGCTGAGTTTTTTAATCCCTTCTCCCCAGCCGTGTCCCGTAGTATTATGCGATAGAGGAGAAGGGTACAAAGCTATCTTTGTGCCGAAACGAGAAATACCATTTTCAATCCTCTCCCTCTGCTCATCGTAGAATGAGATAGGGGGAGTGCCCGTAGGGCGAGGGGGTTGAATATCTGATATAAACCGACTGATGAGATGGCGCTTTTCAACCCCTCCGTCACTACGTGCCACCTCCCCTATATGGCTAACGCCACACCCCGCAATGCTACGGGGCACGGCAAGGGGAGGAGTTTAAAGGTGAACTGCCCCAAAAAGCTGGACAAGCTCCACCTAACCGAAAGCGTTTCATCTCATAGTTAGTATCGGATTACTTTGCCTGTTACCCGCCGTTTTCCTTTTGGCTTCACCGCCCGATAAAGGCGGAAAGAAATACATGGGAAAGTTGAGATGTATTCTTTCTTCTCCCCTCGGTAGCGAAAACAAAATGGTGTGCCCGATTTGGAGAATTCGGAGAAGAGTATTACCTTTGCATTCGAATTTTTATTCAGTTATTCGTATGATTCAACAGGGCAAGCATATTTGTTTCGATGTAAGGCGCAGGGGAGTACGTGCGCTTTCGATCGTGCATGTCCATTGGTTCAGCGGCTTTATTTGACTGCCAATCGATTTTTAGGGGATAATCTGTAAAATCTCACTTTCTTTTCCCCTTTTGCGGGCGGAAGCCCTATCCGGTTATTTTCATTCGTATAAACGTAGCTCGGATACGACGACGGAGTCGTTGTAGTCTGTGGCATAAAAGACAGTCAAATTATGTTTCGTATTTTGATCCTTTTGGTTTTGGGTGTTGGCGTAGGATATATGTTGCGCGGACGTTCTTTCGTCGGCGTGACGAAATGGAGTATACAGATTACCGTTTGTGTCCTGTTATTTGTGTTCGGGGTGTCGATAGGGTCCGATCGTAATCTCGTAGATAATTTTTACAATTTCGGTTGGCAAGCGGCTGTAATTGCCTGCCTCGGAGTGCTTGGGAGTATTGTGGCCGCTCGTGTAGCTCAACGTTTGTTTTTTAAGAAAGGAGGTGAATCATGAAAGGGAATTTGATGATTTTGGTTTGTTTCCTTGCCGGGGTATTTGTAGGGTTGGGCGATTTCGCTCCGGAGTGGTTGCTCGGTCATGATTTGCCTATAATTATTCTTTCATTGTTGATTGTACAAGTGGGAATTAGTTTAGGTTCGAACAATGATTTACGCGGATTATTCCATTCGCTTAATCCCCGCATGTCTCTTTTGCCTGTTTTTACTATCGGTGGTACGCTTTTATTTTCGGCCATAGGTGTTTTTTTGCTGCATGGGCGTGATTTGAACGATTGTTTGACGATTGGCAGTGGGTTCGGATATTACTCGTTATCGTCGGTATTGATAGCCGATATTAAAAGTGCCACTCTCGGTCCGCAAGGAGCTGCCGAATTGGCGACTATCGCTTTGCTCGCCAATGTCATACGCGAGATGATCGCTTTGTTCGGTACACCCGTTCTCGCTCGTTGGGGTGGGAGGTTGGTTCCTATTTCGGTAGCGGGTATCAATTCGATGGACGTGTGCCTTCCCATGATTGTGCGAAGTTCGTATAAGGGAGAAGAACTTATACCGATAGCTATTTTACATGGCATAGCACTCGAAGTAAGCGTGCCGTTTCTTATTAATGCATTCTGTTGAGCGGCCTGTTTAAAGTTCGGTTATGCCATAAAAAAGAACGTATCTCGATCATACATTTGTCGAAAAATACGAGACGATGGTAGAAGAACCTTTTGTAAACTTGTGCACGGCGATAGAATCGACCCGCCAAGCCGTACTGCTCAAATACTATAACGAGCTGTTGGAGCTCGATCCCAAGACTCAACCGAAACAGATCACGGCGGTAACCCGCTGTGTCGATACGCTCGAACGGCACAGTCGGGAACAGGAAGAGCAACAAACCGACAACGACATCGACAAAATGATAGCCGAGGGACGTTTGCCGGGGGAATATGTGCAGCGTTACCGATGGTGTAAACGTGCGGCATACTATTTTTCGTCTATTGTCAGTGCCATCGACGAGACCGATGCGGAGGACGTGCGGCGGCTGGGCGTCGAGATCGAGACCGACGTGATCGTCGGGCGCACGGTGACGGTCGATTCGCTGCTCGGCGAGGAGGGGTACGACGCCGTATTCATCGGCTCCGGCGCGGGACTTCCCCGCTTCATGGGCATTCCGGGCGAGCAGGCAATGGGCGTATTTTCGGCAAATGAATTTTTGACGAGAAACAACCTCATGAAGGCATTTTTAGAGGAGTACGATACTCCGATCAAGGCGGGAAAGAAAGTGATCGTTGTCGGCGGCGGTAACGTGGCAATGGACGCTGCGAGAACAGCTAAGCGTCTTGGTGCGGAAGTACATGTCGTGTACCGGCGCGGTGAGGAAGAACTTCCGGCGCGTAAGGAAGAGGTGCATCATGCAAAGGAGGAGGGCATTATTTTTGACCTGTTACAGAATCCGACGGAGCTTTTAGTGGATGAGAACGGCTGTGTAAAAGGCGCGAGAGTCATCAAGATGGAACTTGGCGAGCCGGATGCCTCCGGCAGAAGAAGTCCGGTGGAGATTCCGGGGTCTGAGTATGAGATTGAGGCGGACACGGTCATCATGTCGCTCGGAACTTCTCCGAACCCGCTGATTTCTTCCACGACAAAGGGACTTGAGACGAACCGCAGAAAGTGTATCGTGGCAGAGGAAGAAAACGGTGCTACATCCAAGAGTGGTGTGTTTGCCGGTGGAGATGCCGTGACAGGAGCTGCAACGGTCATCCTGGCAATGGGTGCAGGAAAAGCGGCTGCGAAGGGAATTGACGCATACTTGAACACAAAATAAAATGGAAGCAAAAGGAGGCCTGCCGCATTAAGTGGCAGCCACCTTTCATACATAAGAGATATTAGATAAGTAATATTATAGGAAGCACACTTTGGGATTTCAGGTGAAAATGCAACTGGACATTCTGATCAAAAAATGCGGCATTTCCAACTCGCCGGATGCTTGCATCCGCGATGATCCGTGTCTTTCCAAGTTTGGAGCACTCTACGGACTGTGTCCGCAAGC
>OGGU01002257.1_pt1 | contig 9940 bp, 6 predicted proteins | sample 1571241 | NCBI WGS metagenome assembly OGGU01 (sample SAMEA2581934, study PRJEB24529) | metagenome | biome: Human gut stool | place: China | collected 2011
CCATAAAAATAAACCAATATACATCTTTGTTCGAATATTAATAAACTAATTTTTAATCTATTAATACTCTTCACTCAACTGATATTAACCTTACACACATATTATGTGCAGAAATTTTTTTTATATTCAAAAAAAAATAAAAATTTTTTGAAAAAATTTTTCCCGCCGCAGACGCGGCGGGAAAAACAGGATAAGCCCCGGTTACAGGGTGTATTTCTTCTGATATTCGGCGGAGTACCGGGCGAAGGAGGCGGACTTCATGGCCTTGACGCTGTTGAGGTACTCATGGGTGTCGAAGGAGTCGGATTCCAGCTCGATCATGGCCACGGCGATGTTGGAGCAGTGGTCCGCCACCCGCTCATAGTTGGTCAGCAGGTCGTTGAAGATAAAGCCCTGGTTCAGGGTGCACACGCCCTTTTGCAGGCGGTCCACATGGTGCAGCTTCATCTCGTCGCACAGGCCGTCCACGATCTCCTCCAGCGGCTCCACCCGGGAGGCGGCCTCCAGGTCGCCGGAGACGAAGGCCCCGACGGCCAGGTGCAGGATCTCGGTGATGGCCTGCTCCAGGGTCCGAAGCTCCCGCTCGGCCTCCGGGGAGAACACCACGCTTTTGGCGTTGATCTCCCGGGCGGCGTCGCAGATGTTCAGGGCGTGGTCGGAAATGCGCTCAAAGTCGGAGATGGTGTGCAGATACTTGGACACCTCCTCGCTTTGCCGCTGGGACAGCTCCTTGCCGGTGATCTTCATCAGATAGGTGCCCAGCCGGTCCTCGTAGCGGTCGATGGCGTTTTCGGCATCCTCCACTGCCCGGCAGCCCTTGTCGCTGAATTTGTGCACCAGATCCATGGCCCGCAGCAGGTTGTCCATGGCCCGCTGGGCCATGGCGTCGGTGACCTGGCGGCTCTGTTCCAGGGCCAGGGCCGGGTGCAGCAGGAAGCGCTCCTCCAGCCGGTCCATCTCCTGTTCCTCTCGAACGCTTTCGGGGTTCTCCGGGATCAGCAGGCACACGCATTTTTCCAATACTCCGATAAGCGGTGCCAGCACAATGACCGTGGCCAGACGGAACAGGGTGTTCATCAGGGCGATGGACACGGTGGTCATGGTCATGGTCATGAAATCAAAGTGGGCGATGGCGTTGGCGATATAGAACACCGTGGCCCAGATCACCACGCCCAGCACGTCGATCAGCAGATACACAAAGGCCGTGCGCTTGCCGCTGACGTTGGCCCCCAGGGCCGACAGCAGCACCGGCACCGCCGCACCGATGGCGATGCCCATGATGATGGGCAGGGCGATCTCAAAGGTGATGGCCCCGGTGACAGCCAGAGCCTGGAGAATACCCACAGCGGCGCTGGCGCTCTGGATGACGCTGGTGAACAGCAGGCCCGCCAGAATGCCCAGCAGGGGGTTGGAGAAGGAGGTCAGGGCGTCGATGAACACCTGGCTGTCCCGCAGGGGGGAGACGGCGTCGCTCATGGCGCTCATGCCGTACATCAGCACCGCGAAGCCCAGCAGGATGTCCCCGATGTGGTGGGTAGAGGGCCGCTTGGCGGCCATGCGCAGGACGATGCCCACCACCGCCACCAGGCCCGTCAGGGTGGCGGTACTCAGCAGGGTCACCCAGCCGCTGCCGCCGCTGAGACTGCTGAGACAGAGGATCCACCCGGTGACGCTGGTGCCCAGAATGGCGCCCATGACGATGCCGATGGCCTGGTTTACCTTCATCATGCCGGAGTTGACGAAGCCCACCACCATCACGGAGGTGGCGGAGGAGGACTGGATCACGGCGGTGACGCCGGTGCCCAGCAGAACCCCCTTCAGCGGTGTGCTGGTCAGCTTATACAGCACCAGCTCCAGCTTGCTTCCGGCGACTTTTTTCAGGCCGTCGCCCATGATGGCCATGCCGAATAAAAACAGCGCGATGCCGCCTAACAGGCCGATGATCTCGGATGCACCCATACGCATTCCCCTCCCAGTATATGTCTATTCTATAGTATAGCAAATTCCGGGGAGCCGTGTCGATGGAAAACCCCGCAAAAGAATGGAGAATTGCGGAGAAAAAACGCCGGATTCTTTGTGTATTCCACAAAATCCTTCGGCAAAAAAATAACAATTCTTGCGTATCCCGCCGGGGCGGGGTATACTATATTATTATACCATCAATTAGACTGGCTTAACGCTGCAAAAGGAGCCCTTATGTTCAAGCATTGTCTCATCGTGTTTCTGGTGTCCATGGTGCCCATCATCGAGCTGCGGGGGGCCATCCCCTACGGCGTGGGCTTCGGCCTGCCCCTGTGGCTGACGTATATCATCGCCATTGTGGGCAATATGCTGCCGGTGCCGCTGATCTATTTCTTTGCCCGGAAGGTGCTGGAGTGGGGCCGGGACAAGCCCGTCATCGGCAAATTCTTCACCTTCTGCCTGGAAAAGGGCAAAAAGGGCGGCGAAAAGCTCCAGGCCAAGGCAGGCCGGGGCCTGTTCTGGGCGCTGCTGCTGTTTGTGGGCATTCCCCTGCCCGGCACGGGGGCCTGGACCGGCACCCTGGCCGCCAGCCTACTGGATATGGATTTCAAGGAAAGCGTTCTGGCCTGCATGGGCGGCGTTCTGCTGGCAGGCTGCATTATGGGCGTACTGAGCACTTTGGGCATTTCCGCTTTTGGTGCAATCGCCGGTTGATTTTTTCCCTGATTGTATATGACAAAAAGCAGCCTCCGCGGGGGCTGCTTTTTGTTATTATTTTACTGGGCCGTCTCTTCCTGCCTGCTCAACAGGATGCGGTCATTATCCAACCGGCGGCCCACATTTTTGGCGAACTGATCCAGCAGGCCGTCCACCGTGGTGTTGGCGCGTTCTCCCCCGCTGATATCCAGCACAATGTGGCCGGAATCCATCATCAGCGTGCGGTTGCCCAACTCCAGGGCGGCGTGCATGTTGTGGGTAATCATCAGGCAGGTGATGTGGTTTTCGGCCACAATTTTCTTGGTCAGCTCCAGCACCTTATCTGCGGTGGCGGGGTCCAGGGCCGCAGTGTGCTCGTCCAGCAACAGCAATTTGGGGGTAACCAGGGTGGCCATCAATAGGGTCAGCGCCTGGCGCTGGCCGCCGGAAAGCAGGCCGACCGGCTGTTTCATCCTGTTCTCCAACCCCAAGCCCAGCTGGACCAGCCGATCGGTAAACAGTTCGCGGTCCGCCTTGGTAATGCGGGAAAACGGCGAAGTATGGGTGGAAGCGCGCAGATAGGCCAGGGCCAGATTTTCCTCAATGGTCATGTTGGGGGCAGTACCTTTGAGCGGGTCCTGGAACAGGCGGCCAATAGCCTTGGAGCGGCGGAAATCCGGCTGGAAGGTCATATCCACCCCATCCAGCAGAATGCTGCCGGTATCCGGAATAAAGCTGCCTGCAATGGCATTGAACAAGGTGGATTTTCCCGCGCCGTTGGAACCCACAATGGTAGCGAACTCGCCGCTTTCCATATGCAGATTGATATCGGTCAGCGCTTTTTTCTCGTTCACCGTACCGGGGTTAAAGGTCATACTGACATGGTTCAGATCAAGCATGGGTCTTGCCCCCTTTCTGGCTGACGGCACGGCGGCGGCGCAGCGCAAGGTTCTTTTTCAGGGCCGGGGCCGCAATGGCCAGCGCCACAATGATGGCAGAAATCAGCTTCAGGCACTCGCTGGGAACATTGGCACGCAGGGCCAACGCAATGATAAAGCGGTAGATCACGCTGCCCGCCACAGCCGCAGCCGCTTTGACCCACATACCGCCGCGGCCAAACAGCGTTTCGCCAATAATCAGCGAAGCCAGACCGATGACCACCATGCCAGTGCCCAGGTTGATATCGGCGGATTTCTGGTACTGAGCCAGAACCGCGCCGGAAAGCGAGGTCATGGCGTTGGAAACGCAAAGGCCCACCGTGATGGTGAACGCCGTGTTGATGGAGGAAGCGCGCACCATATCCGGGTTATCGCCGGTAGCGCGGATGGAAAGACCAAGCCGGGTGCCAAGGAATAAAATCAGCAGCACACAGGCCACGACTGTGACCGTGACGGCAATAATGAGTTTATAGGGAGATTTTTCGCCAAACAGGGCGCGGGCCATAGTGAACACTGTCTCAGTTTTCAGCATGGGAACGTTGGAAGAAAAGCCCATGATGGCAAGGTTTACGGTGTAAAGCCCGGTATTGGTAATAATACCCGCCAAAATGGACGGCACGCCCAGGTGGGTTTGCAGGAACGCGGTGACAAACCCGGCGCAGGCACCGGCCAGCATGGCCAGCACAAAACCAAGGAACGGATGCCCCGCCACTGCGGCGGTAGCCGACACGGCACAGCCAAGGGTGAACGCGCCATCGGTGGTCATATCGGCAATATTCAGCACACGGAAGCTCAAAAACAGTGCCATGGCCACAAGGGCGTAAATAAAGCCCAGCTCCAATGCACTTTGCACAATGGCAAGGGTAAACATAAGCGTTGCTCCTTTGCATGTAAAAATAATAAGTAATAAAGAATAATGAATCATTGCAGTGTGCCACCCACGGCGCTTTTTTAATCAGGTATGCAGCCCCGGCGGGATTTTTCTCTCGCCGGAGCTGCATTCCTGTTTTTATTGTGGTACTGCTGGCACCACACCTGCATTATTCTTTTTCATTTTTCTTTATTCTTTTAGGTTCTTACTGCTGGGTGGTAACTTCCACAACCTGGCTGGCCATATCGCTGAAAGCGGCGTAATCAATGCCCAGAGCGGCGGCAGTTTCGGTGTTGACGGTGATGATGCCGCCATCCATTACATGGTATTCAGGAACGTTACCGCTTTCCAGGATATCCAGCACCATATCAGCGGTGTAGGTGCCAAGTTCGGTATAGTTGACTCCGCAGGTTGCAAAGGCACCGGCGGTAACAAAGCTGTCGGCACCGGTGTAGAACGGGATACCTGCTTCGGTCAGCGTCTCGGAAACAGCAGCTGCGGCGGCCATAACCACGTTATCGGTCGGGGTAAACACAGCGTCAGCCTTGCCCACCATATTGGCGGCGGCGCTCATGATTTCATCGTTGGTGTTGCCGGTGCCTTCCACATAAGCAATGCCCTTTTCATCCAGGTAAGCCTTTGCTTCGGCAATGGGGGTGGTGGAATTGGCTTCGGAATTGGAGTACAGCAAGCCAACAGTCTTGACATCCGGGTTGATTGTCAGCATCATATCCAGGATGAACTGGGTGTTCAGCGCGTCAGAAGTACCGGTGACATAATCCAAGCCGGTGAGGTCTGCAGCGGCAGGGTCGCTGATAGCGGCGTACACAACAGGAATCTGATCTTCGGCGCAGGCATTGGCCATGCACTGGGCTGCCAGGGTGGCAATGGGCACCACCGCATCATATCCATCGGAAACCACCTGGGTGCCGATCTGGTTCAGCGTGGTAGCGTCGTTCTGGCCGTTAAAATCTTTGTACTCAATGGTAATGCCCTTTTCGGCGGCTTTGGCGTCCAGCTCTGCTTCCACAGCGGTGCGGATCTCATCCAGGCTGGCGTGGTCCAGCTGCTGGACCACCGCAATTTTGTAAGACTTTGCGGTATCATCTGCGGCAGCAGCTTCGCTGCTGGTGGATGCAGCGGTATCGGCGCTGGAGGCAGCGGTAGAAGTGGTGGCGGCGGTGGAACCGCAGGCGGCGAGGGTGGCGAGCATAGCGGCGGCGGACAGGACAGCAACAAACTTTTTCATGGTAAAAGCTCCTTTTTATCATTCACATTTAAGGTGTATCGGCGGTTTGTTCCCGGCAGTGCCGGGGCGGGCAATCAGTTTGCCCGGCGCCATCGCTCCCGCATGGTGGTAATGCTTTGCTTTTTCATGGTGTTACTCCTGTTTGTGGTCTGTGCCAGGTATAACAAAAAGCCCTTGCACAGAAATAGCTTTCTGTGCAAGGGCAGATCAATCAAATAATCTGTGGTGCCACCTTGCTTGCTGTGCCATAAACTGCACAGCCGCTCTGCGGAGAACTAACATTCCCCTGCCCTGTAACGGAGGCTTCCGTCAACGGATACTCAGCCCAGCTTTTCCCCGTGCCCTCGGCGAACCATTTATCCACTCCGCTTACCACCCCGTTCCCAGCATCGGGGGCTCTCTGTGCGTGCGCCTGTGGTTTTACTTTCGCTTCATTGGTTTAAAGTATTTATAACACAAAGGCGCGGCCTTGTCAACGGGGAATTTTAATTTTCTGTGTCAAAAAGTACAATCAGTTTTTGGCAATAATCCATAAGCGGCTTTTCTTCGGCCTGCACTTCGGGCTTGATCAGGCCGTTCTGCTCGGTGTAAGGGGTGTCCTTGTTGTCCAGCGCCAGGAACAAATCCGCCCCTGTGGCAATAAATTCTTTGCCCGCAGCTTCCGCCAGCGCGGTCAGGTCGTAATAGTCGTTTTCGGCATCATCGCCCAGCAGGCCGCTGCTGCCGCGCTGGGTATAGATCGTCAGCATGGAGCAGACTTCGCCCTGCACGGGGGAGCCTTCGCCGTTCAGCAGCATGCCGAAACGGCTGTAGTTGGCAATATAATTGCCGTCCTTCCAGGCACTCTGGGTCACATGGCCGTTGCTCAGCTGGCCAAAGAATTTATCGTCCGGGTACTGGCGCAGCACAAAGTTCATGTTGTCCATCATGGCAAGGTCGTCGCGGTCCATCCTGCCCTTATAGGTGGTGTTCACCTGCAGGTTGGCATACAGCTGCTGTACCTGGGCATAGGCATCGCCAAAATAGTCTGCCATCGCATCGGGCTGTTCCTCCATAGCGGTCTTGAACAGCTGCAGGGCAGTCGTCATATCCTCATCCCGCAGGGCCTGCACAAAGTCCGCAATGCTCTCTGCCGGTTCGATCTCCGTATCTGTCAAAGCCAGCAGGCCATACATCGAAACTACGGTATTGCGCTCGGTGCCCAGCCCTGCCACATGGATAGTGCCGCCCTGCTGGCGGTTATACTGGTACAGCCAGCGCCAGTATTCGGCTTCCGCATCCGCACAGCTGCCCTGCAGCTTCAGGTAGTGGTTCAGCCAGTTTTCATCGCCCGTGCGCAGGTACTGCTCCAGCACCTGGGTTTCGCCCACGCCGGTTTCCACCAGCTGAACATTCACCCCCTGCTGTTCGTGCAGGTACTGGAACAGCGCCTTGCGCATGGCAGTGTTCTGCGGCTGTCCGCGGGTCTCTCCGGCCAGAAACACGCGGTAATCCGCATTACCAAAATCGGCATCTTCCAGCGGATAATCCCAGTAAATGGGTGTCGTGTTGTCTTTCAGGTAGGTGTGGACGGTGTCATTCTTTTTGCTCTGCACTTCCACGGTTTCGGGCACAGCGGTTTCCTCACCGTCAGCCGTTTCCGGGGTAGCGGTACCGGCGGCAATGGCTTCCTCTGCCGTCATATCAGTATACAAAAAGTTCTGCAAAACCGCAATGTTGGCAGCCCAATCAGGATCCATCATGGGGCGGTCATCCATGCCGTTGCGCACGCCATAGGTGTCCTGCACCGGCAGGGTCATCTGGTCTGCTGTCACGCCCAAAAAGCCCGGCAGCTGCACCATCAAGGCAGCGATCTCAGTTTTTGTAAAGTTGGTCTGCACCACCGGCAGGGCGGCGTCCAGCAGGTCGTTCAGCTCGGTGACCGAAGCGCTCTTGATCCGGTCCAGCACCGCCTGGATGACGGTGCGCTGGCGGGCCACGCGGTGCCAGTCATCATCAATGGCGCGCAGGCGGGCATACTGCAATGCGGTATAGCCGTCAAAGTGGTTCCAGCCTGGTTCCACCTTGTTGACGATCAGCATCGAGTTGGAGGGAACCTCCCAGTTCAGCGCCTTGGCTTCGTCCTCAGTCAGGTTCAGGTCGATGCCGCCCACGGCATCCACAATCTGAACAAAGGAGTTAAAATTGAACCGCACATAGTGGTCCACCTGCACGTTGAAGCAGTTTTCCACCGTATCCATCGTCAGGCGGGCACCGCCGTAACGGAAGGTGTGGGTGATCCAGTCGTACTGGCCCTCATAGCCGTCCAGCAGAATCGGCACGCCGGTACCGCGCTCGATGGAGACCAGCCGGATGACGTGATCCTTGATGTCGAGCGAGACCAGGATCATGCTGTCGGAGCGCGCGTCGTCGCTGAACTCGGTGGTGTCCTCCGTGCCGTCGAGCTGGTTCAGGTGGGTGAAGGCATCGGCGTCGTTGACGGCCTCGGTGCGCTCGTCAGTGCCGATGAGCAGGATGTTCAGCACGTTGTCGTCAGAGAACGGGCTGCCCTCGGGCATTGTCATCTCGCTTTCGGTGTGGGTCAGGCCGGTTCCGTCCAGGTCCTGGTCCTCGTCCGCGCCGATCTCACCCATCTCGCTGACGCTGCCGTCATCATAGCGCAGCAGGTCGAGCTTGCCGTTGACATAAAGGGCCGCCAGCACAGCCAGCACGGCCAGAATTCCGACAACAATGACCGCGATTTTGCCACCCTTGGGCAGGCGCCGCCACGGGTTCCTTTTTAGCGCTCCATCGGTTGTTTTTTCGGTTTTCGTTTTCAGTTCGTTCATTTTTTTACTTTCCCCTGTTGTTGCCTTGCCTATAATCCTGTTTTGTAGGGGGCAATGGCCGCCCCTACATATATTCAGCATGTCGAAGCCCCTCCCTCTGCGAGGGGGCCAAGGGGTGAGCACACCTTTTTCGACAGGCTGATATATTACGTGCGTTTTAAGCGTTTGGCGATTTGCCGCACATCACAGCAATAATACAAAAACGCCAGCCCTGCAAAGACGGTCAGTCCCAGTGCGCGCCAGGTGAACCAGCCGTGCTGGATGCTGTGGGTGCGCAGCACGATGAACCACGCCGGGGTCATCAGCGCGCAGAGCCCCAGCGGCAGTGCGCGTGCGAGCTGCTGCCTGTCCCGGATGCTGGCCGCAAACAGCGCCAAAAGCAGAACGACAGCCAGCACCAACGGCCAGAACAGGTGTTTGCCCGCCAGCGTCATGTATACAAAATGTAAAATATTACTCCAAGTCAATTCCATGCCGTGCCAGCTGTCGGCGGCAGTGCGCACGCCCACCTGATGCAGCGCGTCGGCAATAACGTTCTGCCCGGTGACAAGCCCGGCCAGCACCCATTTGGATGCCCAGCAGAGCAGGTAGCCGACGCTCCACGTCAGGCTGCCGCCCACAACGATGCCGCACTGCCTTGTGCCGGCCCGCAGGCGCTGCTGCGGCTCAAGCAGCCAGCAGACAAGCGGCAGACCAAGGGTCAGGACCGGCGTGACGAGCAGGTCACAGAACGACGTAACAACGCCAAGAACCAGCAGTACCAGGCAGACATCATCGCTGCGGCGGGGCTTGGCCAGCACCCAGACGCAGCCCGCGTAGGCAACGGCAAAGCAGGTGAAAAACTGTACCTGATGCGGTGCCCAGAACGCCGTGACCAGCAGCTGACTGACCGCGAACCACACCGCGGCCCGCAGCCCGCAGCGGCGGCGCAGCAGCACCGCCACCGCGGCAAACAGCGCCGCCAGCACCAGATACTGCACCACGCGCACGCCGGTGATGTCGGTGACCAGCAGCAGCGGGCGCAGCCAGATCAGGTAGCCGTGCCAGTACCGCGCGTAGGAGAACGGCACAAGCGCGGGCGCGTCGGTGCGCTGTGCGCCCGTGGCCCAGTCCCTTTCTATGTACCATTGCAGGTCGTCGGCCAGCGTCTCAAAGTTATCGACGTTGTAGGCCGTATTCGTCATCATGGCGGTCAGCGGCGGGGCCTCGTCGGCGGACGCGGCCTCGGTCAGCATGATCGTGTCGGTGTAGTTGTCCATCTGGAACAACTTGAAGTTCAGATATTCCGGGTACAGCCCCTCACCGGCGATTTTCACCGCTGAGTCGTAGACATGGTCCCGCACCGGCTCCCCGGGCAGGGCGTAGGCCGCCAGCAGCAGCACAAAAAGCGCCGCCA
>OGGU01002265.1_pt1 | contig 9903 bp, 9 predicted proteins | sample 1571241 | NCBI WGS metagenome assembly OGGU01 (sample SAMEA2581934, study PRJEB24529) | metagenome | biome: Human gut stool | place: China | collected 2011
GAGCAGGGGTGGTGAGAGTAAGTTCTTCCATATATAAATTAAAAATCTTCCATTGTTATTGTCGATAATCAAATCCTTATGATTACAATAATAACAATGGAAGAAAAGAAAATGTTTTTTATTTCAGTACACCGAGTTCTTTACCTACTTTGATAAAGGCAGCGATACACTTGTCGAGATGTTCCTTCTCGTGTCCGGCAGAGATTTGTACACGGATACGTGCCTGGTCTTTCGGAACTACCGGATAATAGAATCCGGTTACGTAGATACCTTCCTCCTGCATACGTGCGGCATAAATCTGTGACAACTTCGCGTCATACAGCATGACAGCGCAAATAGCACTTTGTGTCGGTTTGATATCGAATCCGGCAGCAGTCATCTTGTCGCGGAAGTAATTTACATTCTCCACGAGTTTGTCATGCAGCGCATTGCTTTCTTTCAGTATCTTGAATACTTCCAGGCTTGCACCGATAATGCCCGGAGCCAATGAGTTGGAGAACAGATACGGGCGGCTGCGTTGGCGCAGTAAGTCAATAATCTCCTTACGTCCGGTAGTAAATCCTCCTAAAGCACCTCCGAAAGCTTTACCCAGCGTACCGGTGTAAATATCCACACGACCATGAGTTTTGTAGAGTTCGCTTACGCCGTGTCCGGTAGCGCCTACCACGCCGGCAGAGTGTGATTCGTCTACCATAACCAGTGCATCATATTTCTCGGCAAGGTCACAAATCTGATCCATAGGAGCTACGTTGCCTTCCATAGAGAACACGCCGTCTGTGACGATAATGCGGAAACGTTGAGCTTGTGCCTCTTGCAGGCATTTCTCCAGCTCGTTCATGTCAGCATTGGCGTAACGATAGCGTTTAGCTTTGCAAAGACGTACACCGTCGATAATAGAAGCATGGTTCAGAGAATCCGAGATAATGGCATCCTGATCCGAGAAAAGCGGTTCGAACACACCACCGTTTGCATCGAAGCAGGCAGCATATAGAATCGTGTCTTCTGTTTGGAAATAGTCGGAAATAGCGGCTTCCAGTTCTTTGTGTATATCTTGTGTTCCACAAATGAAACGAACGGAGGACATACCGTATCCGCGTCGGTTCATCATTTCCTGGGAAGCTTTGATCAATCGGGGGTGATTGGACAGTCCCAGGTAGTTGTTAGCGCAGAAGTTCAGCACTTCTTTACCTTTTACAGTGATGGCAGCTTGCTGCGCACTTTCAATCAGGCGTTCTTCTTTGTAAAGTCCGGCCTCCTTGATTTCAGCCAATGTCTGGCTGAGGAATTCTTGCATTTTACCGTACATGGTGTTTATGTGATTAAGTTATATTGCAAAGGACACAATTTTTCTTGGAATAACAATGTCTTTTTGATTAAAATCTGAAAAAAAAGTGCTTACTTTGCGCACTATTTAGCTTAATAATTTAAGTACGAAGAAAAAATGAAACACATTTTGATTATTGGAGCCACCGGACAGATCGGCTCCGAGTTAACGATGGAGCTACGTAAACGCTATGGTAACACAAACGTGGTAGCTGGTTATATCCCGGGTGCAGAACCTAAGGGAGAGTTGAAAGAATCAGGACCGGCGGCTATTGTCGACGTGACCAATGGGGAAATGATTGCGTCTGTGGTGAAAGAATACCACATTGACACAGTGTATAATCTGGCTGCCTTGCTATCAGTGGTAGCCGAATCGAAGCCGAAGCTGGCTTGGAAGATTGGCATTGATGGGCTATGGAATGTATTGGAAGTAGCGCGCGAACAGGGATGTGCCGTGTTTACACCCAGTTCAATCGGTTCTTTTGGTGCAAGTACACCTCATACGAAGACGCCGCAGGACACCATTCAGCGTCCGCGTACCATGTACGGCGTAACAAAAGTGACTACGGAATTGTTAAGTGATTATTATCATACGAAATACGGGGTGGATACCCGTGCGGTACGTTTCCCCGGAATCATTTCCAATGTGACACCTCCGGGCGGCGGTACGACGGACTATGCGGTAGACATCTTTTATTCTGCCGTAAAAGGTGAGAAGTTCGTATGCCCCGTAAAGGCGGGTACATTTATGGATATGATGTATATGCCCGATGCCATTAATGCGGCTATCTCGCTGATGGAAGCCGATCCGGAACGGCTGAAGCACCGGAATGCGTTCAACATCGCTTCCATGAGTTTCGACCCGGAAATGATTTATGCGGCTATCAGGAAACATGTGCCCGACTTCGAAATGACCTATCAGATAGATCCTTTGAAGCAGTCCATTGCCGACAGTTGGCCCGATTCGCTGGATGACTCCTGCGCCCGCGAAGAATGGGACTGGATGCCGCAGTTTGACCTGGAGTCTATGACTGTGGACATGCTTGAAAAACTAAGAGCAAAATTAAATAAATGACCGTAGAGGTCGGTAAAGGATGAAACGATTACTAACGGGATTTTTTATACTCGTCTTTCTGTTCTCGTGTGGGAACAGAAAGACGAAAATGGATCCCTTTGCTACCATTACCGAAATGGTGGATTCGGCCGGGCATGAAGCCGATACGCTGCAACAGGCAGAAGTGAAGGAGGAGCCTGAGCCGCTGGAAGCGGACGAACTGTTTGACGATTTTATCTTCAACTATGCTTCGGACGAGGCTTTGCAACGGGCAAGGACGGAGTTTCCTTTGCCTTATTACAACCGGGACACTCCTTCGAAGATAGAGGAACGCTTCTGGAAGCACGACTACCTGTTTACCAAACAGAATTATTATACATTGCTTTTCGACCGTGAGAGCGACATGGACATGGTGGGCGACACTGCGCTGAAATCCGTACAGGTGGAGTGGATTTATCTGAAAACACGTATGGTAAAGAAATATTATTTTGAACGTAAGCGAGGCATGTGGATGCTCGAAGCCATAAATTTGCGTCATATCGAAGAAGGTGAAGGCGAGAATTTTGTGGATTTCTATACCCGTTTTGTGACGGACAGCTTGTATCAGAGCGAGCATATTGCCAATCCGTTGCAGTTTGTCACCATCGACCCCGACGATGAGTTTGCCATACTGGAAACCACTCTCGATGTGAACCAGTGGTATGCTTTCCGTCCGTCGCTGCCCGCAGACAAGTTGTCCAACATCAACTACGGACAGAAGAACGAGGATAATTCGAATACGAAAATCCTGAAAGTAAACGGTATCGGCAACGGATATTCCAACGTTTTCTATTTCCGCAGGCGGGGCGGTGAGTGGAAGATGTATAAATACGAAGATACGAGCATTTGAGACTTATGAGAATACCCAATACATTCGGATTTGATGTAAAAGCTGCCGTATATGCAGAATATCACTCGGTAGAGGAATTGGAGAAATGGATAGCCGAAGGGCGCATCACTTCTCCTTTTTTACATATAGGATGCGGTAGTAATCTGTTATTTGTGAAAGATTATGAAGGCATGGTGCTGCACTCGCGCATCGGGGGCATAGAAGTGACCGCGGAAGATGACGGGCAGGTGCATGTACGTGTGGGTGCGGGTGTAGTATGGGATGATTTTGTAGCTTACTGTGTGGAGCAGGGCTGGTATGGCGCGGAGAACCTGTCGCTGATACCCGGTGAGGTAGGAGCGGCTGCCGTACAGAATATCGGTGCTTACGGTGTAGAGGTGAAAGACCTCATAGAGTCTGTGGAGACTATAAACATCCGCGGCGAGAAGCGTACCTACCGGAAAGACGAATGTGAATATGCCTATCGGAAAAGCCTTTTCAAAAAGCCTGAAATGAAATCGGTCTTTGTGACTTACGTGAATTTCGTACTGAGCAAGAAGGAGCATTATACACTGGATTATGGCACAATCCGTCAGGAGCTTGCCGGGTATCCGTCAGTGACCTTAGCCACTTTGCGCCGTGTGATTATAGATATTCGCGAAAGCAAACTGCCCGACCCGAAAGTGCTGGGTAATGCCGGGAGTTTCTTTATGAATCCCATCGTGCCGCGTGCGCAATTTGAAGCGTTGCTGGACTTGTATCCCGCCATGCCCCATTACGAGGTGGATGCCGGACGGGTGAAGATTCCTGCCGGATGGATGATAGACCAATGCGGCTGGAAAGGCAAGGCCTTAGGTCCTGCCGCCGTACACGACAAGCAGGCTTTGGTGCTTGTGAATCTGGGTAGTGCAACCGGAAAAGATGTGGTTGCCCTGTCAGATGCTGTCCGAGCCTCGGTAAAGGAGAAATTCGGAGTGGAAATTTGTCCGGAAGTGAACTTTATAGAATGATTAACCGATAATCATCAATCACTGTTTTATGAAACTGACTATATTAGGAAGCGGAACATCTACCGGAGTGCCGGAAATTGGCTGCACATGCCCGGTCTGCACATCTGCCGACCCGCGGGACAGCCGTTTGCGTGCATCTGCCCTGCTGCATACGGACGATGCGGTGATATTGATAGACTGCGGTCCCGATTTCAGGACACAGATGCTGCGTGCTTCCGTGTACGAACGGATAGACGGCGTGCTGATAACCCACGAGCATTACGACCATGTGGGCGGATTGGACGATTTGCGCCCTTTCTGCCGTTTCTCGGAAATACCTGTCTATTCGGATGCCTACACAGCCGCTCATCTGCGGGCACGGATGCCTTATTGCTTTGTGGATAAGAAATATCCGGGTGTGCCGCGCATTTATTTGCAGGAAGTGGAAGCGGGCAGGCCTTTCTACGTGCGGGAAACGGAAATACTGCCGGTTACCGTGATGCACGGGCGGCTGCCTATCCTGGGATACCGTATCGGCAGGCGGCTGGGGTATGTAACGGACATGCTTACGATGCCGGATGCTTCGTATGAACAATTACAGGGACTGGATGTTCTGGTAATAAACGCCTTGCGGCCGCAGCCGCACTCTACGCACCAAAGCATACCGGAAGCGCTGGCGGCAGCGGAACGTATCGGCGCAAGGGAAACTTATTTCATCCACATGAGTCATCATGCAGGGCTGCATGCCGAAATCGACTGCCAACTGCCGCCCCATGTGCACTTTGCGTATGACGGTATGGAAATAGATTTCTAAACTTTTTGAAACATTTGTTTTGTTTTATTAGTATAAATGTTTATTTTTGCCAACAGTTGACGAATGTATGCCATGAAGATTCGAATCCTTATACGAATAGCCGTTATTGTGTCCATAGTATTGCTGTGTACAGGTTTTGGCGTATACTCGTTTCTGCGCATGAATGCAGTGGAAAACCGGCAGGATTTTAATCTCTTTACGTTAGTGCCGCAAGATGCCACGGCCGTGCTTGAGACAGACCGTATGGCGGATCTGATGGAAGATGTCGACGGCCTGCATTGCAGCAAGGATGAGCATTTCCTGTATGTATCGGAGCTTTTTGTATACCTGAAGAAGTATTTCAATACATTGGTAGGCGATACGCCGCATGGACTGAGCAGGCAGATGAATAAAATGCTTATCAGTTTCCACGAACCGGATACTCCTTTGAATCAGGTGTTGTATTGCAGCCTGGGGGCGGGGGATTACGAGCTGGTGGAGTCTTTCGTGCGTAAATACTGTTCCAGTACTTTTCCTTCCAAGTATTTTGATTACAACGGTGAGGAAATACGCATCTATCCCACGGCGGACGGGCGTTTCCTTGCGGCTTATTTCACCCCTGACTTTCTGGCTGTCAGCTTTCAGAAGCGTCTGATAGAGCAGGTTATCGATGCCTGCCGTTCCGGACAATCATTGATGGACATGGCATCTTTCCGTACCATGTATGCCGGTAAGCGTAACAATGTGGCGGCAACAGTGTATGTACGCATGAAAGAAGTGGGCATGGGCAAGAATACAGACGGCATTCGTCCGCAGACGCATCTGGGAAGTTGGGCAGAGTTTGACATGAAGTTCAATGAAGAAGCCGTTTATTGTTCCGGTATCAGTCACGGAGCGGATACAGCCCGGACGTTTATCAATGCGCTTCGCAGACAGGAACCGATAAAGGATTTTTCGGGAGAACGGCTTCCGGCATCTGTCTTCTTCTACAACCAGTGGGCAATCTCGGATTTGGAAGCCATATTCGGCTTTACTTCGCAACAGGAATATGCTAAGGCTGCCTATTCCGATTATATCAAGAAGCGGGATGGCGAGTGGATGGAATTTATGAAAACGTATGCGGGAGAGAATGTCATGTCTTGCCTGTTTCATTCCAAGGATACTACCGACCGGCATCCCTGCGCTGTAATGAGCGTTGCTGTGAAAGATGAAGCGCAGGCAGAACGTGCTCTGCAGAAATTGCTGTATGTCACTCCCGAAGAAAAAGGCGCTCCGGCCGTGGAGCGGACCTATCCGAATTACAGGCGATACCCGCGTGCACGGAAGTACCGGCAGTATATGTTGCCCCGGAATACCGTATTGACACAACTGACAGGCATTACGGAATCCGCACTTCACACATACGCCTGCTTCTATAAAGGAACTTTGTTACTGGCGCCCGATGCACAGAGTCTCTCCGCTTATGTGGACGCTTTGGAGAACGGGGATGTGCTGGATGGAACTTCGGTGTACGAGGAAGGTGTAGGCAGTCTTTCTCCTTATTATAACTTTGCCATGATGGTGGATATGGAAGAGATGATGCGCCAGCCGGAAACTTATGTGCGGTTGGTTCCGAATTTTTTCTTCCGTCATTCCGATTTCTTCCGTCACTTCACTATAGCCATACAGTTTACTTGCGCGGAAGGAGTGGTGTATCCGAATCTCGTCCTGCTGTATAAAGGAGAGAAAATAAGGGAGTTTGAAGAAGTTGGGAATTGAAAAATGAGAGAAATAGAAAAGAGGGCTTGTCAAAACTAAAATCCGCTTACTATTTGTTTTTTATTAGGCACGGATTACGTGAAAAACACGGATTTCACAGATTTTCTTTATTCTTTTTCTGTGAAATCCGTGCTTTCCGTGTAATCCGTACCTAAAAGAAATCGTCAAGTGTATTTTGACACCTTAACCTTTTCTTACCGGATAAACTTACTGATTCCTGTTTTCAATTTTTAATTCTCAAATTAGAAAGGCAAGTCATCCTTTGCGTCTCCGGATAAGAATTCTGGCGCTGCGGATGGAGCGGGCGGCGGAACCGGTGCTCCCGGTGCAGGTGCTGCCGTTGCTGCGCTGACACGTTCCACTTTCCATGCGCGGATACTGTTGAACCAGCGGTCTTGCCACTGACGTGCGTCGATGTCGAAAGATACCGTCAGCTCTTCACCCATCTGGATATTGAATTGTTCTATTTTATCTGCTCCGAATACGTCGAAACACATCTTGCGGGGATATTGCCCGTGGTCTTCGATTACGTATTCCTGCGCTTTCCACTCGTTACCTGATGCTTTGGAAACTCCGCCTCTGGGCTGGAGTATAGCGATGATTTTTCCTGTAAATTCCATTGTACTCTTTTTAAATGATGCGGCGAAGTTACAATTTTTTAGGGATATGCGACGAATAAACGGCTGTTTTTTCTTTGCCGTAGGGAATTCTTTTTTTAACTTTGTCCGTTAGTTAACAACTGAACTGAAATTAAAACTTAAATACATAGAATATATGAAATTTATCGTTTCGAGTACTGCGCTCTCCAGCCATTTGCAGGCTATCAGCCGCGTGATTAATTCAAAAAATGCGCTGCCTATTTTGGATTGTTTCCTTTTTGAACTACAAGACGGAACCTTGTCGGTAACTGTTTCCGACAGTGAAACAACGATGGTTACCACAGTAGAAGTGAATGACAGTGATGCCGACGGACGTTTTGCAGTGACTGCCAAGACTTTGTTGGACGCTTTAAAGGAAATTCCCGAACAGCCGCTGACGTTTGACATCAATACGAGTTCTCTGGAGATTACGGTTCAGTATCAGAACGGTAAATACAGCCTGATGGGGCAGAATGCGGACGAATTTCCGCAATCGGCCATGCTGGGCGAGAATGCCGTTCGTGTGGAAATGGATGCACAGGTGTTACTGGGCGGTATCAACCGCGCCGTGTTTGCAACCGCCGATGACGAGCTTCGTCCGGTGATGAACGGTATCTATTTCGATATTACTACCGAAGACATCACAATGGTGGCTTCCGACGGACATAAGTTAGTGCGTTGCAAGACGCTGGCCGCCAAAGGCAATGAGCGTGCGGCTTTCATCCTGCCCAAGAAACCTGCCAACCTGATGAAGAACCTGTTGCCGAAGGAGCAGGGCACGGTGACCATTGAATTTGACGAACGCAATGCCGTGGTTACATTGGAAAGCTATCGTATGGTATGCCGTCTGATTGAGGGACGCTACCCGAACTATAACTCCGTAATTCCGCAGAACAATCCGTATAAAGTGACGGTAGACCGCCTGCAACTGATTGGTGCGTTGCGTCGCGTGTCTATCTTCTCCTCACAGGCAAGCAGCCTTATCAAACTGCGTATGCAGGAGAACCAAATTGTGATTTCGGCACAGGACATCGATTTCTCCACTTCGGCAGAGGAAACGCAGACATGCCAGTATGCGGGTAATCCGATGAGCATCGGTTTCAAGTCTACTTTCCTGATTGATATCCTGAATAATATATCGGCGGATGAAGTGGTTATCGAGCTGGCGGATCCTTCGCGTGCCGGTGTTATTGTTCCGGCAGAGCAGGAAGAAAACGAAGACCTGCTGATGCTGTTGATGCCGATGATGCTGAATGATTAATGAAATAGTAATCTGTCATTTTTTTATTTAGGCACGGGTTACGCGGATTTCACGGTTCGGGTTTATAGAGAAACCGCACCGTTCCGTGCAGTCCGTGCCTAAAAGATAAATAAATACGAAACTTCATGAAACTGAATCTTAAAAATCCGATTGTCTTTTTTGACTTGGAGACCACCGGTACAAACATTAACTCGGACCGAATAGTAGAAATCTGTTATCTCAAAGTATATCCCAACGGAAACGAGGAAACCAAAACCATGCGCATCAATCCCGAAATGCACATACCGGAGGAGGCTTCCGCCGTTCACGGTATTTACGACGCAGATGTGGCAGAATGCCCCACGTTCAAGGAAGTGGCACGCAATATAGCCAATGATATTGAAGGCTGCGACCTTGCCGGGTTCAATTCCAACCGCTTTGATATTCCAGTACTGGCAGAAGAGTTCCTGCGTGCAGACGTGGATATAGATATGAGTCGCCGCAAGTTTGTGGATGTGCAGGTTATCTTCCACAAAATGGAGCAGCGCACACTGTCTGCCGCTTATAAGTTCTATTGCGGCAAGAACCTGGAAGACGCCCATACAGCGGAAGCCGATACGCGTGCCACTTACGAGGTGCTGATGTCGCAACTGGACCGTTATCCTGAATTGCAGAACGATGTGGCTTTCCTCTCGGATTATTCCAGCTTCAACAAGAATGTTGACTTTGCAGGACGCATGGTTTACGATGATAAAGGTGTGGAAGTGTTTAATTTCGGTAAATACAAAGGCATGCCGGTGGCAGATGTGCTGAAACGCGATCCGGGCTATTACAGCTGGATACTGAACAGTGATTTTACACTGAACACCAAGGCTATGCTGACTAAAATCCGCCTGCGCGAGATTACCCAGAAGTAAATTTGTAATTAGTAGTTTGATTTCATGGCAAACCCACTGAAAGGAAAGAAAATAGTACTCGGCATTACAGGCAGTATTGCCGCTTATAAAGCCTGTTATATCATTCGCGGACTTATAAAACGGGGTGCGGAAGTGCAGGTTGTCATAACGCCTGCGGGCAAAGAATTTATAACTCCCATTACTTTGTCTGCCCTTACCAGCAAGCCCGTTATCAGCGAGTTCTTCGCGCAGCGTGACGGAATCTGGAACAGCCATGTGGATTTGGGTCTGTGGGCGGATGCCATGCTGATAGCTCCTGCCACGGCTTCCACTATCGGCAAGAT
>OGGU01002270.1_pt1 | contig 9889 bp, 5 predicted proteins | sample 1571241 | NCBI WGS metagenome assembly OGGU01 (sample SAMEA2581934, study PRJEB24529) | metagenome | biome: Human gut stool | place: China | collected 2011
GACGTATAGGATTAAGTATTCCTGTTCCTGTTTCATTATGCGTTGTGTGAACAAGCGCAATATCAGGATTACTTTTAAGTGTCTGTTCAACTACTGAAAGGTCTGGAAGCTCGTCTACAGGAAATTCAAGATTAATATAATCAAGTCCGTAATACTGACATATCTCTACTGCCCTTGTACTGTAAGCACCATTATTGATAACAAGAACCTTCTTTCCCTCCGGAAGTAATGAGTTCATACATACGTCAATATTAATAGTTCCTGAACCTGTAAATAATACTGCTGTATACTCATCTGTATCACCGTGGACTATTTTAACCAGATCCTCACGAAGTCCCTTCATAAGTGATGCAAATTCTTTCTCTCTTGGACATATATCAGGAACCACCTGCGCCATCTTAACCGTATCTGTTGTTGTTGATGGACCCGGATTAAGCAAAATATTGCGTTTAATGTTATTCATACATCCTATCCTCCTTGTAAATGCTGTTTGTTCATAATTTAAAAGTGTTGTTCATTTCATTCAAGATGATACACTATATTAAACATATTTGCAATATATTTCTTAACATTTCTTAATTTATTTTTTACATTATTCTTAAATTTTCTTTACTTACATTACATATTTTAGCTTAGGAAGGTGTGTATGTTTATTTTTAAGAAATCACTTACCGATTATTGAACATTTTAACATTTAATTTTTATATGTTGAATTGGTTGGCTTATGACATACTAAAAAGAAAAAAAGCCACAACAGCATTATCTTTCCCGATAACACCATTATGGCTGTAATCCTTTACCTTATTATCCTGCGTTCATTAATACAACAGCACCTGAACACTCCGTTTTACTTCATAACATCAATCTTACCAAGCTTCTTCTGGCTTAAGTTCTTTATCCCTGAAACAAGCTCATTAGATACATTAACAATTCTGTCTGTAGATGACTTGCAGCTAACCATTACATTTTCAAGATTTCTCATATTCTCACTTGTAATTCTTCCGCTTTCAGCGTTCTGCTCTGCGAACTCTGCAAGATTATCAACTCCTGCAGCTATATTATTCTTATGTTCTTCAAGGTCATCAACCTCACCGGCAATACCGCCGACAGCGCCTCCAACCCTGTTAATCTCAGAATTAAGAGTACCAAATATGGCTTCTGTATCCTTTATCTTGGCATCCTGCTTTTCAAATGCTTCTGATACCTTCTTTGCAGTTTCAACACTTATATTAGAATTCTCTATAAGGTCATTGACAATCTGATTAATGTGCTCTGTTGACTCTCTTGACTGGTCGGCAAGCTCTCTTATCTGCTCAGCAACAACTGCGAAGCCTCTTCCGTTTTCGCCAGCTCTTGCAGCCTCTATACTTGCATTAAGTGCTAAAAGGTTAGTCTGGTTAGATATACCAGCTATAATCTCTGTAACCTTTCTAATCTCCTGTGCTGACTCATTCGTACGTGCAGTTTCCTTGCTGACCTCATCCATAGCATGACCGCTTTCTTCACTAATCTGGATAAGTTCCTTCATAATATCAGCGGCTCTGTCGTTACATTCTGTAACTGTATCAATGCTTTCCTTAAGGCCTTCGATATTCTTATGGATATTATCAACTGCCTTGCTTATAGCATCTGTCTTTACTTTAATATTCTCAACCTTTTCAGCCTCAATCTCTGTATTGCCTGTAATCGTGTCTACCGCAGAATTAGTATTATTTACAACATCCTGCATGGAAGTAAACATTTTAACGAACTCGTCAGAAACCTGTTCAAGCTCTCCGGTTGCTTTTCTTATAGCTGATATAGTATTGGTAAAACCACCAAATGTACTCTGGATATTACGCACTATTTCACCCATATCATCATTTCTTGCGGATAACTTTTCAAGCTTTCCAGCTATCTTTTCGTTACCCTTATCTTCCATAGATACACCTGTTATAGCTGCCCTTATCGGAATAATAATCATCCTTATAAAACTGATAATGCCAAAAAGAATTACTCCGAATACTACAATCATAAGAATAAATGCAACTAATACATCTATAACTCCATTACTCAATAATACAAAAATAATAATCATAGCAGCAAACACTGGTATAAGCAATAATACTGCTGCCATAATAGGCTTTCTGCTAATATTAGCTTTATCTTCCATAACATCCTCCATTCCAAAAAAATATCTTTAACTTAATGTTTATTATTATACAACATTTCTCTGATAAAATCATTCTTATATTGTCATTTTATGACATATTTCGTTGATTTTTTGTCATTCAACTTTCATTCATAATACTATACAATTTAAAATATTACATATAAGATGCTATTTTGTTACTCAGTTAACATATCTGCTCTCAAAAAGCGATGCAGGATACGGCTTGCCAAAAAGATAACCCTGAATATAATCAGCTCCCAGCTTTCTTAATGGTCTTAAGTCATCAGATGTTTCAACACCCTCTATGCATAGCTCAAGTCCAAGGCTGTGTGCCATATCGATAATATCTGTCATAAGCTCATAATCATACTTGTTCTTTAATGCCTTTAATGTAAATGACCTGTCTATCTTGATATAATTAGGCTTTAAGTCACTTAAACAATGAAGATTAGAATATCCAGTTCCAAAATCATCAAGAAGCACATACACTCCGTTATCCTTAAGTCTGCTCCACAACTGTGTAAAGTGTGTATTAGAGTCAAGGTATCCGCTCTCTGTAAGCTCTATTCCTATACGCGAAGGCTCAAGTGCGTACTTTTTTATAACTGACATAATATCTGAAAATACATCACTCTTCATAACCTGTATGTAAGATATATTCACATTAACCCTGAAGCCTTTCACTTTCTCATTCCATATACTGCACTGTCTTGCCGACTGTTCAAGTATCCACTTTCCGGCAGGTATGATAAGACCTGTTTCCTCAAGCAGTGGTATGAACTCTACAGGTGACACAAACTCCCTCTCATCAGAGTCTTCTTTTTTCATTGAAAATCTCATAAGTGCCTCAGCACCTGTAAGCATATATGTATTAGCATCCACTATCGGCTGATAGAACACCTCAAAACCCTCAAAATCATTATTGACTGCATTGTGAAGTGCCTTGCTTATATATCTTTTTCTCTTATATCTGCTATAGTCTTCTTCGTTATATATATAATAATTATTTCTTCCGTTATCTTTTGCCATCTTTAAGGCAAATTCTGACACTTTTATATAGTTTTCAGTTTCCCTTGTTATATTTTTAGTATCAATAATTCCTGCTGACAGTGTATACACAATATCGTACTTATTATCTTCTATAAATTCATTGACACGCTTCTTGCAGTTAAGATATATGTCAACAGCCTCATCTATACTGCCGCCATCAAAATCTACCACTATAAACTCATCTGCGCCGGCCTTAAACAGGCTCTGGTTTTCTTTAATGCACTCAAGGATACAATCGGAAGTTCTTTTTAATATAAAATCGCCATAACTTGTACCGAAGTTTGCATTGATTGCAATGAACTTATCTATACCTATTCTTATCATAAAGCCTGTTGGAATACTGTCACCGCATTTTTCCTTCATATAATCCGCAAGTGCGTATTCGCCAAGAAGACCGCTCACATTATCAGCCTCCGGCTTAAGACCTATCTCATTGATACAGCCTACAAGATAGTGCGGCTCTTTATTATCATCATACAGAACCGTACCCCTGCAGTTAATCCATACAGGATTATGGTTTCTGTCAAGCCATCTGTACTTCATATTGTGAAATTCTTTTCCACCCGCCTTGATTATGCCTATTTCTTCTGTAAGCTTGGCAATATCATGTGGATATACAAACTCCTTATGCTTTTTTGTTGCATCATAGAACTTATCTGATGGCAGAAGGAATCTGTCCATCGCATGTTCTGATATAATATAGTAATCTTCTTTTAAGTCAAACACATATATGTAATCATTCATACATGGATTGAGTATTTCAATGGCTTTCTCTACCTGTTCCTTTGATATATTTAATACACTATTCTGCATACGCATCCGTCCTTCCATATATCAGCTTTAAGTATCTTAACTAATTCACTTAATATAATAATCTGATATAGCTACCTCTGCCGACCGGCAGCCTTCACCTCTTTAATATCTAATAAGATACATTTTTGTCAAATAAATGTCAAATATAAGTTGGAATTTTATTATTTTTATGATACTATTTATTCAGCTTTTAGAAGGTAGGAACGGCTTATGAATAATAATATTAATACTCTTGATAATAACAGCATGGATTATGAACCAGAAGCACATACTGGCGATGTATCTGAGATAAAGTCATACACAACAGCGCAGATAACTGAAGAAATGAATATGTTAGCCTGCTCTTTTGATGTTGTAAGACTTGTCAATCCTTACGAATGTCGTATTGTCAGGACTTTAGATAATACTCCAGCTGATAATAATGATGAATGTGATAACTGTTTTGATGTATGGAGTGTTCCATATCAGTGTGCAAACTGCACCTCTGCAAGGGCTATGCTTACAAAGCACACACAGTCAAAGCTTGAAGCAACTGACGATGACATATTTCAGGTAACTTCACGTCCTGTCATAGTTGACGGCGCACCACTTGTACTTGAGATATTCAAGCATTTTTCTTATACATATAACAGGTACAGTTCAGCTTCTGAAAGAAAGAAGCTTGTAAGTACAATAAAGACTCTTAACAGCCAGTTACTGTTAGATAAGGAAACTGATGCTTACAACCGTGATTATCTTGCTGAGCATATTCCTAATCTTTTCTATAATGCAAAGAAAACCCACCAGACTAACACTGCTCTTATACATATAGAGCATTTATATGATATAACACAAAACGAAGGCAGTATGGCAGCCTCTGGAATAATATGCAGCCTGTACTCATTATTAAAGCAGATATTCTATGATGAAACGGATACAGGAATGTTATTTGTTAGATACAGCCCTGATACTTTCTTTGTTCTTGAAAGCAACCTTAACTATGATAACTTTAAGAAACGTATTATGTGCCTTCCGCTGGAAGCTTCTCCTAAGCACCTTCTTTTTAATAACAAAAGACTTCCCTTAGATATTTCCATCGCCTGTGCAGATCTTGGCAATGAAGATATTAATAGTAAAGAGGAACTGTTTGAAATATTGAATACACGTATGGAGAAGGTTGAAGTATAATAAGACTTTTGCCCCCCGACATCATAATATAAGCCATTACAAATATATAAGACAACAATAAATAGAGGAACTACAATTATATAGATTGACAAAATTATCTTATATGTTATAATTTAAAACAATATTAGTAATCATTACTATTTTTTATTATATAATATTCAATTATAGACAACAGAACACTTATGAATATTATATAGAATACACCTGATAAGTACTTTAGCGCATATCACGCTTATCAGTTATGAATAAAAAGTGCGCAGAAATGAGGATTAATTATGTCAGATACATTTATATCAGAGTCAATTAAGTACATAGGTGCAGATGATACTACTCTTGACCTTTTTGAAAGCCAGTATCAGGTGCCTAACGGAGTGTCTTACAACTCATATGTAATTCTTGATGAAAAAGTAGCTGTTATGGACACAATAGATGCAAGAAAATCAGATGAATGGTTTGCTAATCTTTCAGATGCTCTCGGTGAAAGAACTATTGATTATATAGTTATCTCCCACCTTGAACCAGACCATGCAGCCAATATAAAGGCTGTTGCAGATAAGTATCCTGCTGCAAAGCTTGTTCTTAGCACAAAGGCAAAGGCTATGCTTCCTCAGTTCTTTACTATAGATAATCTTGATGAAAGATGCATTACTGTTGCAGATGGACAGGAATTATCATTAGGAACCCACAATCTTAAATTTATTATGGCACCTATGGTTCACTGGCCAGAGGTTATGTTAGAATATGAAACAACTGAAAAAGTACTCTTCTCTGCCGATGCATTTGGCAAGTTCGGTGCTTTAAGCGCTGATGAAGACTGGACATGCGAAGCAAGAAGATATTACTTTAATATCGTAGGAAAGTATGGCGCACCTGTACAGACTCTTTTAAAGAAGGCAGCAGGACTTGATATTAAGACTATATGCCCTCTTCATGGTCCTATTCTTAAAGAAAACCTTGACTTTTACATAGGAAAGTATCTTACATGGAGCAGTTATGAGCCAGAGGATGACGGAGTACTTGTAGCATGTGCTTCTATCCACGGCAACACTAAGGCAGCAGCCGAAAAGATGGTTGATATTCTTAAAGAAAATGGATTTGCCAAGGTAGCATTTACAGACCTTACAAGAGATGATATGGCAGAAGCCATCGAAGACTCTTTCCGTTATAGCAGACTTATCGTGGCAGCAGCTTCCTATGACGGCGGTGTATTCCCTCCTATGGAGGACTTCATCAACAGACTTTCACACAAGGCTTACCAGAACCGTAAGGTTGGAATTATTGAAAATGGTTCATGGGCACCTACTGCCGGCAAGTGGATGAAGACAGCATTTGAAGGAATGAAGAATATAACTATATGCGGCGATACAGTAACTATCAAGTCTACTATGAAAGATGAAGATATTGCCAATATGACTAAGCTTGCAGAAGCTATTAAGTAAAACACATTAAACATATTAAAAGGCATAAAACACATACCTATGATAATTAATTCACTTAATAATCATATATTTGTGTTTATGCCTTTTTTATAAAAACAATTTTATATAGCAATTCTTAATATTTTCATTGATAAAAATGTTATTTAATTATATGATATGCCCTTATCAAATGCCAGTTTCCTGAAACAATGTATAAAGTAAGCTATCTCTGCCACTGCTGTTATTATCCATGAGCATGGGTATAACAGGAACAATGAAGGTATTGTGTGGAAATATGCAAATATTGTATATACCCACGCTACCCTGAACACGCACGAACCTATGATAACAACTATTGTTGGCACTATTGTCTTTCCAAGTCCTCTTGATGCCGCTATCGTACAGTCCATAAATGAAGACAAGGCATATGAAAAGCCCATAATCATAATTCTCTGCATACCTGCATCAACTACCTCAGATTCACTTGTAAACAATGAAAGGAACTGTCTTCCAAATATTATAAGAAGTCCTCCAAGCACAGCCGCTGCAAAGAAAGCATAAGCCATACTTATAAGGTAGCTCTTTAACATACGTTTCTTGTTATGTGCTCCCATATTCTGCCCCATAAAGCTTGAGCAGGCTGTATAGAACGCCATCATAACATTATATATAAGTGTATCTGCATTGGCAGCAGCAGCATTTCCCGATACCATAACCGCACTGAAAGAATTGACTCCTGTCTGTATAAAAAGATTAGCCATAGCAAATATTGCATTCTGGATACCCGCTGGAATTCCAAGCATAAGTATAACCTTCGATACTCCCGGATAGAACCTTAACTCATTTACCCTTAATCTGCATACATCAGCATCTTTTCTTCTTAACAGATTAACCACTACAAGTATTGCTGATATATACTGGGCTGTTATACTTGCAAATGCGACACCATCCTCAGCCATACCTATTCCTATAACAAATATAAGATTAAGACAGACATTGACAATACCTGCAAATGTGAGGTATATAAGAGGTTTCTTTGTATCACCGCTTGCACTCATAACAGCATTACCAAAGTTGTATACTGCCATGGCAGGCATACCAAGTGCATATATTCTGAAATAAAGCACAGCGCCCTCAATAAGATCATCCTTTGTGCCGAGCCATGACTCCTCTGCAATATGGAAGCTGATCGGCTGATAAAGCTTCCACCACTGACCTGTTACATCGCCTGAGGTTGAGTAGTCCTTTGGCTGCTGAACGGGAGAAGTCTGAACTGTTGTGTACCCTGCCGCTGCAATTGCGGGAAGGTTTTCTTTGATTGTATTGTAAGCCCAGTTGAATGCGTGGAGCATAACACCGTCGCCGACCTTATCACGAAGGGTACTGTCGGCAGATGCAGTCTGTGCGGAATCAACCTCGGCAGCATTTACGGAGGTAATTGCCGCAAAAGAAGATGTCAGAAGCGCAGACGCAACAACAAGACTTGCAATCTTTTTTGCTTTCTTCATAGGGAAAACATCCTTTCATAAAATTCTCGATTTCATTATAACAAATTTCACCAAAAAAGTACATACTTTATGTTACAAATTCGAGGGCTGTTTTTTGTGCAGATTACACGGTTGTAAAATTTTTTCAACAATAATTTTGCACCAAAAAGCATTATATTTAACATTTTTTGACTATGTATCAACTTTACTTCTTTAAAAGAATATTAGCGATGCAAATTTGATTTTCTTTTTACACGATATTGATTGACATTTTTGTGCATTTAGAATATAATCAAAGAGCAGTTGTCCCCTGATGCTTATGTGACGGGTGACATTTCGGAAAATTTAAATTGTATTGCGTGCAATCGCTTTTAAGCGGTTAATAAGGATTTTGTGTAAAGAAAAAGGACGGGGCGACACAGCCGTCTTATTTTTCTGTTCAAAAATTCTGAGCATCATGGTTATGTCTTTGCAGAAACGGCAGAGCGGACTGTGTTCGCCTGCATTTTTCAGGCTGACACAATCCGCTTTATTTTTTACGGATTTTACTGTTATCACAACGGAACAGGGGTGCATAAATGGAACAGACATCAAAGAAAACAATAGTTTCACTCAAGGATATTTTCATCAAATTTGACGGTGAGGTAATTCTTAACCACATCAACCTTGATATAAATGAAAAGGAATTTGTAACTATTCTCGGTCCGTCAGGCTGCGGTAAAACCACAACCCTGCGCATCATCGGCGGTTTTGTTGAACCCGACAGCGGCGATGTCATTTTCGGCGGCAAAAGAATTAACGGAACTCCTCCGAATAAAAGAAATGTAAACACGGTATTCCAGAAATATTCTTTGTTTCCCCACCTCAATGTTTTTGATAATGTGGCTTTCGGACTCAAGCTTAAAAAGATGCCGAAAGATGAAATAAAAAAGCGTGTAACCGATATGCTTGCAACCGTTGACCTCAAGGGTTATGAAAAGCGTTCCGTTGCAAAGCTTTCGGGCGGTCAGCAGCAGCGTGTTGCAATTGCAAGAGCGCTTGTGTGCGATCCCGAAATCATTCTGCTTGACGAGCCTCTCGGTGCTCTTGACCTTAAACTGCGTAAGAGTATGCAGCTTGAGCTTAAGGAGATTCAGCAGAAAACTCAGAAAACATTTATATATGTTACTCACGATCAGGAAGAGGCCCTGACCATGAGCGACCGTGTTGTTGTTATGAACAACGGTGTAATCGAGCAGATTGGTTCTCCCGAGGATATATACAACGAGCCTGTGAACGCATTTGTTGCAGACTTTATCGGTGAGGCAAATATTCTCAACGGAATTATGCTTGATGACTGCAGAATTCAAATTCTCGGCAAAGAGCTTGAATGTGTTGACAAGGGATTCGGCAGGAATACTCCTGTTGATGTTGTCATCCGTCCCGAGGATATTGAAGTTACCTCTCCCGAGGACGGTCAGCTTGTCGGAACTGTTGAGAACACAACCTTCAAGGGCGTTCACTATGAGATGAGCGTAAGATGCGGAAAGTGTGAAATTCTTATCCACTCCACCGAATCGGCTGAAATCGGAAGCAAAATCGGTATGAGGGTTATCCCGTTCAACATTCAGATTATGAACAAGCTTCTTCCGTTTTACGATAATGTTATTGAGACAACCGTTACATACTCGAATCAGAATGACAATTCCTTTGAATTTGAGCTTGAGGGCGAAACCGTTACCGTTCCCGATAAATACTATGAAGAAGGTACAAAGCTAAAAATCACTCTGAGTTTAAAGAAAATAGCCTCCTCCTGTTCCGGC
>OGGU01002276.1_pt1 | contig 9871 bp, 10 predicted proteins | sample 1571241 | NCBI WGS metagenome assembly OGGU01 (sample SAMEA2581934, study PRJEB24529) | metagenome | biome: Human gut stool | place: China | collected 2011
AGGACCTGGCCGTGGGCGTCCGGGAGGGCGTGGAGGAGGACACCAACAAGCGCAATAAAAATGACTTTGTGCTGTGGTTTACTAAGTCCAAGTTCGAGGATCAGGCTCTGAAATGGGACTCCCCCTGGGGTGTGGGCTACCCCGGCTGGCACATTGAATGCTCCGGCATATCTATGAAGTATAATGGTGAATATCTGGACCTCCACTGCGGCGGCGTGGATAACGCCTTCCCCCACCACACCAATGAGATCGCCCAATCTGAGAGCTACCTGGGCCACCCCTGGTGCCCCCACTGGTGCCATGTGGCCCACCTGAATACCGAGGGCGGTAAGATGAGCAAGTCAAAGGGCGAATTCCTCACCGTCTCCCTGCTGGAGGAAAAGGGCTACGATCCTCTGGCCTACCGCTTCTTCTGCCTGCAGAGCCACTACCGCAAGAGCCTGGTGTTCTCCTGGGAAAATTTGGATAACGCCACCGTGGCCTTTAACAAGCTCATTGCCAAAATCGCGGCTCTGGACCCGGGCGACGGCCCTGTGGACGAAGCCGCTGCGGCGGAGCTGAAGGAGAAATTCTCCAAGGCCATGGATAACGACCTGAATACCTCTATGGCCGTTACGGTGCTGTATGATGTGCTCAAGACCAAGACCAATGGCGCCACCAAGTGCGCCGTGCTGGCGGATTTCGACAGCGTATTGGGCCTGAAGCTGCTGGAAAAGGCAGCTGACCAGCGCAAAAAGCAGGCCCAGATGGCGGCCCAGCCCGCACTCTTCACCGTGGTCAGTGAGAGCGGCGAGGAGGATGCCAATGTGGAGGCGTTGATCCGCCGGCGTCAGGATGCCAAAAAGGCCAAGAGCTTTGCCGAGGCTGACCGCATCCGTGATGAGCTGAAGGCCCAGGGCGTGGAGGTCATCGACGTGCCCGGCGGCGCTAAGTGGAAGCGCATTTGATGGCGGGGAATCTATTAAAAGCATACTAATTCAAAAAAACACATCCGCCAGGCGGATGTGTTTTTTTGAAATTGCCTGAAAAACAGAGGCTTCTCTGATTACAGATACTCCATGGAGGTGTGCTGACAGACCTGGAGGATCTTGGCCTGCAGAGCCTTGAGATCCAGAAAGGTCTCCGGCTTCTTGCTGCTGTCCCGGAGCAGGGCGGCGGGGTGATACAGCGCCGTCATCTGCACGCCGCGTTTCTCAAAGAATTGCCCGTGCTCCTGGGTGATCTTGAAATCGGGCTTTATCAGCTCTGCGGCGGCGATGCGGCCCAAACACACAATGATTTTCGGACGCATCATGGCTACCTGGCGGCGCAGATAACCGATGCAGGCGTCCTTCTCCGTGTTCAGCGGATCCCGGTTCTGAGGCGGGCGGCATTTGACAATGTTGGTGATGTACACCGCCTCTCGCTTCAGACCGATCATGGCCAGCATATCATCCAGCAGCTTTCCGGCGGCCCCCACAAAGGGCAGGCCCTGCTCGTCCTCGTTGGCGCCGGGGCCCTCACCGATGAACAGGACCTCCGCCTCCGTATTCCCTACGCCGAACACCACATTTTTCCGGGTTGCCGATAGGGCACAGGCACGACACCGGCTACATTCATTTTGCAATTCTTCCCAGGGCGTCATGAACTAAACCTCCCAAGTTTAAATTTTTCCATGGGCATAACCTACCTGCTTCGGTGAAACACTGATGGGTGAGGTGAGCGGATATGCAGTGGTTTTGGTTTTTCTTTTTTTACAGCCTTGGGGGGTACGGGCTGGAAAAGGCGTATGCCTTTATCACCCGGCCCCGGCATCGGGTGCGCAAGTGCTTTTTGCTGCTGCCCCTTTGCCCGGTGTACGGCCTGGCTATGACGGCGGTGCTGCGCCTGGCCGGGGGAGAGGAGAGCTTCTGGCGGTTGGCCCTTTATGGGGGCATCCTGTGTACGGCGGTAGAATATGCGGTGCATTTCCTGTATGAAAAGTGCCTGGGGGTGCTGTTTTGGGATTACAGCGGCACCCATTTGGATCTGAATCGCCGGATATGCTTTCCCTTCAGTGTGGCCTGGGGGGTGCTGTCGGCCCTGGCGGTGCGGTATGTGCAGCCCAAGCTGGCACCTGTGGCTGCAGCCATAGCACCGGAGGTCACCCTGGCCGCCCTGCTGCTGCTGACAGCGGACAGCTTTTTCGCTGCCCGCCTGCTGCGGCGCAGCCATAACATCGACCTGCTGGGACTAAAAAACCTGTGGCGGGAGCTGCACCGGGCCTGATACGCCGGGGCAGACTGATTTTTTTAAACCGGGTCAGACATAGCGCGACAGCCAATCGTGGATGTCACCGTACACCGTATTCTGCATGGCCTTTTCGTTGAGAATCTCGTGCCGCAGACCCGGATAGAGCTTCAGCGTCACATCCTTCACCCCGGCAGAGCGGAAAGCGTCACAGGAGCGCTGTACGCCCTTGCCCATGGCCCCCACGGGATCATTCTGACCGGAGATAAACAACACCGGAGTATTGGGGTCCATCTTCACCAGATTCACATTCTTTTGGTTGAAACGGATACCTCCCAGCATATCCCGGAACAGGCCCACGGTGGCGTCCGCCCCGCACATGGGATCGGCGATGTAGCGGTCTACATTTTCCGTGTCCGCAGATAGCCAATCGAAGCCCGTGCGGTTGGGGGCGAAGGCCCGGTTGTAGCCGCCAAAGGCCAGCTCGGTGATGAAGTTGCTGGTGGAGGCGCCGCCGTTTTTATAGAAGAAGCGCTTGGCTACCAAATTGCCGCCGGTGAGCATATAGCCCGGCTGCCAGCCGGTGCCCATGAGGATGGCGGCCTGCTTTTCCCCGGGATAGCGGATGAGGTACGACCGGGTGAGAAACGACCCCATGCTGTGGCCCATAATGAGCTGCGGCAGGCGCTTATAGCGCTTGGAGAGGATCAGGTGCAGGCCGTGGATGTCATCCACTGCGTGCTTCCAGCCGTCCTTTTCACCGAAATATACCGGCGTGCCGCCCTCAGGGAGGGATTGGCCGTGGCCCAGATGGTCGTGGCCCGCCACCACGATGCCCTGCTCGTTGAGATACCGGGCAAAATCGTCATAGCGCTCAATGTGCTCTGCCACGCCGTGGGCGATTTGCAAAACGGCCCGGAATTTGATTTTCTCATCCGGGATCCACAGGCAGGCGTGGAGCTGCGTTTTCCCATCCGAGGAGAGAAAACGGAAATGTTCACAATTTGTCATAGAATCGGCGCTCCTTCCGTGGTATACTTGCATCCATGAGGATGCCATTGATTTACCGGTAGTATACCACGCCGGTGCGAAAAAGAAAAGAGGAGAGACCCATGGAGCAGTATATTTTAGCCCTGGACCAGGGAACCACCAGCTCCCGCGCCATTCTGTTTGATCGCCGGGGGCAGATCGCCTCGGTGGGGCAGTATGACTTCCCCCAGATCTATCCCCAAACCGGCTGGGTGGAGCACGACCCGGGGGACATTTGGAGCTCGGAGAGCCGGGCGGCGGCAGACGCCTTGCGTCCGGTGCGGTCGGGCCAGGTGATGGGCATCGGCGTTACCAACCAGCGGGAGACGACGGTGCTGTGGGACAAAAATTCCGGCGAGCCGGTGTATAACGCCATCGTCTGGCAGTGCCGCCGGACGGCAGAGCTGTGTGAGGAGCTGAAAAAGCAGGGCCTTACGGAGCGGATTCAGTCCACCACCGGCCTACTGGTGGACGCCTATTTCTCCGCCACCAAGGTCCGCTGGATACTGGATCATGTGTCCGGCGTCCGGGAACGGGCCCTGCGGGGAGAGATCCTGTTCGGCACGGTGGAGACGTATCTCATCTGGAAGCTGACGGGCGAGCATGTGACGGACTATTCCAATGCCTCCCGGACTATGCTCTTTGACATACATAAGCTGCAGTGGGACGAGGAGCTGTGCGCTCTGCTGGGCATCCCTATGTCCATCCTGCCCCGGCCCGTTTCCAACAGCGAGACCTATGGCTATGTAAAGCCCGGTATCCCGGGCTTTGAAAAGGTGGCGGGCGTACCGGTGTGCGGCGCAGCGGGAGACCAGCAGGCGGCCCTGTTCGGCCAGGGCTGCTTCACCCCCGGAGAGGCCAAAAATACCTACGGCACAGGCTGCTTTACCCTGATGAACGTGGGTGCGGAGCCTGTGCGCAGCCGGGCAGGGCTGGTGACTTCGGTAGCGTGGCAGGTAAACGGTGAGACGAATTACGCCCTGGAGGGCAGCGTTTTTAACGGCGGCAGCACCATCCAGTGGCTGCGGGACGAATTGAGGATCATTGACTCCGCCCCCCAGATCAACGACCTGGCGGCCACGGTACCCTCCTCCGGGGGCGTTGTGGTGGTGCCGGCCTTTACGGGCCTGGGTGCTCCCTATTGGGATATGTACGCCCGGGGGACTATTCTGGGCTTGACCCGGGGGACCGGGCGGGCGCACATTGCCCGGGCGGTGCTGGAGTGCATAGCCTTCCAGGTGACGGATCTGATGCTGGCCATGCGCCAGGATGCCGGTTGTGACATCGCCCGCCTGCGGGTGGACGGCGGCGCCAGCGTCAGCAATCTGCTTATGCAGATGCAGGCCGACAGCCTGCGCATCCCCGTGGACCGGCCCGCCATGGTGGAGACCACGGCCTTCGGCGCGGCAGCTCTGGCGGGGCTGGCCTGCGGTATGTGGAGCAGCCTGGAGGAGCTGCAGGCCCTGCGCCGCAGTGACCGGGTGTTCCTGCCCCAAAGGATCCAGAGCGAGTGCGACGAGGAGTACCGCCTGTGGAAGCGGGCGGTGAGCCGGGCGGCAGATTGGATCGAGCATTAAAGAGTCGCAAAAACTCTCGGGACCGTCCCTATGAAATCCTTGCAAAGCAAATATAAATTGTGTATAATAGACAAAACTGCATAATATGAAAGGAGATATTTACTATGGCATTTTTTGATGAACTGGGTAAGAAGGCACAGGCTTACGCCGGCGTAGCCGTGGATAAGGCAAAGGATTTGGCGGGCACCGCCAGTGAAAAGGCAAAGACCGCCGCAGAGACAGCCAAGGTCAACATGGCTATCATAATGGAGCAGCGGGAGCTGGACAAGAACTATAAGGCCATCGGCGAGTGGTTCGTGTCCGAATACGCAGAGGAGATCCCCGAGGCGGTGAAGGACGTGGTGGAGGCGGTGAACGCATCCAAGGCCAAGATTGCCGAGCTGGAGGCCTCCAAGCCCCAGAAGGAGGAGCCCATTGCAGAGGAGGAGCCGGCAGAGCGCGTATGCCCCGTGTGCGGCGTGACCGCCAACAGTAAGTTCTGCCCCGAGTGCGGCGCACCCATGAGCGAGCCCAAGGAGTAAGCGGCACAATCAGCTAAAACAAAAAAAGGGCGGCGCCTTGCGCCGCCCTTTTCAAAGCCTAAAATAGCTGCAGGGACAACCCTGCATTTACCGAAACCCGGCAAAGGGGGCCGCCGGGGACGCCGGCCTCTACAGGCGCGATGCTGGATGGACCCGGCGCGGCGGGGCGATGTGGGCATCGCCCCCTACGCAAGACTGAAAGTTTGATTCCGTAGGGCTGCCTTTCACGGCCGCCCGCCACCTGGGTAACGGGGCGTCGAGGACGCCGCCCCCTACAAACAGATTCGTAGGGGCCGATGCCTACATCGGCCCGCCCGCAGGTGCGTCTTATTTCCATCCATCGGGGCCAGCGCCTCCGGTGGCCCGTCTGGCCTTGCGCTGTCCGGATACGACTACTATAACGGGGCGTTACTTCGGAAAAGCCAAGGAGAACTGCCCGCCGTCCGCACCCAGGAGCATCACATCCCCGGCGATAACGGCAGAGCCGCACAGGAGGAGGTTGGCCTGGGCGTCCGTGCGCCCCCCGGGATAATTGGTCAGGCGGAAGGTATAGCGGCATACGGTCTGCCCGCCGTAGTCGGCAAAGGGCAGCCCCTGGGCCTTTTGCAGGGCGACGTAGTCGGCGCAGCTGGCCTTCAGATCCTCCGGCAGGCGCAGCTGCAGGGTCTCAATGGGATCGGGAGCCACCTCCCAGCCCAGCTTTTCCAGGTAGGCGGCGCACCCGGCGCCATCGGGAATGGAGATGCTGTCGGGGCTGTGGGACGTGCGCAGAGCAAAAAACAGCGCTGCGGCCAATGCGGCCGGCACAAGCAGCAGCGCCGGCAGCAGCCGCCGGCGGGACAGATGGAGCACGCGCATGGTATCACCTCGCAAAAGCCTATGTCCCCGGCGGGAGAAATATGCATGGGAGAGAAAAATGGAACGACTGGATAAAGCTTTGAGCGGCACCGGCCGCTGGTCCCGGCGGGAGGTAAAGGAGCTGGTGCGCCGGGGACGGGTGCTGCTGGACGGCGTGCCCGCCGCGTCACCGGAGCAGAAGATCGACCCGGAGACGGCGGACATCCGGGTGGACGGGGAGACAGTGAGCTACCGGCGGTTTACCTATGTGCTGCTGCACAAGCCGGCGGGGGTCCTGTCGGCGGTGGAGGACAGCCGGCAGAGGACCGTGCTGGACCTGCTGCCCCAAGAACTGAAAAGACAGGGGCTGTCCCCGGTGGGACGGCTGGACAAGGACACGGAGGGCCTGCTGCTGCTGACCAATGACGGGGCCCTGGCCCATCGGCTGCTCTCGCCCAAGTCCCACGTGGACAAGGTGTACTATGCCCGGGTGGAGGGGGCGCTGGAGCCTGCCGATGCTGCGGCCTTCGCCGCCGGAATGACCCTGGGGGATGGACTGGAGTGCCTGCCCGCCGGGCTGGAGATTTTGTCGCCGGGGGAGTGCCTGGTGACCCTTCGGGAGGGAAAGTTCCACCAGGTCAAGCGGATGCTGGCGGCCCGGGGAAAGCCGGTGACGTACCTGAAGCGGCTGTCCATGGGCCCCCTGCGGCTGGACCCGGAGCTGGCTCCCGGGGCCTTCCGGATGCTGACGGCGGAGGAGAAAAAAGCTCTTGCGGACTGCCGGTAGAGGCGTTTATCGACATAACTGCAAAAAAAATTCCAGGAAATTTGTAGAAAAGATAAAAAAATACTTGCAAATCCGTGATTCTGACGATATAATAGGGGTAACGGCCTGACAGTTTGCACAAAATACCCACAGCCCAAATCATCGGCGGGAGGAACAAGAATGTCTGGAAGAATTTTTCAAAATGTTGTGCTGCAATTCAAGGAGACCACGGACCGCACCATCGGCGTTATCGACTCCGAGGGCACGGTGATCGCATGCAGCGAGCTCACCGGTATCGGCAAGAAGTGGACCAAATATGTGGAGCCTATCGCCGCGGCGGAGGGCAACTGCGTGACCATGGAGGGCAAGACCTTCAAGGCTATGCCCGGCTGGGGCACCCACTTTGACTATGCGGTTTTCACCAGCGGCGACGACAGCGTGGGACGCACCGTGTGCTCCATGGCCTGCGTGGCCCTGAACGCCGCCAAGGTCTATTATGAGGAAAAGCACGATAAGGGCTCCTTTATTAAGAACATCATCTCGGATAATATCCTGATCAGCGATATCTACATGCGGGCCAAGGAGCTGCATGTGGCGGCGGAGGTGCCCCGGGGCGTGTTTGTCATCCGCCCGGTGGACGACCGGGCCGAGGCCATTCCCGTGGACGTGGTGCAGAATATGTTCCCGGACCGGCAGAATGATTTCGTGCTGAGCGTGGGCGACGACGACGTGGCCCTGATCCACCAGATGCCCGAGGGCGCCTGCGGCAAGGACCTGGAAAAGGTGGCCGCCTCCATCGAGGAGGCCCTGCGGGTGGACGGCGAGAGCACCGTGTTCGTGGGCATCGGCACCCTGGCCCTGCACCTGCGGGATCTGGCCAAGGCCTATAAGGAGGCCCAGATCGCCATTGAGGTGGGCAAGGTCTTTGACACCGAGCGCTATGTCATCAACTATGAGAACCTGGGCATCGGCCGGCTGATCTATCAGCTGCCCACCACCCTGTGCGAGATGTTCCTGCAGGAGGTTTTCAAGAAGAATCCCATCGACGCCCTGGATCAGGAGACGCTGTTCACCATCTATAAGTTCTTTGAGAACAACCTGAACGTGTCCGAGACGGCCCGGAAGCTGTTTGTCCACCGGAACACCCTGGTGTACCGGCTGGAGAAGATCAAGAAGCTCACGGGGCTGGACCTGCGGGAGTTTGACGACGCCATCACCTTCAAGGTAGCCCTGATGGTGAAGAAGTACCTCACCAGCCGGGGAATCGACGCGTAAAATGCCATAAAAAATCCTGTCCCCACAGGGACAGGATTTTTGTCGCCGTTTCATCGGCCCCAGGACGACAGGAGGTCCAGATGATCCCGCAGCTGCTCCTGGCCGCAGTACAGGAACACGGCCACCTGGCCGCCCCGGCCCAGGGCCGCCATCTGCCAGAGGCCCTCCGGCTCCCGGGCCAGAAGCACAAAGTCCAGCCCCGGATGCTCCAGGGTCTCATAGCTCCAGGACAGGTTCACCAGCCGGTACTGCTCCATCTGGGCCTGGGCCACGGACCGGGCCATGGAGGGCAGCAGCAGGCGGAAATACATGGCCTCCAGCTGGGACGCGTAGCAGCTTGCACCGTTTTCCGGACTGCGGGCCTGCTGGGTGACGGAATACCAGGCCGGGGCCAGCAGGGAATGCTCCCTGTAAGCCCGGGAATCGTGTCCGGAGGATGGGTCAAACAGGACCACAGGGGTGCTCTCCAGCTCCTGCAGCTCCACATAGGGCTGCCGGAAGTCCTCCAGGGGGTCGCCCCGGCGCTCCATCCACTGTCCCGCCAGCAGCAGTGCCAGCAGGTAAACCGCCGCCAGGGAGATCACATTTTCCCACACGATCCTTCTGCTGGGTCCGGCGGAGGGCGGCATATCCATCCCCTGTCGCAGGGCCTGACAGGCCCGGCGCAGCAGTCCCGCGTTCCGGCAGCTTCTGCCGAATGCCACCCCCTGGCACAGCAGCAGCACCAGAAACGTCGGGTCAAATACCCGCAGCCACACCAGCGGCAGACCGCCCCGGGCCGCCATGCCGCCGCTCCAGAACAGCAGCAGCCACACGGATACGGCAGCCAGGACCACCCCCAGCAGCAGGCTGCGCTGCCAGGCCCGGCGCGCGGCCCGCTCCAGCCGCTCCAGGGAAAGGCCCCGGCTTTCGTGGTCGGAGTACAGCTCCACGGCGGCGGGATCCGCCGTGTAAAACAGCCAGCACCCGGCGGGGGCCACGTTCAGGGCATATGACCAGCCCGCCCTTCGATACAGCTCCTGCTGCTCCTCCGTGGGAGCCGTCCTGCCCCGGTCATAGGGCTCCAGGCGGAACCGGGTGCCGGGCACGCCGTCGGTGGTAAAGACCGCCCAGCTGCCGATGGACACCGGAAACAGCCCGGCGTTGGCCTGCTCCTCCAGCCAGGCCTCCAGCCCCCGGATGTCACAGGGGGATACCGGAAGTATTTTCCTCACTTTTCTTGCTCGGCCCATGCGCTCTCCTCCTCTCCGTCCTCCACGCAGGTCCTCAGCCGCGCCAGCTCCTCCTGGAAGGCGGCCCGGCCCGCGTCCGTAATCTGATAGCTGCGCTTGCGGCCCTGAATCTCCGTCTCCCGGATCAGGCCCTCCTCCTGAAACTTCCCCAGCAGGGTGTACAGGGTCCCGGGACCCAGCCGCACCCGGCCGTTAGTTTTCCGCTCCACAAACTCCGTGATCTCGATGCCGCACATCTGCCCCCGCAAAAAGGACATCAGCACATAGAACATGGACTCGGTCAGAGTCCCCCGCTCCTTCATGGCCACGTTCCACCTCCTTCCAGTGTTTTTCCACTTAATATCGCGCCGCGATATTGTATGCTGCCATTATAATATCGCCACGCGATATTGTCAAGGGCCCCGGAGCGTAAAAAAAGCGTGCTGC
>OGGU01002278.1_pt1 | contig 9863 bp, 10 predicted proteins | sample 1571241 | NCBI WGS metagenome assembly OGGU01 (sample SAMEA2581934, study PRJEB24529) | metagenome | biome: Human gut stool | place: China | collected 2011
CATCACCAAGCATCATAAACTGCTCATAGGTAAGAGAATCTATATACACATTCTCGCCCTTATCCCTCAGCTTTTCATAATACTTAACTGCCTTGTCTGAAAGAATCTCAAATGGCGGACCGATAAGATTATCTGCTCCTCTTATCTGATGAACATAAGGCTCTCCCTTGCCATCTGCTGTCTGGTTAAACATCGAATGATTGAACGGTATGAACTTATTGTCCATGATAGGATCAAAACCACGGATAAAGATAATACATTTCTTATTATCCAGCTTTCTGACTTCATCGGGTGTAAACAATTCTCTGCCTAATACATCATAGTTTCTTGAAGAGCTTCCCTGTCTGCCCTTTGTTTCTCCACTTGACTTCTTATCAATCGTACCTTTTCCAAGCAGCTCTGACACATACTTATGCGTACTCTGCTCGTTTCCACCGAGATAGATGAACGTATCGCAGTTGCCGGGAATTGTCTCCCAGGTATCTTTAAAAAGTGCTTTTAACTGGGCAAAGTTCTGAATAATGATAATACTTGAAATCTCACGGCTTCGCATTGTCGATAACAGTGAACAGAAGTCATCTGGCAATGCGACATTCGCAAATTCATCTAACATAAATGTCACATGGATTGGCAGCCTTCCACCACAATTAAAGTCTGCCTGATAGTACAATTCCTGAAATATCTGCGTGTATAACATACCGATAATAAAGTTATAGGATTTGTCACTATCCGGGATTACACAAAAGAGTGCTGTCTTTGTCTCCCCATCTCCGTTTACACCAATACCGATATCGGACAGATTAAGCTCATCTTTGGAGAGTAATCGTAAAACCTGCTTATTTTCAAGAAATGCAAGTCTTGAGTTGGCACTGATGATAATGGAACGGACGGTATCTCCTGCACCTCTCATACATTTGTTGTACTGCTTGACTGCCGGATGATTGGCTCCGAGTGGGGAACTTTCCTCTAAAAACTTCATACGCACATCCAGCTTTGATGCCTTCCCCTGCTCTGTAACCTCTGCCTCTCCAAGAAGTTTAAGTACTGTCTCAAAGTTTCTCTTTGCCGGCTGTACCTCCAGCCACACATAATAAAAGATAGCCTGTAAGAACAATCCTTCCGCTTTTTCCCAGAACGGATCACTTGGTGTCGCTCCCTTTGGTGTCGTATTGCTGATAAGGTTTGTAATCAGCTTGACCACATCTGTTTCCTCTCTGATATAGGAAAATGGATTGTAACAGTCTGATTTATCCATCTCTAACAGATTAATGACTTTCAGGTTATATCCGTTATTTTTTAACATCTGCCCGCAGCTTCTAAGGATTTCTCCCTTTGGATCGGTACAGATAAAGGAACAGTTATGCGGCATCTGCATCAGATTCGGCTTTACTTCATAAAATGTCTTACCGGCACCGGAACCACCACAGATAAGTATATTTCCATTGAGCTTGAGTCTCCTAAAATCCAGCGACATCTTCACATTCTGGCTGAGTATCCGGTTGAAATTTTCATCCTTATCTGCAAGTATCTTGTTGACCTGCTTCGGATTTTCAAATCTTGCCGTACCAAATTCTTTGCCAGGCATATAGTTTCTCTGACTGGTGTAATACATGACAATAGCCATCGCATAGATACCTAATGCAATGGCTACTGCTTTTACTGTATTGGAATTGTAATAGTTGGCAAAGGGAACAGCACATACTTCATTGAATCTGTCCATAAATTCATTAAAGGCAATCCCTTCCGTCCACGCACCATTTATCAGATAACCAAGATACCCTGCTAACACTGCACCCACAAGAATGAATATCAGTGACGGCTTTTTCTTTGTTGTCTGCATAGGCTGCTACCTCGCTTTCTTTGTGGTAACAGTTTTCTTCTGTGTGGTCTTTTTCTGCTGCTTCTGCACTTTCTCGTAACGATCCCTGACAGATGACTCCACCTTGTCGTAGTGAGTATAAAGCTCGGTTCCTTTCTGGGTTGTCACCACACGATTCTGCTCATCGTAGAGCTTATAATCCTTGGTTGAATCAAGGAAGGTAAGCATTGTCTTTCCACCATGAATCTCCATGATGTTTTCCTTACGGAGCCATACATATCTTGCCTCTTCTCCCCATGTGCCGGGAACTCTGGTCTTAACAGCATGGTCATTTTCTTCGATAATCAGCTTCTTGCTGATTGTCACATCTGACAGGTTCGCATTTTTTGATGCTGCAACTGCCCTCATTCTCTCAGCAAGGTCTTGATAGCCTCTGACACGGTTGATAAATGCATCCTTGTCCATCATGACTGTATGGGTGCCATCCTCATTTTTCTTTCCAAGCACACCGATTGTCTCTAGCTGTTTGATAACACTTTCAGCCTGCTCACCATTGATACTGAAATTCTCCTTGACCTGATCCACACTGATAGCTTTCTTTTCCATTGCAAACATTCCGACCTTTTCGATCAGTCCGTCAATGGCGGTATTAACCCTATCCCCTTCTATCGTGTGGCTTTTCTCGTTTCCCTGCTGTTTCTTCAAAAAATCCATCAGCTTGCCAAGGGATTTTTCATCTCCATTCTTCAGATAATCGTCAAATGTGGCAATCTTACCAAACTTGAGCTTCTGTATCATCATATTCACACGGGGAACTGCCTCTGTATGAAAGATTACCTCACTCAGTCCATCTTTCCTGTTACAGTCTGGAAGTACCGAATACAGGATTCCATACTTCTTTGCCATCTTTTCAACCTTTTTCATATCTTCGGTATTAAACTGCAACACCTGTAAATCGCCACCTTTTAAGATCAGCTTTCTCATGGATGTCTTGCCAAGTGACTTTTCATAATCAAGCATCCCTTTTAAGAAATCTATTGCCTTCTGCATGGCAGCAATGCCGCCGCTTCCTACCTTCATGGCAATCTCAATGCCATCATAAGCTACACGGATGATCTGCACCGCTTCCTGAATCTCTTCTGCCATTATCGCACCTCCACTTTCTCTCTGACTGTTGTTTTAAGCGTTTCTGTCTCTGTAGTACGGATTTCCTCGGCTGATACATCAATACCATAAGCAGTCAAAATATCTGCCAGATGATTGATTGCTTTTTCCTCCTCGATACAGTACATTTCAAGTGCCACAAGCAGGTTTTCCACCTGTTCCACCCATGCAGGCTTCATATCATATTTAGCCCTGTATGTGACCATAATCTCGTCCGACTCAGCCTTATCCGCTGAATGTGCCAAAGCTTCAATAAGACAAATCGTATCTTCCTTGCTGCCGCTTCTGAATGCAAACTGAACAACAAAGTTTTTCTCTTCCTCTGTAAACTGATGCTCCACACCATTCATCTCAGTTACTGCTTCATTTACTACTGCTAAATTCATAAGTTCCTCCTAATCTGCCATGCTGTTTTCAAGCACAGCAATCTCAATGATCTCCTTCATCTTTTCCGCTGAAATGTTGTTGTTTATAAGCTCTACAAGCTGTGACTCAGTAAGTCCCTTTTCTATTGCACTCTTAATCTGCACAAGCTGTGCCGGAACAAGGTCTCCCGATGCAACCAGCTTTACAATGTCTGCCCTTGACTTTTTCTTAAATGACAGTCTTGCAAAAAGGCTTGCCACTCCGCTGTTGCTGCTCTTTCTCACACTTCTCTCGATCGGAAGTCTCTGCACCACATTTCCAGTACCATCAACTACCGGAATCTGATAATAGACCGGAATCCCGTTTGCCACAGCCTGCATATTCTGTGGAACTACAACTGTATCAACCATCTTTTTATCTGCCTGTGATACGGACTGGCTTTCCTGCGGCTCTGCCTTACTTTCTGCTTCTTTCTTATTCTCTGTGGCAACACTTATGATCTTATCTTCCAATGACTCTATTCTGTCTCCCATACGCTTCATCTCCTTATCCTTTTTCTCAATATCATCCCTGAGTCTTGCAATCGTACTGCTTGCCTTATTCAGTTCATTCTGCTGACTGTTGATAAGAGCGTCCTTATCCTGGTTCTCCTTGACCAGACGCTCCCTGACTTCCTCATCATCTTTGGACGTTTCTATTTCAGAAAGCTTCTTATTCAGGGCATCATACCTTTCATTCTGATGATTGATCTTTGCAACCACTTCATCCATCTGAGCTACAAGACTTTTCACATACTCTAAATCCTGTGGCATCTGCTCTTTGGCTTTATTAAGCTTTTCTAATACCACATCAAACATCCTGCGCATGTTTACTGCTGTATCATCTTTTTGGACTACCTCTCTGATTGCATCAATCGGCACACCTTTTTCATAGTAATCCAATGCTGTCTGCATCTTAGGTGCTGCCATCCTGCTATCTTTCAGCAGCGTTAACAACTCTTCTGATACACCCTTATGCAGACATTTTGATAACACCTTCATCTGCTCAATGTCATAACTTTTGTTAAGATACAGACCGATTTCATCATCAGTCAGTCCATATTCATAATCGCTTTTGACAAGAGCAATAACCTCACTGTCCATATGCTTATTACGAAGAATCTGTATCTTTCTCTCAATCGCCATTTCACTTAATGGCTCTCTTTTTTCTTCCATATATGCCTCCTAACCACTAAAAAAACAGCCTAACGTACCGGCTGTTCTTTTCTGTCTCTTATTGTTTCTTTGTCATACTGCTTCTCTTCTGCCGAAGCTGATACCGTAAGTTCCTTCCATATTGATCTTCCAAGATTAAGTTCCTTTGATACCGCCCGTTCTGCCTTACAGTCCTGTGCATACTTGCTCTCATATTTTTTTCTAAGACTCTCGACCTCTTCCACACTGTATCCCTGTGCCAGAAGCTCAGTGTTAAGCCTTTCCCATGCATTGTGCTCATCTTCAAAGAAGGTATCCCCACTCTGATAACACGATTCCGCATCATCAAGCCCCCGGATCTGTTCAGCCTTGTCAAAAATATCTTTGAATCTTTCCTTAGCCTTATAGGTCTTACTCTTTTCCTTTGATGCTTCTTTTTTCTTATCCGTCAGATTATCAAGTACCGATACAAGTTCTTCCGCACTCTCAATCTTATGCCTTACCAGAAATAGATACTGCTCCTGCAGCTTATGCATCTTTCGGATATCATCCTTATACTTCCATACCTGACTGTATGGCTTCTTTTTCAGCTTTCCAATCCGGTAAAGCTTTGCATAATATCTTTTCTGCAAGCCTGACATCTTCGCCCTGTGGTATCTTTTGACATAGCACTTTACTATCGCTGCCTGTTTTTCCTCATTCTGTGACTGGTAAAAAGATAAATCTTCCTTAGCAATACGCTCCACAATAGCTTCCTGTGAATAATTCTCGCCAAGAGTCTTACATCTTCTGAATCTTGTCATCCCCTGTGGTCTGACTGCCAGATACTTTCCCTGCTTGACCTCATATCCTTTTTCCGACAGCAGCTCCAGAAATCCACTGAAATCATTTGCCTGTAAAATGCAGGCATCCAAATCTCTTTTTATCATATCTGCCCACACAAAGCTGCCTTCACGATATTCGCTCCAATCCTTATAATTCTCATGCTTTTTCTCTTTGCTGCCATCCTCCACATCTATAATGGAAAGACCATACTCCTGACACAGCTTATTGGTAATCGGCTGGATATACTTTGCCCAGTCACCTTTCTCGTAGCGATACTTTTTCCCATCCGCAAAGCTTACACTGTTAAATACAATGTGTGAATGAACATGGTCTGTATTATCATGAACCACAAATACCGCTTCATAGGCATCGCCAAGATATTCTGCTACAAACTTCTGTGTTATCTCAAAAGCCCTGTCCGGTTCCACCTCATCCTCTTTGAAGGAAAGAATGATGTGATACCCCTGTCGCTTGTCTGTTTTTCCAAACTGCTTCTTTGTATCCATCATCTGTTCAAAAGCCATATCTGCCTGACAGTTAACAGCTCCCACAAGTCTTCCTCCCTGCGTTTTCTCAGGATTCATCACATAATCCAGTGCCCGTTTCAAATGCCTTGCATGAAAAGAATTCCCGCTGTCCTTCATGTGAAGTATCTTACTAATTGCCAATCTTTACCACCGCCTCGCTGACAGACTGATTCAGCTTTTTCATATATGCCACAAGCTGTTCCTTATCTTTCTTGGAATACAGCTGTGCATTGCTGTTAAATACAATCTGATTGATGTTAATGCCGATTCGGTTTATCTCATTGATAAGCTCTTTAAGAAGTTTCCTTACTTCCGGATAATCATTTGGTTTCTGACTGATTAGAAGCCTGATATATTCGGCTTCATTCATTCCATTTGCCTTTGCCTTATCAGAAAGTACCTTCGCTTCCTGTGGCATAAGTCTTAGTGTTTTCCTTATACAATGAACTTTATCCGCCATAGAATCACCTTCCTCTCTTACCCGTACTGTATTCTCTTACTCCTTCTGCTACTGTTACAGCAGCTTTTTCCAGTTCTTTATTACCCAGCTGGGCAATAACCCTGTCTGCAAGCTCTGTAGCAACTTCTATAAGTTCCTTACCATAACAGGTTTTATCAAACCATCTGTCCAGTCTCTTTTCATCTGCTTTCAGACTTTCATACTTGCTCTGATACTCGTTATAGTCGTTAAAATCCTTTGGATCACTCCTGTGTGCTTCCGCATCAAGTATCAGTTCATAGTTCCATTCACAGACAATATCTATAACATCATCTATCGGGTATGGTTCAATTTCACCATTCTCCTCAGCTACATCCTGCCTGTACATCTTCCCATCTGAATCTATGCCAATGGCATAATCATGTCCTTCCATATAGTTAAGCAGAATTGCAGCATCTTCTATCGAAGGGTTTAGTAAGATATCAAATGTGTCTGCCCAGGCAATAAGTTCCCCTGGTTCTGCGATTATTGTAAGTTCTTTATCCATTGCTTTCCTGCACCTCCCTTATCCGTGTTTTGTATATCTCTTCCACCCACACGCCTGTCTGAATCTCTTAGGTTTACGGCTAGATACGCATTAGAGACATCTCTGTCCTAATGCCATCTAGTTAGGGAGAAAATCTCCCTAAAACCCTCTGTTTATGAAAGTGGGGGCGCTTTTTGCCCCCACTTTGCTACTTTGGGGGCGCTTTCTGCCCCCATTTTGTTATTTTGGGGGCGCTTTCTGCCCCCACTTTTATTTTTACTTCAGTCCGGATTTTGTCGTGTCCAAATTGCGGGGGCACTTTTTGCCCCCACTTTGACATTTTGGGGGCGCTTTCTGCCCCCACTTTGCTGTTTTGGGGGCGCTTTCTGCCCCCACACATCAAAATCCGGTTTCTCATGCCCTGACTGGTTCATCTGCTCGCTTATTCATCCTGTTCAGATTAAGCTTTGCCGCTACAAGCCACTCGTTGTAATCCTTATATCCGGCTGGAGGCGGGCAGTCTTCTACCTCATATCCAAGCTCATAATACTTTCTCATAAGTTCAGCTGCCGCCTTCCGTCCCGGCTCATCTCCATCAAGGCAGAACCGGATGGAAGTAATCTGCGGATGTTCTCGAAGAAATGTCTCAAGCGGGGCATCTGCAAGCATTCCAAGTGCCAGCTTATTTGATTCATAATCCGTGAAGATATCAACATAACTCATAAGGTCGATTGCTGCCTCAAATACTACAAGCTCTGTACTGTTTTCATTTACCACATTAAATCCATAGTTCTTATCATTTCCTGTGACATCACACTTGAATGGCTTGCCCTGCTTATCAAACACTCCACGCATACTTGCAAATCTTGTCACTCCATTTTTATCATTTCCTTTGAAAACAACATTATGGTAATGCCTGCTCTCATAAATCAGTCCATCTTTTAAAAACAGATCTATGACTACTCTGCTGATTCCTCTCTCCTGATTCAGATAGGAAATAAGATAGGAATTATCTCCTGCCGGTTCCGGTAGGACAAATGGCTTTCTCTCCTCTGCCTGCTTCTGCGATACCTGATGAACAAGTGGCTGCTTTACAGGCTTCTCAATTCTTCTGTATCCTGCGAAATCTAAAAGCCAGAACACAGCCTCTTTTACACTCATTCCACAAAATACCCGTAAGAAATCTATCTGTGAGCCGCCATTGTTGCCTTTGTCAAACTGCCTTGACCATCTGTACCAATGGCTTCTGTTATAGATACGGATGGAATCCATCTCCTTTAAAGTGTGGTATTTGCCAATCCTCTTTACTGTATACCCAAGGCTTTCAGCAACTGCACACAGGTCAACACTCTTTGCTATGGCAAGCTCTTCATCCGTAAATCTTCCATCCATGCTTTCACCTTGCCTTTCCCTGCTCTGCTACAAGCGGTGACTTGATGTCAAGTGTCCGGTAATCTGTGCTTAGGGTAATCTTAGGATTATCAATCATGCCTTTTTCCCTGAAACTGAAAAATTCACGGTTGTCTCCACCGACTATGATATGGTCAATGAGCGGTATTCCCATCAGTTCACACAGCTTGTTCATGCGGTCTGTCATCATCGTGTCTGCCTTGCTTGGGAATACATTCCCGGATGGATGACAATGGATTAACATCATGCTTGCAGCATTGCTTAAGATACTTGATTTAAACAGCTCTCTCGGATGTGCCATTGCCTCATTTAAAGAACCAACACTTGCAAAATGCACATTAATAGGTTTTAAATCTGACCTTAGATTGACCACACACACTACTTCCCTGTCAAACTGGCACATACAGTCTCCCATGACAGCAGCTATATCCGCCGGATTGTTAAAGGTGTGCTCCGAATAAATCGGAGCATCCTTTACAAGTCTTACCGAAACCACATCAAGCTTGAAGTCATTCTTCTTTGGCATCAGACACCGCCTCCTCTCCAAACTCGACACGGATAACAAAGTCACCTTTCTGGCTGTTTATGAGAGCAATGAGTTCTTCCATTGTAAGTTCCTGCTCCATAACTGCCTCCTATCTGGACTTTTCCTTCGCATCATATACAAGGGGAGGTTCTGCAACGATACCATCAAGTCTCTTGTTTGGTGTATCAGTTGCAAGGGTGAGTTTTCTTAAATCCTTATCATAGTGATATACCTGATTGGAAAGTCTCTCGTCCAAAGACACCTCCTGCATATTTACCTCGACTACCATCTGTGCTAGCATCTCAGGGCTTCCCATATCTGAAGATACTGCAATAACCTCATGCACGCTCGAAGGGAGAATATAAAGGTCACTCTCTAAACTCTCTGCCAGCTCATGAAGCTCATTCTCATAAAGCATGGATGCTGCGCCATTGATACCCTTTTCATTGGAAATCACCCACATCGTCTGCTCCGGTGGAATCTCAGCTATCATCATCTCTGCGATCTCCTGCGGCATCCCATCCCTTGCGAACATTTCTTTCATAATGTCATTCATGCTACGAACGACAGGTGGGAAGAGTCTTCTTGTGTTTTCCGCTGCACACTTAAAGAGCTGTTCCTCGCTCATTCCAAGTCTTTTCGCAAATTCATTTGTAATTTTTGAACTCTGCACCGCATCCTTATCTGCACTGATTATTACCTTATACACAATAGAAAGATCCTGGAACTCTCTGTGCGGCACCTGTTCCAAAAATGTTTTATTCTGCTCTGTATTGATGAGCTGGAATACAATCTTCTCGTTAGCATCCCTCATAATGCTGTCCACATCAACAACCGGAGTCTGCTCATATGCCCTTTCCATGAAGTCACATGCAGCCATAAGTGTTTCCTCAAGATCGCCACAGTCCTGATACTTCTTATACATGTCATTGATATAAATCGTGGGTGAAATGTTCCTGCCTTCTTCTCTTAAGATAATGCCATCAAGAGTCACATTCACCTTTTCCACTGGCTCTGCCACAAGCTCCATTCCTTTGAACTTCTCAGGCATATAATCCATAAACTTTT